>Ga0209724_1000963_pt1 | contig 27080 bp, 23 predicted proteins | sample grotaG_FD_184143 | JGI IMG/M metagenome (GOLD analysis project Ga0209724, IMG submission 184143) | Glacier valley bacterial and archeal communities from Borup Fiord, Nunavut, Canada, to study Microbial Dark Matter (Phase II) -... | ecosystem: Environmental > Aquatic > Freshwater > Ice > Glacier ...
TCGCGCAGGTAGTCCCACGTGAAGATGCCGCTCTCGTGGCCGTCGGAGAAGACCGGCTTGATCGCGTAGTGGCCGACCGGCTCGATCGCGCTGATGGTCACGTCGCGCTTGCCCACCTGCAGCACTTCCTGGCCGGGACCGTGACCCTGCACCGCCGCCGACGGCGAGTGGACCCGGAGGAACTCGAAATCGAGGTTGTAGCGCTCCGACTCGCCGAACGCGACCTCGAGGCGGCGCGACTGCTGGTGGACGATGATCTCGGTGGGAGGCTCGCCCTTGCGGAAGGCCGGACCGGCGGATGAGGGCGACGACATGGTCCCGCGAGTTTAGCGCACGCGCCGGCCGCCGCCGCCGCGGACCTCCGCATGTCACGGTAGCGTCATAGAATCGTCTTATTGTCCGCGGCTGCAGCCGAACATGCCGCCGTCGCCGGTTCCGCTCGCGAGCCGCGACCCTCAGCCCACCCACCCGTTCCGAGGTCATCGGATGCCCAGCACCATTCTCGTCGTCGAAGACGAACCCGCGATCCAGGAACTGATCGCCGTGAACCTGACCTTCGCCGGCCACAAGGTCCTGCGCGCGGCCACGGCGGAACAGGCGTCCACGCTGGTCCGGGCCGAACTGCCGGATCTCGTGCTGCTCGACTGGATGCTGCCCGGCGCGTCGGGCGTGCAGTTCGCCAAGCAGCTGCGCGGCGACGAACGCACGCGCGACGTCCCGATCATCATGCTGACCGCACGCTCGAACGAATCCGACAAGGTCGACGGGCTGGAAGCCGGCGCCGACGACTACGTCACCAAGCCGTTCTCGCCGAAGGAGCTGATGGCCCGCATCAAGGCCGTGCTGCGCCGTCGCGCGCCGCAGCTCACCGACGACCTGGTCGACATCGGCGGCCTCGCGCTCGACCCGGCCACGCACCGCCTGAGCGGCATCGCGCCCGGCGGCTTGCGCCGCACGCTCGAGATCGGCCCGACCGAGTTCCGCCTGCTGCATTTCTTCATGACGCACCCGGAACGCGTCTATTCGCGCGCCCAGCTGCTCGACCAGGTGTGGGGCGACCACGTGTTCCTCGAGGAGCGGACGGTCGACGTGCACATCCGTCGCCTGCGCCACGCGTTGTCTCCGACCGGTCACGAGAATCTCGTCGAGACCGTGCGCGGCAGCGGCTACCGCTTTTCCGTCGCCGAGCAGCGTCTGGTCGTCGTCTGAGCGGGTCGCGGGCGGACGCGAGCGCGCGGTAAGATGGTGCGCTCCGCCGGGCGATCGCGGCCGCGCCCCCGACGGCAAGTTCTTCCGTTCGCCGCCATGCCCCGGGATCTTCGCGGGGCGCCTCTGCCGATCTCATGAATCCCGTCTGGGTCAGGACGTTTTCCTTCATCGGCATCGTGGCGGCCGGGACGCTGGCTGTGCGCGGCCTCTCCGACTGGACCACTGCGCTCGGCTTCGCCGCGGCCGCGTTCGTGCTGCGCTACCTGCGCGACGCCATCCACCTGCGCAACCTGTCGCGCTGGTCACGCCAGGAGTTGGGGGCGGCGCTGCCGCGCTCGTCGGGCGCCTGGGAGGAGCTGTACGCCCAGCTCTACCACCGCGGGCGCGCGCGCCAGCGCGAGCTGGCCGAACTCAGCGAGGCGCTCACCAGCTTCCGCGGTGCCGCCCAGGCCCTGCCCGACGGCGTCGTCACGCTCAACCGCCAGATGCAGATCGTCTGGTGCAATCCGCAGGCCGAGCAGCATCTGAACCTGAGCCTCGACAAGGACATCGGGCAGAACCTCGCCAACCTGGTCCGCGCGCCCGACTTCCTCACCTACCTGTCGCGCGGCGAATGGGACAAGCCGGTCCAGCTGCGCGTGCGGCACCCGGGCCAGCGGGCCGAACGCGTGCTGTCGCTGCAACTGGTGGCGTACGGTGACGCGCAGAAGCTGCTGCTGTCGCGCGACATCACGCGCTTCGAGAAGCTCGAGACCACCCGCCGCGACTTCGTCGCCAACGTCTCGCACGAGCTGAAGACCCCGCTGACGGTGCTGGCCGGCTTCCTCGAGACGATCGATGAGTCAGCGGTCACTCCCGCACAGCGCAAGCAATACATGGACCTGATGCGCGAGCAGGCCGAGCGCATGAAGCACCTGGTCGACGATCTGCTGACGCTTTCGGCCCTCGAAGCCACCAGCGCCCCCCGCGAGGAGACGGTCGACACGGACATGGTGTTCGCGCGCATAGCGGCGACCGCGCGGCAACTGTCGAACGGCCAGCATGCGCTGAAGTTCGAGATCGAACCGGGCCTGGCGATCCTCGGATCGGACGTGGAGCTCTTCAGCGCCTTCACCAATCTCGTCACCAACGCGATCCGCTACACGCCCGAAGGCGGCCGCATCGACGTCCGCTGGCGACGGCTCGCCGACGGCAGCGCGACGCTGGCGGTGTCGGATACCGGCACGGGCATCCCGGCGCAGCACCTGCCGCGCCTGACCGAGCGCTTCTATCGCGTCGATCGCGGCCGCTCGCGGCAGTCCGGCGGCACCGGCCTTGGGCTGGCGATCGTCAAGCACGTCCTCACGCGCCACCAGGGGTCGCTGTCGATCGAGAGCGAGGTCGGCAGGGGCAGCACCTTCACCGCGCTGCTGCCGGCGCGGCGCATCGTCGACCAGAGGTCCGCCGACGGCCGGGACGGAGAGGGGCGATCCGCGCACGCTGTCCGGGCGCACGACGATGCGCTGGGGGACGGCGCCCTGACGGCGGACGCTACAGCGGCGTGAAGCGCACCAGGTCGAAGTCCGACCCCCGCATCATCAGCTCTTCGAGTCGCAGCATCGCGACCACCCCGCGCCGGCCCGCCTTGACGAGACGCTGCGGCCGGAAGGTCGCATGCGGCAGGACCAGTCCGTAGTCGCGGGGCGATGCGCGGACGGCGTCCCAGCCGTCCGGGTCGCGGGCCGTCATGGCCGGCGACGAACCGGCGTCGGTCAGCATCGGTGTGAAAGACGCAGGGCGTCCGGCACCGGCGATGCTCGACCCTGGGACCAGCAGGAAGGCGCCGTCGACCTCCACGTCGTCGATCGACGCATGCAGGATCTGCGGCAGCCCCGGCGCGAGCCGCACCCGCACCGCGTGCGCGACGCTGCGGCGGGTCGTCGGATCGTCGCTCTCGACGAGCGTGCCCTGCAAGCCCTCGACCCAGCCGATCAGGAAGGGGGCCGCGCGATCGGTCGAATCGAGCTTGAGCCCGATCAGCCGCTGCAGCCCGAGCTTGGGGCGCGCATAGCGACGGACGCAACGGACGGCGTCGGACGATTCGGCCGCCAGCGTCCAGGTCTCGGCGTTGGCCAGCAACTGCGCAATGCGCTCGTTCTCGATTTCCTCGCGCGGGCGGGTGATGCCGCCGTGCTTGCCGCGCTGGTAGGCGTAAGGACTCTGGCCGGCGCGGATCGCGCCGGGCGCCGCCTGGTCGCCGTCGACGCGCAGCGCCTGGCGGGTCGGCAGCCCCACGACCGCGAGCACCTGCACGCCGGCCGGCGCGAGGCGCCACGGACGATCCGGCGAATCGACGTCCTGCGGTGACAGCGCGCCCCAGCATTGCCGCAGCACCAGCAGCAGGTCCCGGGCCGCCAGAGGCCGCAGGCTTGCGCCGATGCCCACTTCCTGCGGCGTCTTGCCGTCGGCCAGCGCTTCGAGCCGCTTGTCGATCGACTGGATCGCACTCTGCGTGTCGAAGCGCAGCACGTAGTTGCCGAGCGTCAGCGACGGACCGGGGTTGGCGACCGGACGGGCCGGCGCCGTGGCGCCGTCGGTGCGCCGCTCGAGCCGGAAGCCCACCTTGGCCGACCAGCGCTGCGCCGCCATCCGGACGACTTCATATTCCGTCGTGCCGCGCGCGGCCGGGTCCGCCAGCGCGATCAGCACCGGCATGACGAACGCCGCACGGCAGGTGCGCGTGGTGCTCGCCTTGAGCACGTCGGCCACCTCGACGTCCTGGCAGTCGAGGTCGCGGACCACCTGACCGAGCACGCAATGCCGCTCCCAGATCGCCGCGGGGACGGGCCAGCGGGCGCGCTGGATGCACAGCATCACCTGCGCGTTGATGTCGAGCGCCCGGTGCAGCGTGACGATGCCCGAGACGAAGGTGACGTTGGCGGCCGTGGCGGCGTGGCTCGTGCCGGTCACGCCGGTCAGGGTGGCCTCGGCCTGGACCGGCGTGTCGGCGAGCTGCGAGACCAGCCACGAATAGGCATCGCGCAGGGCCAGCGTGGTCTCGATCACGGCCCAGAAGTGCCGCATGTAGTCGTCGTCGAGCGGCAACATCGCGAAGCGGCCGTCGCTGCCCCGTTCGTTGAGGATGTGCATCAGCACGCCGCGGATCCGCTCGGCGATCGCGAACTTGCGTTGCGGCAGCAGGTTGGCGGAGCCGTCGTCGACGCCCTGGGCGCCGAGCGTGCGCAGCACCTGGGCCATCTCGGCCAGGGTCTCGAGGCTGATGGGCTGCCCCATGCCCGCCAGCCAGGCCTTCGCGGCGGCACTGTCGACGATGCGGGGCTTCGGGTCCGCCGGTGGAGCGTCGTTGCGCGAAAATCGGAGCATGTCGTCGGTCGCTCGAATGGGACGAAACGGCTATTGTGCCTCCCGCCCGGCGAGCGAAATCGCCGTCCGGCAGTTTCCGGACAGCGTCGGTCGACCGTCAGGGCCTCAGACCAAGACCCGCTCGATGCCCCCGGCGTTCGCGCGGCGGACGTAGTCGGGCAGCCAGTCCTCGCCGAGGATGTGCTTCGCGACCTCGACGACGATGTAGTCGGCCGTGGTTCCGACGTCCTCGTCGTAGCGCGACAGGCCCTGCAGGCAGGACGGGCAGGACGTGAGGATCTTGATCGGCGCCGCCGGCTCGGCACTCGCGGCCTGGAGCTTCTCGACGCCCTTCCTCATCTCCTCTTCCTTGCGGAAGCGCACCTGCGTCGAGATGTCGGGTCGCGTGATCGCGAGCGTCCCCGACTCGCCGCAGCAGCGGTCGTTCTTCTCGACCTTGCCGTTCAGGTCGCTGGCCATCAGGGTGTTGACCACCTTCAGCGGGTCGTACTGTTTCATCGGCGAGTGGCAGGGGTCGTGGTACAGGTAGTGCGTGCCCGTCACGCCCTCGAGCTTCACGCCCTTCTCCATCAGGAACTCGTGGATGTCGATGATCCGGCAGCCGGGGAAGATCTTGTCGAATTCGTAGCCGGCGAGCTGGTCGTAGCACGTGCCGCAGCTCACCACGACGGTCTTGATGTCGAGATAGTTGAGCGTGTTGGCGACGCGATGGAACAGCACGCGGTTGTCGGTGATGATCTTCTCGGCCTTGTCGAAGTCGCCCGAGCCGCGCTGCGGGTAGCCGCAGCACAGGTAGCCGGGCGGCAGCACCGTCTGCACGCCGACGTGCCACAGCATCGCCTGGGTCGCGAGGCCGACCTGCGAGAACAGCCGCTCCGAGCCGCAGCCCGGGAAGTAGAAGACCGCCTCGCTGTCCGCGTTCGCCTTCACCGGGTCGCGGATGATCGGCACGAACTTCGCGTCCTCGATGTCGAGCAGCGCGCGCGCCGTCTTCTTGGGCAGGTTGCCCGGCATCTTCTTGTTGATGAAGTGGATCACCTGCTCGCGCACCGGCGTCTTGCCGTGCGTGGACGGCGGCGCCGCGGTCTGCTTCTTGCCGGCCGGCCTGAACAGCTCGACGGCCGCGCGCTGCGCCTTGTAGCCCCAGTCCATCATCAGCTTGCGGCTGACGTTGATGGTCGTCGGGTCGGTCGCGTTGAGGAAGAACATCGACGCGGCCGTGCCCGGGTTGAACTTCTTCTGGCCCATCTTGCGCAGCAGGTTGCGCATGTTCATCGACACGTCGCCGAAGTCGATGTCCACGGGGCACGGCGACAGGCACTTGTGGCACACCGTGCAGTGGTCGGCCACGTCGGTGAACTCCTCCCAGTGCTTGATCGACACGCCACGGCGCGTCTGTTCCTCGTAGAGAAACGCCTCGATGAGCAGCGACGTGGCCAGGATCTTGTTGCGCGGCGAATAGAGCAGGTTGGCGCGCGGCACGTGGGTCGCGCACACCGGCTTGCACTTGCCGCAACGCAGGCAGTCCTTGATGGAATCGGCGATCGCACCGATGTCCGACTGCTGCATGATCAGCGACTCGGCCCCCATCAGCCCGAAGCTCGGCGTGTAGGCGTTGCGAAGGTCCGCGTGCACGGCCGGCAGCGACAGCAGCTTCCCGTAGTTGAAGCGGCCGTGCGGATCGACCTTCTGCTTGTAGGCGCGGAAGTCGGCCGTCTCAGCCTCGGTCAGGAACTCGAGCTTGGTGATGCCGATGCCGTGCTCGCCGGAGATCACGCCGTCGAGGTCGCGCGCGATCTGCATGATGCGGGCGACCATGCGATTGGCCGTCGACAGCATCGCGTAGTCGTCGGAGTTGACCGGGATGTTGGTGTGCACGTTGCCGTCGCCGGCATGCATGTGCAGCGCGACGAACACGCGCCCGCGCAGGATCTTCTTGTGGATCGCCTCGGCACCGGCCAGCACCGGCGCGAACTCGGCGCCGTTGAAGAGCTGGCGCAGCGGTCCGCGCACCTCACGCTTCCACGACACGCGGATGGTGCGGACCTGCAACAGGTCGAAGACGCTGGTCGCGAGCGCCTGCCGCGCACCGCCGTGCAGGTCGCCGACCGTCTCGGCCTGCTGCTCGCCGACGATCTGGCCGAGGCCCATGCGCTGCAACGCGTGGCGCGCTTCGTCGAGCGAGACGTCCATGTGCGTGCGCAGGTAGCGCCAGCGCGCGCGCACATCCGCGAGCAGCGCCCGCGCCTGCTCGACGCGGTTGCCCATCAGCTCCTCGCGGCTGAGGTGGTCGACATCCGCGTCGTCGGTCTTGCCGAGCGGGATCGCGCCGAGCTCGTGCGTGAAGTAGCGCTCCAGGCCGTCGATCAGCGCGAGCTTGTTGTCGATCGACAGCTCGATGTTGATGCGCTCGATCGCGTCGGTGTACTCGCCCATGCGGCCGAGCGGGATGACCACGTCCTCGTTGATCTTGAACGCGTTGGTGTGGCGTGCGATGGCCGCCGTGCGCGCACGGTCGAGCCAGAACTTCTTGCGCGCCTCGGCCGACACCGCGACGAAGCCTTCGCCGCTGCGCCCGTTCGCCATGCGCACGACTTCCGACGCGGCGCGCGCCACGTCGTCCGCGTTCTCGCCGACGATGTCGCCGAACAGCGCCATCTTCGGGAAAGACGAAGTCTCGGCCCCGCGCTTCGACTTGGTCGCGTAGCCCACGGCGCGCAGATAGCGCTCGTCCAGGTGCTCGAGCCCCGCGAGGATCGCGCGGCCGGCCTTCGCTTCCGCGTCCATGAAGTTCTTGATCTCGACGATCGACGGGATCGCCTCGCGCGCCTGCCCGAAGAATTCCAGGCACACGGTGCGCGCGTGCGGTGGCATGCGATGGAGGATCCAGCGAGCCGACGTGATCAGCCCGTCGGTGCCTTCCTTCTGCACGCCGGGCAGGCCCGCGAGGAACTTGTCGGTGACGTCCTTGCCGAGGCCTTCCTTGCGGAAGCGCTTGCCTTCGATGACGAGCGTCTCGGTGGAGATCGGTGTCTTGCCGTCGGGCGAGGTCTTCCTGACCTCGAAGGTCGCGAACGGCGCGTCGTGGATCTTGCCGAGGTTGTGGTCCATCCGCTCGATCTCGAGCCAGTTGCCGTCGCAGTCGACCATCTTCCACGACGCGAGGTTGTCGAGCGCGGTGCCCCACAGCACGGCCTTCTTGCCCCCCGCGTTCATCGCGACATTGCCGCCGATGCACGACGCCTCGGCCGACGTCGGGTCGACCGCGAACACCAGACCCGCGGCGTCGGCCGCCTCGGACACGCGCTTGGTGACGACGCCCGCCCCGGACCAGATCGTCGCGGTCGGCTCGGTGTGGCCCGGCAACACGCGCATCTCGATGCCGCTCAACGTCTCGAGCTTCTCGGTGTTGATGACCGCCGAGCGCGGCGTTAGCGGGATCGCGCCGCCCGTGTAGCCGGTGCCGCCGCCGCGCGGGATGATCGTGAGGTCGAGCTCGATGCAGGTCGCGACGAGGCCCGCCATCTCGTCCTCGGTGTCCGGCGTCAGCACGACGAACGGATACTCGACGCGCCAGTCGGTCGCGTCGGTGACGTGCGACACGCGCGAGAGCCCGTCGAACTTGACGTTGTCCTTCTGCGTGACGCGTCCGAGCTTGCGGGCCGCGAGCTTGCGCAGGTCCCAGGTGTCGCGGAACTCGTCCTCGAACGCGCGGACCGCCTTGCGGGCCGCGTCGAGCAGGTGGCCGACCTTCACGTCCCGGTCGGCGTCGCTTCCGACGTCCTGCGGCGCCCCCTCGACCTTGCGCCGCTTGTCGACCTCGTTGAGCCGGTGATGCAGCGCCTCGATCAGCGCCGCGCGGCGCTTCGGGTTCTCGAGCAGGTCGTCCTGCAGGTATGGATTGCGCTGGACGACCCAGATGTCGCCGAGCACCTCGTAGAGCATCCGCGCGGAGCGCCCGGTGCGGCGCTCGCCGCGCAATTGCTCGAGGTCGCTCCAGGCGGAGGCGCCGAGCAGCCGCATGACGATCTCGCGGTCCGAGAACGACGTGTAGTTGTAGGGGATCTCGCGCAGGCGGGACTGACCCTCCGCGGCGGGGATCGACGTGATGGTCTGCGGGAAAAGTGGAGCGTTCATGGGGGGAGAAGGACAGCGGAGCGGGAGCGTCCCGAACTTATAGTACGAAACACGACGACGCGTATTTTCCGGGCGCGCGGTGACCACCAGTCGATCAGAACATCCAGACCAGCCCCGCCGTCATCGTCACGTAGCGCAGCGACTTGCCGACCGCCATCCACAGCACGCAGGGCCAGAACGGAAGCCGCAGCCAGCCCGCCACGGCGCACAGCGGATCGCCGATGCCCGGCAGCCACGACAGGATGCAGCCGAAGGGGCCGAAGCGCTCCATCCACGTGACGGCGCGCTGGTGCCACTTGCTCGGGGGCTTCTCAGCGGCACTGTCGGCCGCATTGTCGGCCGCGACCGGCTGCATCGGCAGCCCGTGTTCGTCGAGGTGCAGCCGTCGCTCGAGCATCCACTCGGCACCGCGACCCATCCAGTAGTCGACGACCCCGCCGAGCGTGTTGCCCGCCGTCGCGACGGCCACGGTCTCCCAGAAGAGATCGGGCCTGAGCTTGACCATGCCGTAGACGACCGGCTCGGACCCGAGCGGAATCAGCGTGGCGGAAACGAAGCTGACGACGAAGACGCTGCTCAGGCCGAACTGCGGCAACGAGAGCCAGGCGAGCAGTCCTTGCATCCAGGAGTCGGGCATCGCGGCATTGTATCGACCCGATCACGGCAGCTTTCGACACCGCAAAGCCCGCTTCCGCTAGAGTCGCGCTCCGGCCCGCAGCCCGGCTGCGCGCCACCGTCTCCATGGAACCGGGAAGGGCCGCATGGCCATCGACTACCTCAAGCGCATCCTCAACGCGCGTGTCTACGACGTCGCGCGCGAGACCGAACTCGAGGTCGCGCCCGCGCTGTCGAAGCGCCTCGGCAACACCGTGCTGTTCAAGCGCGAGGACAACCAGCCGGTGTTCAGCTTCAAGCTGCGCGGCGCGTACAACAAGATGGCCGGACTGTCGCCGGCCGAGCTCGCACGCGGCGTGATCGCAGCGTCCGCTGGCAACCACGCGCAGGGCGTCGCGCTGTCGGCGCAGCGCCTCGGGTGCCGCGCGGTGATCGTGATGCCGGTGACGACGCCGCAGGTCAAGATCGACGCCGTGAAGTCGCGCGGCGCCGAGGTCATGCTGGCCGGCGAGAGCTACTCGGACGCCTATGCGCACGCGCTCGAACTGCAGAAGAAGGACGGCCTGTGCTTCGTCCATCCGTTCGACGACCCGGACGTGATCGCGGGCCAGGGCACGATCGGGATGGAGATCCTCCGGCAGCATCAAGCCCTGCACAGCGACCGGCCGATCCACGCGATCTTCGTGGCGATCGGCGGCGGCGGGCTGATCTCCGGCGTGGCGGCCTACGTGAAGGCCGTGCGGCCCGAGATCCGCATCATCGGCGTGCAGACCACCGACTCCGACGCGATGGCGCAGTCGGTCGCGGCCGGCCGCCGCGTGATGCTCGCCAACGTGGGGCTGTTCTCCGACGGCACCGCGGTCAAGCAGGTCGGCGTGGAAACGTTGCGGCTGGTGAGGAAGTACGTCGACGAGATCATCCTCGTCGACACCGACGCGATCTGCGCGGCGATCAAGGACGTGTTCGCCGAGACGCGTTCGATCCTGGAGCCCGCCGGCGCGTTGTCGATCGCGGGACTGAAGGCGTACGTCGCGCGCGAGAAGCTCGAGGACAGGACGCTCGTCGCGATCGCCTGCGGCGCCAACATGAACTTCGACCGGCTGCGCTTCGTGGCCGACCGCGCCGAGGTCGGCGAGGAGCGCGAGGCCGTCTTCGCCGTGACCATCCCCGAGGAACGCGGCAGCTTCCGCCGCTTCTGCGAACTGGTCGGCGCGCACGACGTGACGGAGTTCAACTACCGCATCGCCGATGCGAAGGTGGCGCACGTGTTCGTCGGCATCGGCGTGAAAGCCCGTGGCGAGAGCGCGAAACTGGCGACGACGTTCCGCAAGAACGGATTCGCGTCGCTCGACCTGACGCACGACGAACTCGCGAAGACGCACCTGCGGCACATGATCGGCGGCCGTTCCGCGCTGGCCGACGACGAGCAGATCTACCGTTTCGTGTTTCCCGAGCGCCCGGGCGCACTGATGCGCTTCCTGTCGTCGATGAGCCCGAACTGGAACATCAGCCTGTTCCACTACCGCCACCAGGGCGGCGACTACGGACGCATCCTGGTCGGGCTGCAGGTGCCGGCGCAGGAGCGCAAGGCGTTCCGCGCATTTCTCAAGGCCCTCGGTTATCCGTACGAAGACGAGACGGGGAACGCGGCCTACCGGCTGTTCCTGGGTTGAGCGAGGCTCCCTACTTCTTCGTCGCCTTCGCTTCCTCCAGGCTCTTCACCAGGAACGGCAGGCTCACGTCCATCCGGTAGTCGATGTCCGAGTGCGTGTCGTCGAACTCCTCGTACACGTGGGGGATCGACGCCTCGGCCAGCCGCTTCGACAGGATCCGCGTGCCGTACTGGATGTGATACTGGTCGGCCCAGCCGCAGTCGATGTAGATTCCGCGCAGCGAGCGGAGCGCCGCCGCGTGGCGGCCGACCATGTGGATCGGATCGTTGGCGAGCCACTTCTTCCAGCGCGGCTCGATCAGTTCGCCGGTCTCGAGATCGAACGGCACGCGAAAGCCGTTCGGCGCTTCCGGGTCGGGGTCGTAGGTCGCCGCCATGCACAGGTTCATCACCGTGTGGACGTCGGGCCCGGCGACTTTCTTCTTCTTCCAGAACGCATCGAGGAAGGCCGCGATGCGTCCGTCGTCGAAGCCCTCGCCGGTCGCCTTCGAACGCGCGACGACGTCGATCGCGCCGACCTCCCGCCTGGGCTTGGCGAACGCCGCGAGCGCGTTGAGCGTGTTCGGCCAGTCGCTGCGATAGACGAAGTCGAAGTACGCGTCGCCCGAGTGATCGGCGATCGCTCCCCAGAACTTGGGGTACTTCATGCCGTGCACGATCGCGCCGTAGCCGCCGGAACTCTTGCCGAAGCAGCCGCGATGCTCGCGTGACGCCAGCGTGCGGAACTGCGCATCGACGAACGGGATGATCTCGCGCGTGAGGTAGTCGGCGTACGCGCCGATGGCCGACGAGTTGACGTACTGGTTGCCGCCCAGCGCCGTGAAGCAGTCCGGCATCACGATGATCGCCGGCTCCATCTTCTTCTCGTGGATCAGCCGCGCCGCGCGCTCGGGAACGCTCTCGCCGAACGCCTTCCAGCCGGCGTGGGCCGGGCCGGAGCCGGTGAAGCCGACCAGGTCGTAGAGCACCGGGTAGCGCCGGTCGGCGAGGCGCTGGTCGTCGTATTGCGCCGGCAGCCAGACCGTGACCGGTCGCTTGACCGGATCGCCGAGCGGGTTGCCGCGCAGCACGGCGGATTCATGTTCGACGACGACGGTGCGGCCCGGAGGGCCCTTGGGGCGTTTGATCGGCACGGAGCTTCCTTCGCGAGGCGGAGCGCGTGACCTTACCCGAATGCCAGGCCACGGGTCCCCACTTCACGCGCGAACCGGTGCCGGCTTCAACGACCCGCGGTCGACTTGTTCCGATCGCTGAGCTTGCCGATCAGGCCGTCGATGCCGCCGCTGGCGATCTCCTGGGCGAAGTTGCCACGGTAGTTCTCGACGAGCCACAGACCACCGACGTTGACATCGGTGATCTTCCAGGCGGCGCCTTCGTTGAAGAGCCGGAAGTCGAGCCCGACCGGTTCGCGCCCGCCCTTCACGATCGTCTTGACGACGACCTGCGGGTCCGTCGAGCCGCTGCGCAGGGGCTGGATCTCGAGGGTCCGGTCGCGCGCCTGCGCCAGGGCGCCCGCATAGGCGCGCACCAGCAGGATCTTGAACTGCGCCTGCAGGCTCGCCTTCTGCGCCGGGGTCGCGTCGTTCCAGCGCGGTCCGACGGCCGACGCGGTCATGCGTTCGAAGTCGAACGACGGAAGGATCTTCGCGTCGACCAGCTCGACGACCCTGCCGACATTGCCGGGCTGGATCGTCGGATCGGCTCGCACCGCATCGAGCACGTCGCTCGAGACGCGCTTGACCAGCGCGTCGGGCGCCTCGGCTTGCGCGAAGGCGGCCTGAAGGCCGGTCGCGGTGAACAGCAGGGCAGCAACGAAAAGCAGTCTGGACAGGCGCATGGGGCTCGCGATCGATTGAAGGGGGGGTGGGCGAGCGGCTGACGGGTTGCGCATCACGCGGGGGATCCGTCGAACGAAAACTCGCCAAGGTGACCTTGTGACGACGCCGAGGCGTGGAGGTTGCAGAGCCGCCGCGCCGAAGTTGTATCCACACGTGAGCGCCGCGGTGAGCGCGCAACACCGGACGACACGAATCGGCGCCGCTGTTACCGGGCGACCGCGCAAGAAAAAGGGCGGCCGAAGCCGCCCCGCGCAGGCGCCGCGTGGTCCTACTTCGCGGCGTCCGTGATGTAGCGCACCGCCGCCTTGACTTCGTCGTCCGGCGCGCTCGATCCGCCCTTGGCCGGCATCACGCCGTTCTTGCCCTGATAGCCCTTGATCGCGTGGTCGTACAGCGTGTCGAGCCCTTGGGCGATGCGCGGTGCCCATGCGGCCTTGTCGCCGAACTTGGGGGCTCCGGCGATGCCGGCGCCGTGGCACACGGCGCAGACGGACGCGTACAGCGTCTTGCCCGCCTCGTCGCCTCCGGCGGCGGCGGGCGCCGCTGCAGCAACGGTCGCAGTGGCCTTGGTGCCGGCGTTGATCGCCGCGATGGCCGCGACGACGGTCGGGTCGGCCTGCGGCAGCGGCGGCGCTGCGGGTGCAGCAGGAGCGGCGGCCTGCGCGGGCGCGGCGGGTTCCTCCAACTTGCCACCCGCCGCGTTGGCCATGTAGACGACGGCACGCTGCACCTCGACATCGTCGAGATCGGTGTTGCCGCCCTTCGCCGGCATCACGCCGGCCTTGCCCTGGTATCCCTTGATCGCGTGGTCGTACAGCGTGTTCGCCCCTTGCGCGATGCGCGGCGCCCACGCCCCCGCGTCGCCGAACTTGGGCGCGCCTGCGATGCCGCCGCCGTGACAGGTCGCGCAGACTGCGCCGTAGACGTCCTTGCCGGCCTTGAGCTGGCGCGGGGCGTTGGCGTCGACCAGGTCCAGCTGCGCGACCGGCGCGATGCGACCCGCGGTCGCTTCGGCGGTCATGCCGCCACTGCCTGCCCCGGTCTTGCGGGCCCCGGTGACGTAGCTGACGAGCAGCACGATGATGAGGATCGGGACGATGAACGCCGCGACAATCGTGACGATCAGCTGCTTCGGCGTCTTGATCAGGGAATCGTGTTGCTGGTCGCTCATGAAGGTTCCTGGCGGCACGCACCTTCACGGTCCGGATCGCGGGGACCGTGGGCGGGAGCGGCTGTGTTGCGGGAGAAAGTGATGCGGCGCGAGTCCGAACCGGCTCGCGAGGCGCACGGATTATACGGGAGGGTCGGGTGCGACGCCGCTGCCGCGGGCAAGGGCGCGACCGGTCGAGGCGGCGGTGACGATCGTCGGTCCGCGCGGGCCCCTCGCCGCGCGGACCGACGCCGCGTGGACGGTCCCGGACAAAGGCGCTATCCTCGCCCCTCACGACGACGCACTGCGCTCGTCGTGCCTGCGATCCCCGCTGCGCGGATCGCTCATCAACGCGCTGCGACCGTCGTCCAACGGATAGGATACGAGCCTCCGAAGCTCGGGATACAGGTTCGATTCCTGTCGGTCGCACCACTGCCCGGACGCGTCGCGTCCGTCGACGTCCTCAAGCCACGAACCGGGGCCAGCGCACCGTCAGTCGCGCCCCGCCCTCCCGCGCGTCCGAGATCACGATCGAACCTCCCTGTGCCTCGACCAGCGTGCGGACGACGGCCAGGCCGAGGCCGGCGCCACCGGTCTTCCTGTCGCGCGACGCATCCAGCCGCGTGAACGGTTCCAGCATCAGCCTGCGGCGGTCCGGCGGAATGCCCGGACCGTCGTCGTCCACCGTCAGGACGACCAGCGCGTCGACGCGGCCGAGTCCCACGTGGACGACCGAACCGTAGCGGATCGCGTTGTCGACCAGATTGGCGACGACGCGCCGCACCGCGAGCCGGTCGCCGAGGATCGTCGTGTCCGCGCCGCCCTGCGCGACGCGCACCGTGATCGACGCGCCGTGCGCAATGCGGTCGACCACGTCGTCGCGCACGACCTCGTCGACCTCGACCAGCTCGTCGACCCCTTCGCCGACACCGGCGCGACTCGCCAGCAACGCGTCATCGAGCAGACGGATCATGTCGTCGATGTCCGCGACCGCACGCTGGCGCTGCGCGGCATCGGGGATGGCGTCGACGCGCAGCCGCAACCGCGTGGCGAAGGTCCGAACGTCGTGCGAGATGCCTCCCAGCATCGCCATGCGTGCCCTCATCAGATGGGCGAGTCGCGTCTGCAACCGATTGAAGGCCGCGACCAGCGCGGCGATCTCGGGCGCACCACCCTTGGGTTCGGGCAGCGCCTCGTTCATGCGGTTGGGGTCGATGCCGTCCACGTCGGCAGCCAGACGCGTCAGCGGCCGCGTTTCGCGATGGAGGACCGACAACGCGAACAGCGCGATGAAGGTCCCGAGCAGGCCGGCACCGAAACCGACCGGCAGTCCGAAGAAGGTCACCAGCAGCGTGTTGCGCGTGTCGATCACGAGCGTCTGAGCGGTGTTCAGACCGACGCGGAACTCGAGCGTCCCCGGCGTGATCATCGAGAGGGGCTTCTGGCGATCGGTCGCCTCGGGCCGCTTCACGCTCATCGGCCGTCCCCCGAGTTCGGCGAGATAGGCTTCGACGGCGCGCCCCCCGAGACGGATCAGCGGACGCGGCGACGACGGGCCCACCTGGTCACCGTCCTCGAGGCGCACGAGCAGTCGGTCGGACGTCACGGCATCGAGCACCGAGCGCTGGCGCTCGCGGGGCGTGTGCTCGACCAGATCCACGATCGCCGCGATCTGGGCCGGTACCGGCGTCGCGGCACCGTTGCCGCGCGCCTGCGACAGGTAGAACAGCGAGACGCCGCCGAGCCACACGAGCGCGACGCTCGCGACGACGATCAGGCCGATGCGCGTCGAGAACGACAGGCGGGGCATCACGGTCGCCGCGACGTCACGACGCCGGCCTGACCGGCGCCGTGAACAGGTAGCCGCGGTTGCGCGCCGTGCTGATGAGGTTCGAGCCCGGACTCGCCGACTCGAGCTTGCGCCGCAGGCGCGACGTCAGCATGTCGACGGTGCGGTCGAACGGCTCGGCCGAACGCCCGCGCGTCCAGTCGAGGATCTGGTCGCGGCTGAGGACGCGGCGCGGATGCTGCACGAAGCACGCGAGCAGGTCGAACTCGGCCGTCGTCAACGTCACCGCATCGTCGTCGCCGTCGGTGAGCTGGCGTGCATCGAGGTCGATCGTGAAACGATCGAACGCGAAGCGGCGCTCCGGCGCGGAGATCACGCGGCCCCGCCGCAGCAACGCGCGCACGCGTGCCAGCAACTCGCGCGATCCGAACGGCTTGACGAGATAGTCGTCAGCGCCCATCTCGAGCCCGATAACGCGATCCACCTCGTCGGCCTTCGCGCTGAGGATCAGGATCGGTGGGGCTTGCGAGGTGCGCAGGCGACGGCAGATCGACAGCCCGTCCTCCCGCGGCAACATCAGGTCGAGCACCACGAGGGCGGGCCGCAGCCGCGCCAGCACCCCGTCCATCGCCACGCCGTCGGTGGCGGTCTCGACCGCATAGCCCTCGCGCACGAGCAGATGCGCCACGAGCTGGCGGATGTCGTCGTCGTCCTCGACGACGAGGATGCAGGTGGGGGACGTCATGAACCCCGTTTTCCGAGATTCACGTCGTCGCGTCAAGCCCGCGGCGAAACGTTTACGTGCTGTTACGCGGGGGCGACCGATCGATACCGATGCATGGATGCCGTTGATCCGCCTGTGACGTCTCCCCGCGATGCTGTCGCCACGGTCCTGCACCCGGCAAGGCCTTCGTCGAAAGGAACATCCATGCATTCGCTTCTCGCAGTCGGTGCCCTGCTCGTGTCCTTCGCATGCGCCACGGATGCCGGGGCCGCGACGCGGACCTGGACCAACAGCCGCGGCGCGGACCACAGCGCCACGTCGTCGTGCGCAGGCGGGCGCTGCACGACCACGGGCACGACGACTACCACGGGTGGCAGGACCTCGACGCACGAAGGCTCCGCGACGTGCGCCGGCGGGTCATGCACGTCGCAAGGCACGACGACGGCACCGAACGGCGCGAACGCTTCGCGCAGCGGTGCTTCGTCGTGCGCGGACGGATCGTGCATGTCCACGGCGACGCGCACCGGCTTCCGCGGGCACGAGACGACGCGCAGCGGCACGATCACGACGACGCCCTGAACGATGGAGCTGCTGCCCCGGAGCGTCACCCCGACGCATCACGCGTGGATCGCCGGTGTCGCGATCGGCTTCATGCTGATCGAGTACGGCATCGCGCGCCTGGCCCGCCGCGACACCCACGATCTGCGCGAGAGCGCGGCGTCGTTCGGGGTCGCGGCCGGGCAGTCGCTGATCCGCGTGCTCGAGGCCGGAACGCTCGCGATCCCGTTCGCCTTCGTCCACGCGCATCGCCTCTTCGACTTCGATCCGCGCACGCCCCTGGCGATCGCGACGCTCTTCGTCGCGACCGAGTTCGCCTACTACGCGCATCACCGCGCGTCGCATCGCATCCGCTGGCTGTGGGCCACGCATGCCGTTCACCACTCGCCGACCCGGCTCAATTTCACGGCCGCGATCCGGCTCGGCTGGACCGCCAACCTGTCGGGGAGCTTCGTGTTCTTCCTGCCGCTGGTGTGGATCGGCTTCGACCCCCTCGGCGTGGTCGGCATGCTGGGCGCCAATCTGCTGTACCAGTTCTTCATCCACACCGAACTCGCGCCGCGGCTCGGGCCGCTCGAGTGGATCCTCAACACGCCGGCGCAGCATCGCGTCCACCACGCCTCGAACGCGGCCTGCATCGACCGCAACTTCGGCGGCGTGCTGTCGATCTTCGATCGCTGTTTCGGAACCTATTCGGAAGCGCCGCCCGGCGAACCGCTGCGCTATGGTCTCGCCGGCAGGTCACCGACCCTGAATCCGGCCCGCATCGCCCTCGGCGAATGGGACGCGCTGATCCAGGACGTGAAGGATGCCGACCGGTGGATCACCCGCTTGCGCATCGTCTTCGGCCCTCCAGCCCTGCCCATCCCTACCGACCGATCCCCGGTCCGACCCCCTGGAGTCCATTCATGAACCGTATCCCTACCAGCCTTGCCGCGATCGCCCTCCTGTCGACCACCGTTTCAGCATTCGCAGCCGATCCGGCACCCGCGGGAGACCTGCGCCGGCAAGCGATGGGCCTGATGCAGCTGTGCAAGGCCGACGTGCAGAAACTCTGCGGCAGCGTCGAAGCCGGTGGCGGTCGCAAGCTCGCCTGCCTCAACGACCACAAGGCCGACGTCACGTCGGAGTGCCGCGATGCGCTGCCGAAGCTCGACGCGATGCAGGCGGCCGCCACGAAGCGGGCGGCGGCTCCGAAGTGATCGCTGCCACGCCGCGCAGCCTCGATCTCGAGACGGCCGACCGGGATCCGTCATTGCGTCGACCGATGCCTCGGTCGTGAAGCTGACCTGGGTCGGCTGCGCGCCGGGGACGTCGCTCACGCGGTATCGCGTGGATGACGGCGGCCACGGCGTGCCGGGCCGCTCAGTGCGCGGTGTGGAATTTCTCGGGCCCGTCAATCTCGACATCGTCGCCGCAGACGTCATCATGGAGGTCTTCGCCGCAGCGCCTTGACCTCCCCGATGGATCTCGACGCCTACCTGCAACGCATCCGATACGACGGCCCGCTGACGGTCGACGCCACCACCCTCGCGGCCCTGCAGCGCGCCCATCTGCTCGCCGTGCCCTTCGAGAACCTCGACATCGGCTGGGGCGCGCCGATCACGATCGACCTCGCGCGGCACTACGCGAAGATCGTCGAACGCCGGCGTGGCGGCTTCTGCTACGAGCAGAACCACCTGTTCGCGTGGGCACTCGCGCAAATCGGCTTCAAGGTCGGGCCCCTCGGAGCCGGCGTCTGGGCGGTGCGCGACGGCGTCGAAGGCTTCGGCGACCCCGCGTCGCACTTGCTCACGCGCGTCGACCTCGACGAGCCGTGGATCGCCGACGTCGGCTTCGGCGAGAACTTCCGTGCGCCGTTGCGGCTGCTCGACGGCCTCGTGCAGGAGCAGACGCCCAACGCGTACCGGGTCGACCGCACGGTCGTCGCGGGCGAGGAGACGTGGACGACCGCGTCGCGCGAGCCGGACGGCAAGTGGAAGCCCGGCTATCGCTTCGCGAACGTCGTGCGGCCGATGAGCCACTTCGAGCGCATGTGCCGCTTCCACCAGACGTCGCCCCAGTCGCCGTTCACGCAGAAGCGCGTGTGCTCGCTCGCCACGGCGGACGGCCGCATCACGCTGTCGGGCGACGAGTGGATCGTCACGGGCCACGACGGCAGCCGCGTCGTGACGCCGATCGCCGACGAGGTCGAGGCGGTGCGGCTGTTGAAGGAACGCTTCGGCATCGTCCGAGCGTGACCGCGTGCCAAGAACGGCGCCCGACGACCTTAGCGATCGCGCTGCGGGTCTTCGCCGCGGTCCTGACGAACCGTGACGATGCGCTGCGGCGCGAGTTCGCGTTCGATGCGCGCGAGAGCCCGTTCGGGATGCGTGCCGCCGCAAAGGAACAGGTCGATCGCCGCGAAGCGTTGCTCGGGCCAGGTGTGGACCGTGATGTGCGACTCGGCCAGCAGCACGACGCCGGTGACCCCGGCGTCCGGCGCATCGCCGAAGCGATGGAAATGCTGGAACAGGCGGCGCGCGCCGGCGTCCTCGGCCGCCGCGCACAGCAGCGCTTCGAGACCGGGCGCGTCGGCGAGCCGGCCGGGCTCGACACCGTGGCAGTCGATCAGCCAGTGCGTGCCGCGCGCCGCGTGCAGCGCGACCTTCGAGACTTCGGCGAGAGTGGCGCGTGGCATCGCTACTTGTGGCCGCTGCCCGACGAACTCCATCCGCCGCCCGGGCTGCCGATGTAGCCGCCGCCGCGCGATCCGAAGCCGCCGCCCGAACCGAAGCTCTTGCCGAGCGTCGCCCAGTTGGTCAGCGACGACGCGCCGACCACCAGCAGGCCGTAGAGGATGAACTTACCCATGGATCACTTCACCTTCTCCGCGGATGCCTTGTCCATCAACCAGGCCGGGAAGTACAGGCCGACGGTCGCCAGGATCACGATGACCAGAGCGCGTCCCGGCGAGAACAGGATGGGGATCGCGTTGACCGCGAGCAGCAGGATCGTCAGCCACTTCGCGACCTGCCGATAGCCGCCCGCCGGCTCGTTGATCAGCGACGGCGGACCGCTCGGCACGTTGCTGGCGTCGACCTGTTTTCCGAACCAGAGCGACAGGTCGGCCGCGCTCACCGGCGTCGAGCGCGACCAGTTCAGTTCCGCGTCGTCGGATTCGGCCGACAGCTTCGCGTTGCCGTACTTGAACTCGGTGACCTGGTCGACGTCGCCGACCTCGACGCGCCAGTTGAACGCGCCCGCCGCGTACTTCACCACCGCCTGGTAGTCGTAGAGCTTGTCGTACGTGTCGCCGCCGAGCAGCGCCTGGTCGGCGGTGTACCAGAACGGCCACGTGTCGAGCACCTGCGCGCGCTCCCAGCCTTCGTCGGTCTCGACCAGCCAGAGGAAGCCGCACTGCGGCGCGTACAGCAGGTATTCGGTCCACTCGCCGCCGTCGTCGCTGATCTCCGCGCGCCGCATGAAGCCGATGACGGTGTACGGCACCGCCGCGATGGTGCCGGTGGCGCCGAGCGGCAGCGTGGGCACGACGCTCTCGACGCGCCTGGCGGCGGCCAGCACTTCGGCGACCGGACCCGCGACGTCGAGCGACGCGTGGCAGGTCTGGCACAGCAGGTGCGATGTCGCCCCGGGCGAGAACGCGATCGACGCGCCGCACGATGGACATTCGAGATTGGAGACCTTGCCTTTCACGCGGCCGGCCGCGTCGGTGATGGTCTCGGGATCGCGCAGGAGTTGCGGCTTCAGTTCTTCGAGGGTCAGCGAGCGTCCGCGATAGACGATGGGGCTCCCTCCCCCACTGAAAGAGGGCGTGACCTTGTCGTCCGAGTAGTCCAGCGTCAGGAACTCGCCTCCGCGCCGGAAATCAGCGACCCGCGCGGCATAACCCGCCCCCACGGTGAACGGCAGCTCTCCCTGCCCCCCCGTGCACTGCGCGGTCCGCACGTCTGCGGCGATGAACAGCAACGTGCTGCCGTCCGGCGCGCGCCCGAGGTTGAGTGGCGAGCCCGCCGCGATCTGCTCGAAGGCCGGCAGCGCCACGTTCGGCAGCGACGCGCGGTCGACCTCGCGCGTGACGGTGTACTGACCGGAGCCGTCGGACAGCCACGCGCCTTCGCCGTGGTCGTCGAGCACGTACCACTCGTTCCAGAAACCCGCCGGATAGCGCAGCTGGATGCGGCCGACGACCGTGAAGCTGCGGCCGTCGATCGTGCCCGACGTGTTGATCTGGATCGGCGAGAAGTCCTCGAGGACATCGGCCATGCGGCCGATGTTGCGGACCGCGTCGGCGTCCTTGACGAGCGTCGAGTTGCAGAAGCCGCACACGGCCATGACCGACGCGGCCGAGCGGAAGGTGACCGGCGCACCGCAACTGGGGCAGGAGATGGTGTTCATCGGGAAGACGGCTGCGGCTCAGTCCAGCGTCGCGAGGTCGGCGACGACCAGATCCCGGTCTTCCGCCTTCTCGATCGCCTGAACCCAGACGCGCGCCTGCATCGTGTGCGCCTTGCACGCCGCCGCGTCGCCGAAGACGGAAGCGGCCCGCGCCATCGCTTCGTGCGCATACGCGCGGTAGAACGGAGACAGGCCGTCGCTGTGGTCGAGGCAGAGCTTCGCGTAGCGGACGGCCTCGACGCCATGTCCCAGAAGCGAACGGATGCGCGATGCCGGCCAGTAGCCGATCGAGCGCTGGCGGTCGCCGACGTCGGCGCGCTGCGACCAGTGCCACAGCGACGCCTGGTTCAGTTCGATCATCTGCTCGTCGTCGGCAGGCGTGCGGTCGGTCCGCTCGGTCAGCGTCCACGCGCGGGTGAAGCACGCGGCCGCGAAGTGGACGTGCGCCGCCGCCTCGTCGACCGCCTCTGCGTTCGTCATCGGGCGGACGACCGGCGCGTCAGCCCACCAGCCGCTTGAGCACCTCGGCCTTCGCCGAGTCGAACTCGGCCTGCGAGATCAGGCTCTTGTCGAGCAGCCCCTTCAGGGTCTCGAGCCGCGCGGCCGGATCGTCCGCGGCCGCCGCGGCGCCGCCGGCATTCTGCTGGCCGGTGACGGCGTTCGCCGACGGGCTCTCGATCGTGGTCATGCCGTTGGCAAGCCCCTGCGCCATCTGCTGGCCGATCACCATGCCCGACGCGAGACCGGCGCCGATGCCGGCGATGCCGCCCTCGTTGCCGGCCGCGATCGGGATCGCGTTGGCGGTCTGGAACTGCGTGTACTTGTTGAGATCGCCGGCCATGCCCATCGAGATGCGCTTGTCGAGCGCGGCCTGCAGCTCCTCGGGCAGCGACACGCTGGCGACGTTGAACTCGTCGAGCGACAGGCCGTACTTGCCGAGCGCGGTCGACAGGTCGCCCTTGACCTGGCTGGCCATCAGCGTCTGGTTGGCAGCCATGTCGAGGAAGTTGACCTTCGACGCGCCGATCGAGTTGGCCATCGTCGCGAGGATGATGCCGCGCAGCTGCTCCTCGACGTCGTCGCGCGTGTACACCTCGCGCGTGCCGGACAGCTCCTTGTGGAACAGCTTGGCGTCCGCGACGCGGTACGAATACAGGCCGAACGCGCGCAGGCGGACCATGCCGAAGTCGGCGTCGCGGATCGTGATGGGCTGCTGCGTGCCCCAGCGGCGGCCGGTCTGGATGCGCGTCGAGAAGAAGTAGACGTCGGACTTGAAGGGCGACTGGAACAGCTTGTCCCAGTTCTTGAGATAGGTGAGCACCGGCAGCGTCTGCGTCGTCAGCTTGTACGTGCCGGGTGCGAACACGTCGGCGACCTGGCCCTCGTTGACGAACACCGCGACCTGCGATTCGCGCACGACCAGCGTGCCGCCGTTCTGGATCTCCATGCCGTCCATCGGATAGCGCCACGACAGCACGCCCTCGGTGTCCTCCGTCCACTGGAGGATGTCGATGAACTGTTTCTTGATGAACGAGGCAAGACTCATGGTCTACTCCTTGAAGAAAGCCGGAACCAAAGAGGCGGCGAAAGGGGCGCAACGCAGCGCCGGATCATGCGCCGAATGCGAAGTCGGAACGGAGCGACCTGCGACGGAACGACCGGAAGCGCGCATGGGACGAAGCGGCGAGTGACGGACTGCGAGCGGTCAGGACAGGCAGGCCGCGTTGACGATGCCGGCCACCAGCGAGACGGAGCCCATCAGCCCGCCCATCGCGACGTTGCCGGCCTCGATCTCGGTGCGCACCGTGTGCAACAGGCGGCTCGCGATCGCGTAGACGAGGATCTGCACGATCATCGCAGCGACCGCCCACATCAACACCTCGACGAGGGTCGCGTTGTGGACGATGGCCGAGCCGAGCGTGAGCGAGAACCCGATCAGCGCGCCGCCCAGCGACAGCGACGCGGCGCCCTTGCCCGCATGGATCAGCGCCAGTTCGTCGAACGGCGTGACCTTGGTGTAGATGACGAAGAAGATGCCGAGCAGGATGCCCGACGCGATGAGGTGGGTCGCGTAGTTGACGATGGCGGGAAACATCGATGGGCGACCTGCAGGACCGTGGGGCCGTGAGCTTATCATCGCGCCGCCGGCCCCCGCTGCAGACCGAGCGGATGTTCTTCGAGGCGCCCCACGATGAAGGAAAAAGAGATGAGTGCACTCGACAACCCCAAGCTCGCCGTGCTGATCGACGCCGACAACGCGTCGTCTTCGCTGGTCAAGGAGCTGCTCGAAGAAGTCGCCAAGTTCGGCACCGCGACCGTCAAGCGCGCCTACGGCGACTGGACCGGCCAGCAGCTGACCGGCTGGAAGGACCAGCTCAACCGCTACGCGATCCAGCCGATCCAGCAGTTCGCGTACACGCGCGGCAAGAACTCCACCGATGCGTCGCTGATCATCGACGCGATGGACCTGCTGTACGCGGACAATGTCGATGGCTTCTGCATCGTGTCGTCGGACAGCGACTTCACCCGTCTCGCGACGCGGCTGCGCGAGTCGCGCAAGGTGGTCTACGGCCTCGGCGAGCGCAAGACGCCGGAGGCATTCCGTGCGGCCTGCGACCGTTTCGTGTTCTTCGAGGTGTTGAAGCGCGGCGGCGGCAGCGTGGAAAGCAGTGCGGTCGACACCGAAGCGATCGACGACGTTCCCGACCTCGAGCATTCGCTGCGGCAGGCCTTCGACGCGGTCTCGCGCGACGAGGGCTGGGCGACGGTGTCGTCGGTCGGCTCTTACATGGCGAAGAACAATCCGTCGTTCGACACGCGGCTGTACGGCTTCCGCAAGCTGAGCGACATGCTGCGCAAGCAGGTGTTCATCGAGCAACGCGAAGGCGACACGCCGAACGGGCCGCTGATGGTGAGGCTCAAGCCGAAGGCGCAGCCCGCCGCTCCCGCTCCCGCGCGTGCCTCGCGCGGCGGGCGCGGTCGACGGCCGGCTCCGGTAACGCCGCCGGGCGACGGCGAACCCGCCACCGATGCACGCACCGAAGCGCTCTTCGATCTGCCGCCCGACGACGCCACGATCCGGCCGGCCGCGAAGCGCGTTCGCCGCAAGAGAAGCTGAACGACCGCCCCGCCATGCGCGTCCGGAAGGCCTGTCCCGTCATTCTTCGCGTTTCCCGGCCGAACCGGCCCCGCGCGGCCGGACATCCGTCTCTCGATCGCCCGCACGCGACCTGATGGGGCCGCATCGATGACCCGGGCGCGCATGCCCGACCGCCTGCTGATCCTCGCGGTCTTCGTCGTCGCGTCGTGCGGGCTCGCGTACGAGCTGATCGCCGGCGCGCTGTCGAGCTACCTGCTCGGCGACTCGATCCTGCAGTTCTCGACCATCATCGGCTGCTACCTGTTCGCGATGGGTGTCGGCTCGCATCTGTCGCGCTACGTGAAGGACGAGGACGTGCTGACGCGCTTCGTCGACATCGAGCTGCTGGTCGGCCTGCTCGGCGGCCTGTCGGCGATGGCGCTGTTCGTCGTCTTCGCGTGGCTGTCGGCGCCGTTCCGCACCGTGCTGTACGCACTCGTGTTCTCGATCGGCGTCCTGGTCGGCATGGAGATTCCGCTCGTGATGCGGGCGTTGAACGACGGCGACACGAAGTTCTCCGAGCTGGTCAGCCGCGTGCTGACGTTCGACTACCTCGGCGCACTCGCGGTCTCGGTCCTGTTCCCGCTGCTGCTCGCGCCGCGCCTCGGGCTGTCGCGCACCGCGCTGCTGTTCGGCATCGCCAACGTCGCGATCGCGTTCTGGACGATCCACCGCTTTCGTGACCGGCTCAAGCAGGTCGGCAGCCGCATCCTGCGCGCGTCGCTGGTGATGGTCACGCTGGTGGTCGGCTTCTTCTTCGCCGACACGCTGACCCACTGGTCCGAGCGCGGCATGTACGGCGACGAGATCGTCCACGCGGTCACCACGCCCTATCAGCGGCTCGTCATCACGCGCTGGAAGGACGACCTGCGCCTGTACATCAACGGCAACCTGCAGTTCTCGTCACGCGACGAGCATCGCTATCACGAGGCGCTGGTCCATCCGATGATGGAGTCGCTGCCGTGGGCGAAGAACGTCCTCTTGCTCGGCGGCGGCGACGGCCTCGCGCTGCGCGAGGTGCTGCGCTACCCGACCGTGCAGAAGGTCACGCTGGTCGACCTCGATCATCGCGTCACCGATCTCTTCAGGACGTCCGAGCCGCTCGTCGCGCTGAACAAGGGCTCGTTCTCCGACCCGCGCGTCACCGTGGTCAACCAGGATGCGGCGCTGTGGCTCGAGCAGTCCGGCGACGCGATGTTCGACGCCGTCATCGTCGACTTCCCCGACCCGTCGAACTTCTCGCTCGGCAAGCTCTACTCGGTGCCGTTCTATCGCGGCCTGCTGCGCCATGTCGCCGCGCACGGCATGGTCGTCGTGCAGTCGACCTCGCCGTACTTCGCGCCGCGCGCGTACTGGTCGATCGACGCGACGCTGAAGGAGGCCGGGTTCAGGACCTGGCCGTACCACGCGTACGTGCCGTCGTTCGGCGAATGGGGCTTCGTGCTCGCGTCGCAGGACGGCGCCTTCGTGCCGCCCGAGCGTTACCGCCTGCCGATGCGCTTCCTCGATGCCGAGACGACGCGCGAGATGTTCCGCTTCGCCGCCGACATGCCGCATCCGGTCGTCGAGGCCAACCGGCTCAACAACCAGTCGCTCGTGCGCTACTTCGACGAGGACTGGCATCAGTTCATTCGCTAGCCCGTTGACATGAAGCGCCGCAGCTTCCTGCTTGGCAGCGGCATCGCCGGCATCGCCGCAGCCACCGGTGCCGGCTTCTGGCGCTGGCAGGAGATCGCGCCGCACGTGCGCTATCCGGGACGCGACCTCGGTCATCGACTCCGGGACCTGAAGCCGTCCGACTGGCCGTCTCCGTCGGCCGAGTACACCACCGACGTCGCGATCGTCGGCTCCGGCATCGCCGGGCTCACCGCGGCATGGCGCCTCGCCCGGGAAGGCCACACGCGCTTCGCGCTGATCACCGGTCCCGAGCCGCACGGCAACGCCGCGTCGGGCGCGACCAGCCTGGGCGGCGAGCGCCTGCGCTACCCGACCGGCGCGCACTACCTGCCGCTGCCGTCGATGGAGTCGATGCACGTGCGCACGATGCTGGCCGACTTCGGCGTGCTGCTCGACGGCGCGGCGACGGCCACGCCGACCTACGACGAGCGCGTGCTCGTGCACGCCCCCGACGAGCGCCTGTTCCGCGACGGCCGCTGGCAGGAGGGGCTGGTGCCGGGCGAAGGAGGCCCCGACGACTCGCATCCGGCGAGCGGCCTCCCGCCCCGGCGCGCGGCCATCGCAGAAGGCTCGGCGATCGACCGCTTCTTCCGCCAGGTGGAGGTTCTGCGCGAGACGCGCGGCGCGGACGGGCGCAAGGTCTTCGCCATCCCCATCGCGTTCGCATCGACCGATCCACAGTGGGCCGCGCTCGACGCGATGACCTTCGCCGCATGGCTGGCGCGCGAGCGCTACGACGATCCGGCGCTGCTCTGGTACCTCGACTACTGCTGCCGCGACGACTACGGCGCGAACGCCGCCGGCGTGTCGG
>Ga0209724_1000965_pt1 | contig 27057 bp, 29 predicted proteins | sample grotaG_FD_184143 | JGI IMG/M metagenome (GOLD analysis project Ga0209724, IMG submission 184143) | Glacier valley bacterial and archeal communities from Borup Fiord, Nunavut, Canada, to study Microbial Dark Matter (Phase II) -... | ecosystem: Environmental > Aquatic > Freshwater > Ice > Glacier ...
CCTGCGCAACTCGCTACGCTCAGACAGGCGCAGGCTCGAATCCGCCTGCCGCCCCGCTGACGCGGCAGGCTCCGAACGGGCGGCACGTCAAAGGCAACGTCAACGGCAAAGGCAAGGTCAACGTCAACAGCAAGGTCAACAGCAACGGCGTAGCCGAGCCCTGATTTGCGATGGCGAAGCCGAGCCGTGCGCTCTGTCCTTGTGATGCTGCCCAGTGACTGACGCAGTCAGTCACTGGGCAGCATCACGGGATCCGCTTTCTTTGCCTACTTTCTTTGGAAAAGAAAGTAGGTTGCCGCCGGGCAACCCCCGGCCAGCAGGTCGTGCCCAAGCACGAGCCGTTGAATCATCGCAAGCACCGGCCAGCAAGGGCGAGTCGACGCCCGAACAGACCACCCAAGATGCCGAGCTTCTTCGCCAGCGGCGTGCCGGAACAGCCGGCCGGCCCGCTCACGCCGTCGTCGTGCCCGACGCGTCGAACGTGTAGTCGAAGTCGTAGTGGTGCCTGCCCTCGATGATGCGGATGTTCAGCCGCCCGGTGAGGCCGACGAGTTCGCCGCTACCGGAATCGGGCACGACGGTCACCGACAGCGCCGGCGCACCGCGGTCCATCGTGCCGGCGTGCTGCAGGAAGAAGCTGCCGCTGCGGCCGGCGAGCGTCCCCTCGACGAACTCCATCGCCACGTAGCCCGCCGAACCGGAGGTGGCCGTCATCGCGGCCAGCATCTCCCCGACGCCGGTCGCGTCCAGTTGGCCGTGGTACTGCTTGTCGAGCGACATGCGGCCGATGCCGGAGTCCTCCGCCGCGTCGTGCATCGCTTCCTTGTTCATCGTCACGTCGAAGGTTCCGGTGATGTGTTCGGTCACGGCTCGTCTCCTCAAGGTAGGACGGGAAGTCTAGGAGAGCTTCGGTGGCCTGGGAAGGTGGGGCAACCAGGGATCCGGTCGCGCACCGCGACGACGCGCGTTGGCGGTGCGACGACGGTTCGCAGGTCCCCCGGATCGGTGCGCGGCGGGCCTCGGCAGCCGGCGCGGCACAGGACGCGCAGGCTGGCACGGCATCTGCATGGGCCTTTCCCGTCCTGTTGTCCGCACCCTGGCCGAAGCGGCCTCGAATCCTGACGGAGCCCCCATGACCGATGTCGCCGCGACCGCCCGCACCCTTCACGATGCATCCGCCGGCGACGAGTCGGTCGGGGTCGGTCCGGGGCGTCGCCGCTTCATCGCCGCGGCCGGCGCCGCGCTCGCGACGCTCGGCGCTCCGTCCATCGTCCGCGCGCAGGCCGGCCCGAAGATCCGCATCGGCTTCTGGCCGGTCGCGTCGGCGCTGCCGTTCTTCGTGGCCATCGAGAAGGGCTACTTCAAGGAGGCCGGGCTCGACGTCGAGGCGCAGAAGTACGCGAGCGCGCAGCAGGTCATGGAGGCGATGCTGTCGGGCCGCGGCGAAGGCAGCGCCAACGGCACGGCGTCGGCGGTGCTGGCGATCGGCGAGATCGCGCAGCCCGGGCTGTTCAAGATCTTCTGCACCAACCCGACCAACGCCAGGTACGTCCTCGACGAGTTCATCGTCGCCAAGGACAGCCCGATCAAGACGCTCGCGGAGCTCAAGGGCAAGCGCGTCGCGTCGGGACCCGGCATCCAGAACGTGACGCTCGCGAAGGTGATGCTCGAACGGGCCGGCGCCGGCCCGATGTCGATCAGCGAGCTGCCGATCGGCCAGCACGTCGCGTCGATCGCCGCCGGTCAGGTCGATGCGGCGTACACGCTCGAGCCCACGGGCACCGTCGGCCGCCTCAACGGCACGACCCGCACGCTCGAGGTCGGCGTGGTCGCGAAGTACATCCTCGGTGACCCGATGGCGCCTTGGCACGGCGGCTCGGCGAGCCTCACGAGCGAGTTCATCAAGGCCCATCCCGACGTCGCGAAGAAGTACATCGCCGCGTACAAGCGCGGCGTGGACCTGGTCAGGCAGAAACCCGACGAGGCGCGACCCTTCCTCAAGGGCTACACCGCGATCGAAGGCGCGCTCACGGCGGAGGTGCCGATGTCCGACTACCTGTTCTCGACCGACTTCAAGCCGGCCGATGTCGCCTACTTCCAGAAGTTCTACGACCTGTTCACCGAGAAGGGCATCTTCGAGCGCAAGGTCGACGTCGGCGGCCTGCTCTACAAGGGCTGACGCCATGAGCGACTCGACCCTGCTCGCGACGCCGGTAGCGCCGGTCGCCAAGCCCTGGGAGGCCCCCGGTCCGAACGACACGCTCAAGGCGCCCAGGCCGCCGTGGAACGACAAGCTGCTGCCGGTGATCGGCCCGATCGTCCTGTTCCTCGTCTGGGACCTGGTGGTCCGCTTCGGGCTGATCAAGGCGATCCTGCTGCCCACGCCGTGGAACACGCTCGTGGCCCTCGTCACGGGGCTGGCCGGCGGGCCGCTGCTGAGCGATTTCCTGGTCACGGTGTGGCGCACGCTGGAGGCCTTCCTGATCGCAGCCGTCGTCGGCGTGCCGCTCGGCGTGCTGCTCGGCTCCAACGAGAAGGCCTATCGCTCGGTCGAGTTCCTGATCGACTTCTTCCGCTCCACGCCCTCGTCGGCGCTGATCCCGCTGTTCCTGCTGATCTTCGGCGTGTCCGACGTCAACAAGGTGGCCATCGCGGCGTTCGGTGCGTTGCTGATCGTGTTGTTCAACAGCGCGTACGGCGTCATCAACGCGCGCAAGCAGCGTGTGATGGCGGCCAAGGTGATGGGGGCGTCGCGCTGGCAGATCTTCAAGGACGTCCTGATCTGGGAGAGCCTCCAGCCGACCTTCGTCGGGCTCCGCTCGGCGGTGTCGATGGCGCTCGTGATCGTGATCGTGATCGTCGCCGAGATGTTCATCGGCTCGGACACCGGCCTCGGCCACCGCATCATCGACGCGCAGCAGGTGCTCAACGTCAAGAGCATGTACGCGGCCATCCTCGCGGCCGGCGCGCTCGGCTATGCGCTCAACGTGCTGTTCCTGATCGCCGAACGACGCATCGTCCACTGGAGCGGCCGATGAGGACGATCGAATCGCCCATCGTCGCGGAGCGCCCGGCCGGCTTCGTGCCCGGACCCGCGGGCACGCACATCACGATCCGCGGCCTGACGAAGTATTTCGCCGGCTGGCCCCTGTACGAGAGCTTCGACCTCGACATCCCGAAGCACAAGATCGTCTCGGTGTTCGGACCCAACGGCTGCGGCAAGTCGACGCTGATCAACATGATCGCGGGGCTGATCCCCATCGATGCCGGCGAGATCCTCTTCGACGGCAAGTCGCTCAAGGACACGAAGATCGGCTACGTCTTCCAGAACTATCGCGAGGCGCTGCTGCCGTGGCGCCGCACGATCGACAACATCCGTTATCCGCTCGAACTCGAAGGGATGAAGAAGGGCGACATCGACGCGCGCATCGGCGAACTCGAGCAGTCGTTCAGCGTCAAGTTCGACCTCAAGCGCTACCCGTACGAGCTGTCGGGCGGCCAGCAGCAGACCGCATCGATCATGCGGGCGCTGGCGCCGAAGCCCGAGGTGATCTTCCTCGACGAGCCGTTCTCGGCGCTCGACTTCGAGATGACGCTGTTCATCCGCGAGAAGCTGCAGGAGGTCTTCATGGCCACCGGCACGACGATGATGCTGGTCTCGCACGATCTCGAGGAGGCGGTCTATCTCGCCGACGAGGTGCTGCTGCTGACCAAGCGGCCGACCCGCGTCGCCGAGATCCTGCAGTATCGCGACGCGCGACCCCGCACGGTCGACACGCTGTCCACGCCGAGTTTCGTCGCGATGAAGAAGCTGTCGATGGAGATCTTCCAGCGCGAGGTGCGACGGTGAGCGTGGTCGCATGACCCCGGAGCAGCAGGCCGCCTATGTCGATGCGAGCGCGATCGCGCTCGGCCTGTCGATCGTCCCGTTCCGCGACGGCGTGCTGCGCTACTTCGCGCTCGCGACGGACATGAACGCGATCGTCGAGGCCTGCCCGCTCGGCGTGCACGACGAGTCCGCCGAGACCTTCGTGCCGGACGGACTCGCGTCGGTGCCGTGAGCGCGCCTGCCGGGGCTTTCGTCCGCGCGTCGGTCGTGGCCAGTCTCACTGCGATCGAAGGCACGCACGGGACGATCAACGCGTACACCGCGGTCCTGGCGGACCGGGCGCGGGCGCGCGCGGACGCGCTCGATCGACAGGGTGACGGCGGTCGCTCGCTGTTCGGCGTGCCGTTCGCCGCGAAGAACCTCTTCGACATCGCGGGCCTGACGACGCTGGCCGGCTCCAAGATCGAACGCGACGCCGCGCCGGCACTCCGCGACGCGGTCCTCATCGAGCGCATGGAGGCGGCCGGAGCGGTGCTGGTCGGCGCGCTCAACATGGACGAGTACGCGTACGGCTTCACCACCGAGAACACGCACTACGGCCCGACGTGCAACCCGCACGACCCCACGCGCACGGCCGGCGGCTCGTCGGGTGGGTCGGGGGCCGCGGTGGCGGCCGGCACGGTGCCGATCGCGCTCGCGTCCGACACCAACGGCTCGATCCGTGTCCCGGCGTCGCTGTGCGGGGTCTTCGGGCTCAAGCCCACCTTCGGACGGCTCTCGCGGCGCGGCAGCTATCCGTTCGTCACGAGCCTCGATCACCTCGGCCCGCTCGCCCGCGACGTGCGTGCGCTGGCGCTCGCCTACGACGCCATGCAGGGCCCCGACACGCTCGACGCCGCCTGCGCGCAGCGGGCGATCGAGCCGACCGTGGCGAGGCTCGACGACGGCATCGGCGGCCTGCGCATCGCCGTGCTCGGTGGATGGTTCGAACACCACGCGGGACCGGACGCGCGAGCCGCGGTAGCGATGGTCGCTCGGGCGCTCGGTGCGACGACCACCGTCGACTTCGTCGCGGCCGAAGCCGCGCGAGCGGCGGCCTTCCTGATCAGCAACGCGCAGGGTGCCGCGCTACACCTGCCGGACCTGCGGACGCGCCCGCAGGACTTCGAGCCGCTGTCGTGCGACCGCTTCCTCGCCGGCGCCCTGATCCCGGCCGCGTGGGTGGCGCGGGCGCAGCGCGTGCGGCGTGTCGCCGCGGCCGCGGCGAACGCGCTGTTCGGCGACTGGGACGTACTGCTCGCGCCGGCCACGCCCTGCGCCGCACCGCCGCTCGGCAGCGAATGGATCACGATCGACGGACGCCGCGTCGCCGCGCGGCCGAACCTCGGGGTGCTGACGCAGCCGCTGTCGGCCATCGGGTTGCCGGTGTGCGTGGCACCGGTGTTCGGCGCGACCCGCGGTGACGATGCGCACCTGCCGATCGGCGTGCAGCTCGTCGCCGCGCCATGGCGCGAGGACCGGGTGCTGCGGGTCGCGCGCGCGCTCGAGAAGGCCGGCGTGGCCACTGTGCGCGCGCCGTGATCGTCGACGATCCCGTCACGCTGGCCGAGGTCACGGCCGCGTTCGAGCGCTACGAGGCGGCGTTGGTCGCCAACGACGTCGCGGTGCTCGACGAACTGTTCTGGGTCTCGCCGCTGACGCTGCGGTACGGCGGCGGCGAGAACCTCTACGGCCACCAGGCGATCGCCGCGTTCCGCTCGGCACGCCCGTCGGCCGGTCTCGCACGGACCGTCGTGCGTCGGGTGATCACGACCTACGGCACGTCGACGGCGACGGCCAACATCGAGTTCGTCCGCGACGGGAGCGCGAGGGTCGGCCGGCAGAGCCAGACCTGGGTGAAGATGCCCGAAGGCTGGCGCGTCGTCGCCGCGCACGTCAGCCTGGTCGACCCTTCCTGAATCAGTCGGCGACGACGTCGAAGGTCTGCTCGTCGACCCGACGACCGTCGACGAGGACTTCGACGCGGTAGTGGCCCATCCCGAGGTCCGCGGCATGCGTGCGGCTTCTCGAAGGGAGACTTCGGTTGCTGGACCGGGATCGTCGTGTTGCGTGGTGCCGCGGGTCGGAATCGAACCGACACTCCCTTTCAGGAAACAGATTTTGAGTCTATCGCGTCTACCAATTTCGCCACCGCGGCCACGTCTGTCCACGACGGCCGACATTGTGTCACAAGCCCTGCGCCGACCCGGTCGTTTCGACGGGGCGTGGCCCCTCGGTCGTACCCGCTTCACCGTCCTTGTCGCGTCGACGGGATCAGACTTTATGACGTTGCGAGCTGCCTGGTCGGGTCGATAGAATCGGCTCGGGTTCGGATTGCACCAGAAAAGGAGCCGGCCGTGCTTGAGTCCCAGATCGAGCGATGGATCATGGCTCGTGCCGGCGACGAGATGCCGCTGGCCATCGAGCTGCCGTCCGGTCGGCGCATCGAGATGGGGCCGCACCCGACGGTCCTGCTGCGGATCAACTCGACGCCTGCGATCCGCACGCTGCTGAACCCCACGCTCGGCAATCTCGGCACGGCCTACGTCGAAGGCGACATCGATCTCGAAGGGCCGATCGACGACATCCTCGATGTCGGCGTGCGCCTGTCCGCCTCCACCGGCGGCGACGACTTCACGAAGCCCGAGGCGGGGCTCCTGGCGCGCGTGCTGTCGCACAGCCGCTCGCGCGACAAGGAGAGGATCGCGTACCACTACGACGTCTCGAACGACTTCTACAAGCTCTTCCTCGACGAGAACCTGGTCTATTCGTGTGCCTACTTCCGGCACCCGGACGACACGCTCGAACAGGCGCAGCGCGACAAGCTCGACCACGTCCTGCGCAAGGTGCAGCTCCAGCCCGGCGACCGGCTGCTCGACGTCGGCTGCGGCTGGGGTGCGATGATCATCCGCGCGGCGCAGCACGGCGCGCACGCGGTCGGCGTCACGCTGTCGCAGAACCAGTACGACCACGCGAGGCAGCGCATCGCCGAGCTCGGCCTCACGGCGCGCTGCGAGGTGCGTCTGCAGGACTATCGCGACATCCCCGAGCTCGGCAGCTTCGACAAGGTCGTCAGCGTCGGCATGTTCGAGCATGTGGGGCTGAAGAACCTGCCGCTCTACTTCCAGCAGATGAACGCGCTGCTCAGGGACGGCGGCGCGATGCTGATGCACGGCATCACCGCGACGCATCCCGACCGCCGCCAGGTCGGACGCGGCGCCGGCGAGTTCATCGACCGCTACGTGTTCCCCGACGGCGAGCTGCCGCACGTGAGCGACGTCCTGCGCACGATGGCCGGGCAGGGGCTCGAGGTGGTCGATGTCGAGTCGCTGCGACGTCACTACGCGAAGACGCTGATGCACTGGGCCGGAAGGCTCGACGCGCGCCCCGCCGAGGCGCTGGCGGCCGCAGGCGAGAAGCGGTTCCGCATCTGGCGCGTCTATCTCGCCGGGTGCGGCGTCGGTTTTCGCGACAACTGGATGAACATCTACCAGTTGCTCGCCTGCAAGCTCGGCGGACCGGGGCAGGACTCGTTCCCGATGACGCGCGACTGGATGTACCGCTGATCCGCGACGAGCGACGCGGCGCGCATGACGCGTCGCCGCGTCGCTCCTATACTCGTCGCTTCGCCGCGCTGGAGACGACGACCATGGCTGCAAACCCTTCCGCAACTCAGGCTTCGCACCGGACCACCGCTCCCGTCGAGCGGCGCGTCGACGCGCTCGAGGCCGCCCTCCACGAACGCGGCATGGAGCCTGCGGCGTTCATCGCCGAGTTCGAGCATCTGGCGGAAGAAGAATGGGTGCCGCGCAACGGGGCGCGCGTCGTTGCGAAGGCCTGGACCGATCCGGCGTTCCGCCGACGTCTCTTCGCCAACGGTCGTGACGCGGTGGGCGAACTGGGCATCGCGATGCCGCGCCACCATCGGCATCTGGTGGTGCTCGAGAACACCGACCGGGTCCACAACGTCATCTGCTGCACGCTGTGCTCGTGCACCGCGTTCACCGTGATCGGCCTGCCGCCGGGCTGGTACAAGGACCTCGAGTACCGCGCGCGCGTCGTGCGCCAGTCGCGCACGGTGTTGAAGGAAATGGGCCTGGACCTGCCGGCCGACGTGGAGATCCGCGTTTGGGACACCACCGCCGACACCCGCTACATGGTGCTGCCGCAGCAGCCCGCGCACACCACGGGCTGGCCGGAAGAGGCGCTGGTGCCGCTGGTGACCAAGGATTCGATGATCGGCGTCGCCCGCCTGTGACGGAGGACTGACATGGACGGCATGCACGACCTCGGTGGCAAGCAGGGCTTCGGTCCGGTCCGCGTCGACGACGCGGTCTTCCACGCGCCCTGGGAGAAGCGCGCCAACGCGCTCTACTCGCTCGCCGTGAAGCTCGGCGTCTTCAACATGGACGAGTACCGCCACGCGATCGAGCGCATGGAGCCGCGCCACTACCTGTCGGCGAGCTACTACGAGCGATCGCTGACCAGCCTCGCCACGCTGTGCGTCGAGAAGGGACTGATCCCGCTCGACGAACTCGAACGGCGCGCCGGCGGGGCCTTTCCGATCGCGCTGCCGAGCGCCGCGGGACGGTCCAACGTCGCCGCGCGAGAGCGCTTCCTGCCCGGCGACGTCGTGCAGGTCGTCACCGACCAGGTCGCCGGCCACGTGCGCATGCCGGCCTACGTCCGCGGCCGGGTCGGCGTGGTCGTCGGCGAATCGCCCGCGTATCCGTTTCCCGACGCGCACGCGCACGGCGTCGACGCGGACGACGAGCCGACCTACGACGTGCGCTTCCAGGCGACCGACCTGTGGCCCGACGCCGATCCGGCGCTGGTGCACGTGGGCATCTTCCAGAGCTACCTGCGGCGCGCCGCCTGAGCGGCCGTCAGAGGAGGGCGAGCGGGACCGCCGCGACGTCGCCGTTCCAGTGCGCGCGGGTGCCGTCGAGCCAGCGCTGCGCCTCGGCCGGTCTCCCGGTCGCGGCATCGACGTCGGCGAGGATTCGTTCGCTCAGCGGATCGCCGACCCAGCGCACCAGCACCTTCTTGGCTTCCTGGGCTGCATCCGCCGTGCGCCCTTCGGACAGCAGCGCCGCCGCGAGGCTGCGCCGCACCGGATACCAGAAGATCGGCGGGTCGGCGATCCCGTCGAGTTCGTCGTCCTGCAGCGTCGCGGCGCGGCGATAGAACGCGATCGCGTCGCCGGCGCGGCCCTCGAGCATCGCGAGGCGACCGCGCAGGACGTCCCGCGCGACCTCGGCCAGCGCCCGGGCCTTCGGCTGGAAGCGACCCAGTCCGTCCACGCGCCGCGCGTCCGCGGCGACCTCGGCGGCGAAGCCCCGCAGCGCCTTCGTGTCGCCGCGTCGCGCGGCCGCTTCGCCGTGCGCATAGCGCCACAACGCGCGGGCGAGGGGCAGCTTCTCGCCCGGATCGGGCAGCGCCGCGATCGCGGCGTCGTCCGCGTGGCGGCCGTAGGCGAAGTACGCGGAGCCCAGGACGACCTGCGGCCACGCCTCGCCTTCCTTGATCTTCGGCAGGCGTTCGAGGACGGGTGCCGCGAGCGCGAGCGCCGCCGCGCCGTCGCCGTCCATCAGCGCGCCGGCGGTCCCGAAATGAACGTTGTGGCCGTGGTACGGCAGCTCGAAGACATCGTCGGCGGCCTTGCCGGCGAGCGTGTTGGCGCGATCGATCGCGACGGCGTCGACGTTGGCCTGCTTGGCCTCGCGGTAGTGGCCGGTCCAGAACCAGGTGTGCGACGGCATGTGGACGAGGTGGCTGGCGGCCGGCGCCAGGGCCTGCAGCCGCTGCACGTACGGCAGCGCGTCGGCGCCGACGCCGTTCATCTCGGTGGCATGGATGTAGAAGTGGATCGCGCCGCTGTCGGCGGGATGGCGCGCGAGCACGGCGGCGAGCAGTCCGACCGCGCGGTCGAGATGCTGGCGGTCGCGGTGGTGGGACGCCGGGATCATCCACGCGTCGGCCGCGACGATCGCGATCGCGTCGTCGTCCGGCGCCGTGCGGACGAGCGCGTCCATCGCTTCGGCGAACGCCAGGTCGCCCGCGCCGTCGCCACCGCCGTCGTGATAGCGCCGCTGCAGGGCGGCGACCAGCGCGCGTTCCTTCGGCGGCCCATCGACCGCGAGCGCCGCCGCGCGATCGGCCAGCACCGCCAGCTCCGCGATCTTGTCGGCGTCGATCGTGTAGTTGATCGTCGGACCGCGCGACCACGCCTCGCCCCACACGCACATCGCGCAGGCGGGGTCGAGCTGCACGGCGCGCCGGAACGCGGCGATCGCCGGTTCGTGCGCGAACGCGTGGGCGAGCTGCATCCCGTTCGTGAAATAGGCCTGTGCCTGCGGACTCGTGGTCCGCACGGCGAAGCCGCCGGTCCCGTAGCCGGGCAGGAGGGCCTGCGCGGGCGCGTCGGCGGCCGCGGGTCGCGACTGGCAGAGGCTGGCCGGTGGGGCCGGAACCGGGAGGGAGATCGGATCCGCGGCGCCCAGGAGGCAGGTCGCGGTGGACAACGCCAGCAGGACTGCGCGCACGCGGATTCCAGGGGTCGGTGGGTCGGGGAAGGGCACCGGACTGCACTGCCGACGCCAGGGCGCAGCATGCCGCGTCGGCCACGAATCGTCACGCGCGATCGCGCGACGCCGCGACGCCGCATCGCTTCGGCGACCCGCATGCCGCACTGCAAAAACCACGGCGGGAAAGCGGGTATCCTCGCGGCTGCCCGTGCCTCGCGCGCGGCGCTCCTCGTTCGTCTCCCGCTCCCACCCTTCCCGTCAGCGCGCCTCCATGGACCTCATCCTGCTGCTCAAGGCGGTCATCCTCGGCATCGTCGAGGGACTGACCGAATTCCTGCCGATCTCCAGCACGGGGCACCTGATCCTCGCCGAGAGCCTGCTGGATTTCACCGGGCAGAAGGCCGAGGCCTTCGCGATCATCATCCAGGCCGGAGCCATCCTGGCCGTGGTCTGGGAGTACCGCGTCAAGATCTTCGGCGTGGTCGCCGGGCTGGGGCACGATCCCAAGGCACGGCGCTTCGTGCTCAACCTCTTCATCGCGTTCCTGCCTGCGGCGATCGTCGGACTGATCTTCATCAAGAAGATCCAGGCGGCGCTGTTCAAGCCGGTGCCGGTTGCCCTCGCGTTCATCGTCGGCGCGTTCGTCATCCTGTGGGTGGAGCACCGCATCAAGACCGGCCAGGCGCGGCCGCCGCGGATCGATTCGATCGACGACATGACCTGGCTCGATGCGCTCAAGGTCGGCTTCGCGCAGATGTTCGGCATCATTCCCGGCACGTCGCGCTCGGGGGCGACGATCATCGGCGGCATGCTGTTCGGGCTGTCGCGCAAAGCTGCGACCGAGTTCTCGTTCTTCCTCGCGATCCCGACGCTGTTCGCAGCCACCGGCTACTCGCTGTGGAAGGAGCGCGACAGCCTGGTCGCGGCCGACGTTCCGCTGCTCGGCGTCGGCCTGGTCGTCTCGTTCATCTCCGCGTTCTTCTGCGTGCGATGGCTGCTGCGCTACATCAGCACGCACACCTTCGTCGTGTTCGCTTGGTATCGCATCGCGTTCGGCATCGTGGTCCTGATCACGGCCTACACCGGCATGGTTGCGTGGACCAAATGAGCGTTGTGTCGCGCCGTGAATGATCGCTAGGCTTCGATGATGGAAACCGTCATCGAAGCGTCCGACACCTCCGCCGCGGCGCACGAGGTCCTGCACCGCGTCTTCGGCTACACGTCGTTCCGCGGTCACCAGGGCAACGCGATCGTGCACGTCGCCGACGGCGGCGACGCGCTGATCCTGATGCCCACCGGCGCGGGCAAGTCGCTGTGCTACCAGATCCCGGCGCTGGTCCGCCGCCAGCGCGGCCTCGGCTGCGGCATCGTCGTGTCGCCGCTGATCGCCCTGATGCAGGACCAGGTCTCGGCGCTGCGCGAGAGCGGCGTGCGCGCGGCCTTCCTCAACTCCACGCTGTCGTCGCAGCGCGCGGCCGAGGTCGAGCGCGACTTCCGCACCGGTGCGCTCGACCTGCTCTACGTCGCGCCGGAACGGCTGCTGACCGATCGCTGCCTGCAGCTGCTGCAGTCGGCCCCGGTGTCGCTGTTCGCGATCGACGAGGCGCACTGCGTGTCGCAGTGGGGCCACGACTTCCGGCCCGAGTACATGCAGCTCGAGCTGCTCGGCAAGCGCTTCCCCGGCGTGCCGCGGGTCGCGCTGACGGCCACGGCCGATCCCGCGACGCGCGTCGAGATCGTCGAGCGTCTGGGGCTGGACCACGCGCGGTCTTTCGTGTCGAGCTTCGACCGGCCGAACATCCGCTACGAGATCGTCGAGAAGATCGACGCGAGGAAGCAGCTGATCGACTTCATCCGCGCCGACCATGGCGACCAGGCCGGGATCGTCTACTGCCTGTCGCGCCGCAAGGTCGACGAAACAGCCGCGTTCCTGGTCGAGCAGCGCGTCAAGGCGCTGCCGTACCACGCGGGGATGGACAGCGACACGCGGGCGAGGAACCAGGCGCGCTTCCTGCGCGAGGACGGCATCGTGATGGTCGCGACGATCGCGTTCGGCATGGGCATCGACAAGCCCGACGTGCGCTTCGTGGCCCACCTCGACCTGCCCAAGAGCATCGAGGGCTACTACCAGGAGACCGGACGCGCCGGCCGCGACGGCGCGGCATCGGATGCGTGGATGGCCTACGGCCTCCAGGACGTGGTGCAGCTGCGCCGCATGATCGACGAGGGCGACGCGAGCGAGCAGTACAAGCGCGTGTCCGGCGCCAAGCTCGACGCGATGCTCGGCCTGTGCGAGACCGCGAGCTGCCGTCGCGCGCGGCTGCTCGCGTACTTCGGCGAGGACGATGCGATCGGGACCCAGTGCGGCAACTGCGACAACTGCCTCGTGCCGCCCGAGACCTTCGACGCGACGGTGGCGGTCCAGCAACTTTTGTCGTGCATCTACCGGCTCAAGAAGGAACGCAACCAGAGTTTCGGCGCGCTGCACGTCATCGCGATCCTGCGTGCCGACAAGGGCGCCAAGAGCGCCGACAAGATCGCGCAGTGGCAGCACGACCAGCTGTCCACGTTCGGCATCGGCGCCGACCGCAGCGAGGCCGAGTGGCGCGCCATCGTGCGGCAATGCATCGCGTTCGGCCTCGTCGACGTCGACCACGAGACCTACGGGACGCTGCACCTGACGCAGAAAAGCCGCGCCGTGCTGCGCGGCGAGGAGCCGGTGCGCCTGCGACGCTTCGTCGGCGACACCAAGCGCAAGAAGGCCAGGACACGCAAGGACCTCGACCCCACCGACGGGCTCGACGCGAGCGGCAGCGCGCTGTTCGACGCGCTGCGCTCGTGGCGGCTCGCCACGTCGCGCGAGCACGGCGTGCCGGCCTACGTGATCTTCCACGACGGCACGCTCAAGGAGATCGCGCGGGCGCGGCCCACGACGGTCACCGCGCTCGGCGAGCTGTCCGGCGTCGGCGAGAAGAAGCTCGAGCAGTACGGGCGCGAGATCGTCGCGATCGTCGAAGGTCTCGAGGCGGAGCCGGGCTGACCGGAGGCGGTCGGACTCCGGTTGTCGCCCGTCCGGCCGATGGACGGGGGTGCTGCCCTCGACGCGGGGCGAAGTGCTGCGGATCGATGCGTGTGAAAAACCACGCTCCCGCGCGATCTTCGTTTCAAAGCGAGGCGGCCACCCTAGAATTCTCGGCTTCACAGGAGACCGCATGCAGGACCCCGCCAGTCGTCCGTTCGTGTTCACCGCGACCGGCCCCGCCTATTTCAGGATCTGGATCGTCAACCTGCTCTTGTCCATCGTCACCCTCGGCTTCTACTCGCCGTGGGCCAAGGTGCGGCGCCTGCGCTACTTCTACGGCAACACCCTGTTCGACGGCTCGCCGTTCGAATTCCACGGCCGCCCGATCGCGCTGCTGAAGGGCCGGGTCATCGGTCTCGTGCTGCTGATCGCCTACAGCCAGGCCGCCAAGGTCTCGTTCGCGCTGTGGGTCGGCGTCGTGGTCGTGCTGATCGTGCTGTTCCCGTGGCTGCTGTGGAAGTCGTTCCGCTTCCGCATGGCGAATTCGAGCTATCGCGGCATCCGCTTCGGTTTCGACGGGTCGGTGCGCGACGCGTACCTGACGTTCGTGCCGCTGATGCTCATGGTCGTGGCTCCCGCCGCGTCACTGTTCTATGCGCAACGTATCGACCACCTCGCGGTCCAGAAACTGCCGGCGTCCTACGGCATCTCGGTGCTGCTCGTGCTGGTCCTGGCGCCGTGGTTCTACTTTCGCCTGCGGGCCTACCAGCATCGCAACGCCCGGCTGGGCAGCACGCCGTTCCGCTTCGACGGGCGCGCGCGCAGCGCGTACTGGATCGCCGTGAAGATCGGGCTGCTGATGTTCGGCTTCCTCCTGATCGCCACCGCCGCGGGCGGGGCCGTCGCGGCCGCCCTGTATTTTGGCGTGCGGCCCAAGCCCGGCTCGGTGGCCGGCTTCGTCCTTCCCGGGGTCGGCGTCGCGATCGGTTATCTCGTGCTGCTGAGCGCGGGATCGCAGCCGACCGCGATGATCCAGAACTTCGTGTGGAACCACAGCACGCTCGGCGAGGCGCGCTTCGAGAGTCAGGTCGGCCGCAGCACGTTGTGGCGCATCCAGTTCGTGAACCTGTTCTTCACGCTGGTCACGCTCGGCTTCTTCTGGCCGTTCGCGGTCGTGCGCTCGATGCGCTACCGCATCGGCGAACTGGCGTGGACCGGCGACCCCGACGCGCTGGTCGCGGGCGCCGGCGATGCGAAGGTCGGCGCGGTGGGCGAGGAATCCGCCGACCTCTTCGGGCTGGACATCGCGCTGTGACGACCTTTCCTCGAGCGGCGCCATAAGTTGATCGCCTGCCGCTACTTCGACGGCGCCACCAGCCGGCCCTGGCCGGTCTCGGCCGAGGCGGTCGGCGCGGCGCTGCACGTCGTCGGCGAGGACCTCGACCGCACCGTCGAGCCGGCGGCGCTGTCGTTCTCGCCAGCCACCGACCGGGGCCCGGCGCGCATCGTCTTCGCCGATGGCGCTCTGTGCGAGTTCGACGACCGCGACGCGGCCAGGGTCTTGTTCGAGCAACTGGGCCATCGTCCGGCCGCGACCGACCGGCTCGTGTCGAACACGCGCCGCGTGGTGGCGGTCACGGTGGCCTTCATCGCCGTCATGGCCGCGATCTGGCAGTGGGGCATTCCGCTGGTGTCCGACCTGATCGTCGAGCGCGCGCCGCAGCGCTGGAACGACGCGATGGGCGACGGCATCCTGCAGACGCTCGACGAGCGCCGGTTCTTCCGGCCGACCGCGCTGCCGGAGCCGGTGCGCAACCGCGTGTTCGACCGCTTCCGCACGCTCAAGCCGCTGCCCGGCGCGCCGGACGTGCAGATCGTGTTCCGCAAGCTCGGCAGCCCGAACGCGCTCGCGCTGCCGGGCGGCACCATCGTCGTTAGCGACGAGCTGGTCCTGCTCGCCCGCGGCGACGACGACGCGCTGGCCACCGTCCTCGCGCACGAGGTCGGGCACGAGGCACATCGCGATGCACTGCGGCAGCTGGTGCGCAGCACGATCACGTCGGCGCTCGCCGCGTGGTACTTCGGCGATGTGTCGAGCACCGTCGCGGTCGCGGCGGGCGGCATCGGCACGCTGACCTACTCGCGCGACGCCGAGCACGAGGCCGACCTCTACGCGCTGCGGACGATGCGCGCCAACGGCGTCTCGACGAAGCCGGCCGCCGACCTGTTCCGCCGGCTCGAGACGTGGCAGCCGCCGCTGCGTCGACGGCCGGCCGATGAGGTGCTGAAGGACGACGGGACCTCGTCGGCCGGCAAGGCCGCGCGGCTGCGCATCCCGGAATACCTCAGCACCCATCCCGACACGGGCGGGCGCATCGAACTGTTCGAGCACGACGGCGTCGTCGATCCGACGACGCGCTGACGCACACTGCGGCGGGTCGGAACTCGCGCACGATCGCTCGCTCCGACCGAGTTCCGCGCCGTCCCCCGCTTCTCCCTAGCAGGAATATCCATGAATCTTCGTCCCCTCGGCCGCTCCGGCCTGCAGGTCGCCCCGCTCGCGTTCGGCGGCAACGTCTTCGGCTGGTCCGCCGACGAGGCGACTTCGTTCTCGCTGCTCGACGCGTTCGTCGACGCCGGCTTCAATCTCGTCGACACCGCCGACGTCTATTCGCGCTGGGTCCCGGGCCACTCGGGCGGCGAGTCCGAGACGGTGATCGGCAAATGGCTCAGGAAGGGCGGCAAGCGCCACTCGGTCGTCATCGCGACCAAGGTCGGCATGGACATGGGCAACGGCAACCAGGGGCTGTCGCGCCAGCACATCGCGAAGTCGATCGACGCGTCGCTCAAGCGGCTGCAGACCGACCACGTCGACCTCTACCAGTCGCACACGGACGACGCGGAAACCTCGTTCGAGGAGACGCTCGAGGCCTATGCGAAGTTGATCGAGGCCGGCAAGGTGCGCGCGATCGGCGCATCGAACCACTCGGCCGACCGCCTCTCGGCGGCGCTCGACGTCAGCGAGCGCGACGGCCTGCCGCGCTACGAGAGCCTGCAGCCGCACTACAACCTCGTCGAGCGGGCGCGGTTCGAGACCGATCTCGAGGCGGTGTGCCTGCAGCGTGGCGTGGGGGTCATCAACTATTACGGGCTGGCCAGCGGCTTCCTGTCGGGCAAGTACCGCAGCGAGGCCGATCTGGACAAGAGCAAGGCGCGGGGCGGCAGCGCGAAGAAGTACCTCACGCCGAAGGGCCTCGGCATCGTGAAGGCGCTCGACGAGGTCGGTCGCCGCTACGAAGTTTCGTCGGCCACGGTCGCGATCGCGTGGCTGATCGCGCGACCCGCGATCACGGCGCCGATCGCCAGCGCGACGTCGGTCGCGCAGCTGAAGGAACTGCTCGCCGCGGCGACGCTCAACCTCGATACGGAGGCGATCGCCACGCTGGACGCGGCCAGCGCACCGGACTGACGCGCCCGCGAGCGGCAGACGCACGGACCGGCCGAACGGGCGCCGTCCGACATCCGCGGGTGCGGGAGACGCGTATCAATGGAAGGTGCGCGGGGCTGTGCGATGGTTCGCCAGTCGCACGACCCCGCCGCCGTCTTCGCTCGTGAACGGACCCCGCATGCGCCAGGCCCCGAAATCCTCCGGCATCCGTTACAGCCGCGCCCGCAGCGCCGGGCTGGCGATCGTGTTCCTCTGGTTCCTGATAGGCGGCATCGCGCACTTCGCGCTGACCGACCTGGAGATGCGCATCGTGCCGCCGTATATTCCGTGGCATCGCGCCGCGGTGCTGGTGAGCGGCGTCGTGGAACTGATCGGTGCGATCGGCCTGCTGTTCCCGTCGACGCGTCGTGCGGCCGGGTGGCTGCTGTTCGCCGTGACGATCGCGGTCACGCCGGTGCACGTCTGGATGCTGCAGACCGCCGACGCGTGGGACGTGCCGTACTGGGCGCTGCTGATGCGGCTCCCGCTGCAGGCGGCGCTGCTGGCGCTGATCCTGTGGAGCACTTGGCCGCGGTCGACGTCGCGGTTCTACGTGGGGGCTTGAGCACGCGACTGATCCATTCGTGTTCGTCTGCAAAGGAGTCGAACGATGCATCGAAGAATGTTCGCGCTGGTCTCGCTTCTGTGTTGTGGTGTATCGGCGGCGGCGGAAGAGCCTGCTCCGCGCTCTTCCGGCACGTTGAACAGTCCGTACGCAGACCGCTACGCCGCGTCGAAGGACCTGAGCGAGTTCATCTTGCAACGCGCCGCGCTGCCCGCCGAAGGCTCGTACTTCTACGCCTACCTCGCGCGTTGGGAATGCAACGACGACGCCGGCATTGCCCGGCGAGTGGCGACCGCGGCCTTGAGCGATCCGGACGTGCGTCGCGTCGAGGCAACGAAGAGCGAGCTCGAGCGTTGCCGCAACGTCACGGTATCCATGACCACGATCGCGATGCAGCGCAGCGATGTCGAGGATGGAAGGCGCGCGGGTGACCGATTGTTCGCGCCGTTCCGTGGAGACCGCGGCCATTGGTACTCCGCCTTCGACGACGCGGAATTGCAGAAGGCCTTCGCGTTCTTCGCGCAGTCCGGAGACCCGGGCATGGTGTGGGTCATGGCGCAACAACTGGCGGGCGTGGGCTACCGGATGTTGATCGACGGGAAGCGCCTGAGCCAGGACGAAGGCCGCGCGCTCTACACGGCCTTCATGCTGGGTGCGTGCGACCGGGGCATCGATTGCGGGCCCTCCCACCGCTGGAGGCGCACCCTTTGCATCCAGGACGGCCTGTGCGACGACGGACTCGAAACCGCCTGGCGACGCGGCTCACGGGACGAAAAGGACCAGCACGAGCATTGGGAACGGGTCGGTCGCTATCGAACCCTGATCGGTGAATCGGTCCGTCGCGGCGACTGGTCGCGCTTCGCGCTCACTGCCGACCCTTCTCCGCCTTCTTGACCTTCTTGGCTTCCTTCTTTTCCTTGACGGTCTTCACCGGCTTCTTCTTTTCGGCCTTCTTGGCGTCCTGTGCTTTCATGGTCTGGCTCGCGATCGTTGAGTGAGGAATTGCAGCGACGCACAGTCTGCCGCAATCGGCGCGCGAACGGGAGCCGTCGTCCGCGATGCGTCGACGGCGCGTACATTCCGTGAGCCCCGTCGCAACGACGCGTCACGTCGCCCTCGCACCGAACTGCCGAAGGAGAACCCTTGCATCACGAACAGATCTCGCTGCACACCCGGGACGGCTCCTGCCCGACCCATGTCTTCACGCCCGACGGCGCCGGTCCCTGGCCGGCCGCGATCTTCTACATGGACGGCCTGGCGATCCGCCCGACGCTGGTCGACATGGCGGCCCGACTCGCCGCCGGCGGCTACGTCGTGCTGCTGCCCGACCTCTTCTACCGCCTCGGTGCGTACGAGCCGCTGGTACCGAAGGACGTCTTCGCCAGCGGCTTTCGCGAGATCGTCGGGCCGATGATGGCGTCGACCGACAACCGCCGCGCCACCGAGGACACCGAGGCCTTCCTCGCCTATCTAGACGGACGCGGCGATGTCGTGCCCAACAAGGTCGGCACCACCGGCTACTGCATGGGTGGCGGCATGGCGCTGTCGGCGGCCGGTGCGTATCCCGACCACATCGCGGCCGCGGCGAGCTTCCACGGCGGCGGGCTCGCGACCGATTCGCCGATGAGCCCGCACCTGCGCGCGCCGACGATCGCCGCCGAGGTCTATGTCGCCGGTGCGGACCAGGACGACAGCTATCCGCCCGAAATGGCGGAGATACTCGAACGCGCGCTGACCGCCGCCGACGTCCTGCACCGCTGCGAGATCTACCCCGGCGCGAAGCACGGCTGGACGATGCCGGACTTCCCGATCTACGACGAGGCCGCAGCCGAACGGGCGTGGAAGGAACTGTTCGCGCTGTTCGCCCGCTCGCTGCGCTGACGATTCAGTCGAACACCACGCGCGGGAAGTAGAACGACACCGTCCAGTTCGGCTGGTCGACGATCTCGCTGATGCGCAGGTCGCCGCACACGCTGCACAGCAGGTAGGCGTCGACCGCCGGCATGCCGTGGCGGCGCGTCAGCAGGTCGATCATGCCGCGGACCGCGGCGCGCGCGGCCTCCATCAGGTCGGGACCGATGCCGGTCGTCACCTCGTACCCTTTCGCGTCGAGGTGGCGCGTCACCGGCCCCGGCGTCGTGAAGCGCGGGAAGGCGAGCGGCTGCTGCTTGATCAGGTCGAACTGCAACGCGACGCTCATCGGGCTCTCGATGGCCGTGCCGCAGATCTCGCCGTCGCCCTGCGCGGCGTGCGTGTCGCCCACCGAGAACAGCGCACCCGCGACCTCGACCGGCAGGTAGAGCTCGGTGCCGGCTGCGAGGTCGCGCACGTCCATGTTGCCGCCGACGCGGCGCGGCGGGACGATGCTGTGCAGGCCCGGCTGCGCGGGCGCGACGCCGATCGTGCCGGTGAAGGGCTTGAGCGGGACCTTGCCCCACGCGCCGAACATCGCCGGGGCCAGCGTGATCGCGTCGTACTGCCACAGATGCAGGTGCGGGTCGCGGAACTCTTCCGCCAGCAGTCCGAAGCCGGGGATGTTGGCCGTCCATCCCCAGCCCGACGGCGCGAACGACAGCAGCGTGACCTTCAGCACGTCGCCCGGCTCCGCGCCATCGACGAATACCGGGCCGGTCACCGGATTGATCTTCCCGAAGTCCATGCGGCCGACGTCGTCGACGGTCGAAGCCGGCGACAACTGGCCGCCAGACGCCTCGAAGACCTCGAACTCCACACTCGCTCCGGGCGCGACGGTGAGCACCGGCGCGAACGCACGGTCCCAGCCGACGTGGTGCTGGTGCTTGTGGATCGTATGGTCGTGCTTCATCGGTCGCCCTCGGTCAGTTGCGGTGGTCCCACCAGATGCCGGCGCACAGCGCGAAGCCCACGACATAGAGCAACCAGGTGCGCGAGACCACGTAGGGGAAGAGCATCAATGCCACGCCGATGCCCATCGTCGGGTAGCGGTCGTTCCTGCGCCCGTAGCGGAACGCCGCGAAGCCCAGCAGGCTGAACAGCAGCATGCCGAACAGGTAGGCAGGGCTCGGCCATGCGAAGTCCCCCAGAGGGGGAGGGTGCGCAACGCCGTCGCTCATGCAGGTCTCCGCGCCACCAGGTCGATCTCGATCCGGGCGCCCTTCGCGAGGCCGCTCACGCCGACGCAGGTTCGCGCGGGACGTCGACCCGGCGGGAAGTAGCTCGCGTAGATCGCGTTCATCGCGTCGTAGTCGTCGTCGAAGTGCAGCAGGAAGACGCGGACCGACAGGACGTGCGACAGGTCGAGCCCGCAGCCTTGCAGGACGATCGCGAGGTTCTTCATCACCTGATGCGTCTGCGCCTCGATGCCGTCGGGATAGGGGAGCGTGATCGAGGTCTCGGTCGCGGTCACCGGGAACGGCATCTGCCCGGTGACGAAGACCCACCCGTCGGACTCGACGGCGTGGCTGAACGGCGCGACGGGGTCGGGCGCGCCGGAGATCATGTGGAAGAGCGGGGTCATCTGATCCTCGGATCGGTCGATGCGCGGGATGCGGGCGGCAGCGACGATGCCGTCCGAGCACGAACATTCTTTCTCTTCGCCCGCGCTGATATCCTGCCGTGAAGGTCGCCGAAGTCCTGCGTGTCCTCCATGCCGACGGGTGGCATATCGTTCGCACGCGGGGGAGCCATCGTCAGTTGAAGCATCCTTGCAAACCGGGCTGCGTCACGGTGCCCGGCAAGCCGAGCGACGATCTCGCGGCGGGCACGATCAAGAGCATCTTCAGGCAGGCCAGTCTTCCGTAGGGAGGTCGCATGCGTTACGCAGTCGTCATCGAACAGGCTGAAGGCAATTTCTCGGCATATGTTCCGGATCTTCCGGGATGCGTGGCGACGGGCGCGACTGTGTCCGAAGTCGAGAGCGAAATTCGCGGGGCGATCGCGTTTCATGTCGAAGGTCTGCGAGAAGAAGGGCTCGCCGTTCCGTCGCCTTCCAGCCGCGTCGAGTATGTCGAGGTCACCGCCTAGCGCTTCGATCGTCATCGCTGCCGCGGATCCAGCGCATCGCGTAATCCATCCCCCAGCAGGTTGAACGACAGCACCAGCAGGAAGATCGACAGCCCCGGCCAGATCGCCATCCACGGCGCGCTGTCGATGAAGTCCTTCGCGGTGTTGAGCATGCTGCCCCAGCTCGGCGACGGCGGCTGCTGGCCGAGGCCGAGGAACGACAGGCTGGCCTCGGCGATCACCGCCGCGGCGATCGCCAGCGTCGACTGCACGATCAGCGGCGCCGCGATGTTCGGCAGTACGTGCCTGAACGCGACGCGCCACGGCGAGTTGCCGACCGCGCGGGCGGCCTCGATGTAGTCCTCGACCTTGATGTCGATCACCTGCGCGCGCGTGAGCCGCACGAAGATCGGCGTGGCCGACACGCCGATCGCGATCATCGCGTTGGTCAGGCTCGGCCCGAGGAAGGCGGCCAGCGCGATCGCGAGGATCAGGAACGGACAGGCGAGGAACGCGTCGACGATGCGTGAGATCAGCCCGTCGACGAAGCCGCCGAGGAAACCGGCGGCCAGCCCGATCGGGATGCCGAGCAGCAGCGAGATCGACACCGACACGACGCCCGCGAGCAGCGACGCGCGGGTGCCCCAGAGTACGCGCGACAGGACGTCGCGGCCGATGTCGTCGGTGCCGAACCAGTGCGCGGCGTCGGGCGCCTTGCGGATCGCGCTCCAGCTCGTCTCGATCGGATCGTAAGGCGCGAGCCAGGGGGCGAAGACCGCGATGGCGATGAACAGCAGCACGACGACGAGACCCGCGATCGCGCCGCGGCGCCGCTTCAGTCGACGCCCCGCTCGACGCCAAGGACCCGCCTGCAACGGCGCCTTCGGGGGAACGGCTTCGAGTACGGCGGCCATCTATTTCCTCAGCCGCGGATTGACGACGAACGACGCCAGGTCCGCGAACAGGTTGAGCAGGATGTAGGTCGTGGCCGTCACCAGCACCACGCCCTGCACCACGGAGTAGTCGCGGTTGAACACCGAGTCGACGATCAGCTTGCCGAAGCCGGGGATCGTGAACACCTGCTCGGTCAGCACCGCGCCCGACAGCAGCGTGCCGAACTCGAGTGCGCCGAGCGTGATGATCGGCGTCAGCGCATTGCGCAGCGCGTGCTTGATCACCACCACCGGCACGCTCAGCCCCTTGGCCCGCGCGGTGCGCACGTAGTCGGCCGACAGCACCTGCAGCATCGCGCTGCGCGTGTGCCGCATCAGCACGGCGGCGATCGCGTTGCCGAGCACGAAGGCCGGCATGATCATCGCGGCGAGATTGGCGCGCAGGTCCTCGAATGGACTGACGTAGCCCGACGCCGGCAGCCAGCCGAGCTCGACCGAGAACAGCAGGATCATCAGGATCCCGAGCCAGAAGTTCGGCGTCGACAGTCCCCACAGTGCGAAACCGTTGGCTGCGTAGTCCCACCATCTTCCACGGCCGACCGAGGAGACCACTCCGGCAGGGATGCCGATGACGAGCGCGATGATCATCGCCATCACCGCGAGCTCGAGCGTGACGGGCAATTTCTCCTCGACCAGCGCGAGGACCGGTTGCTGCGAACGAATCGATTCGCCGAGATCACCCTTCAGCACGCCGCCGACCCAGTAGCCGTAGCGGACCGGCAGCGGCTCGTCGAGATGCAGCTTGGTGCGCAGGTACGCGATGACGGTGGGGTCCTGCTCCTCGCCGGCCAGCACGTGTGCGGGGTCGCCGGGGAGCAGCTGCTGGAGGCCGAAGATCAGCATCGACACGAAGATCAGTGTCGGGACGATCGTCGCGAGGCGCTTGGCGAGATAGTCGAACATGGCGGGGTCGACGATCCGATCAGGACGCGAAGCGCAGGCCGCTCACGCGCAGCAGCCCGTCGGGCAGGCTGCGCACGCCCGTCAATTTCGGGTTGTAGGCCCACAGCCAGTTGCGGTGATAGAGGTACACGATGCCGCGCTCCTTCAGCACGCGCGCGGCGATCTGCTCGAATATCTTCTTGCGTTCGACCGGATCGCGCGCCGAGCGCGACTGCGCGAGCAGCGCGTCGGTCTCGAGGCTGCAGTAGCCCGGATAGTTGAGCGGCTGCTTGCAGCCGTAGAAGCTGAACAGGTTGCCGTCCGGATCCGCGCGTCCGCTCCAGGCCAGCACATAGGCCTCGTACTGCCCCTGGTCGGCCATGTTGAGCGAGGTCGCGAATTCGGTGGACTGGATCTTGACGTCGAAGCCGGCCTCGCGTGTCATCGCCTGCACTACCAGCGCGAGACGCTGCGCCTCCGATGTGGTGGGCGTGACCAGTGTGAAGCTCGGATTCGGTACGCCCGCTTCCTTCAGCAACGCCTTGGCCCGCGCGATGTCGCGCTTCGGGACCGGAATGCCTTTCACGTAATAGGGATTGGTCGGCGAGACCCACTGGTTGCCCACCGTCGCCTCGTTGTCCATCACGACCTGCACCAGGCCCTGCCGGTCGAGCGCCAGTTCGAAGGCCTCGCGGACGCGGGCGTCGCGACCGAGGGGGTTCTTCTGCGCCAGCTCGCTCTTGGCGAGGTTGATCGTGATGCCCTGGTAGCCGATCTCGGTGATGTGCGCGACCTTGAACTTCTTCTCGGCCTCGAGCTTGCCGACGTCGCTGGCCGCGACCCGCTCGATGAAGTCGAGCTGGCCCGCTTTCAGGTTCGCGAGGCGCACGGTCGCGTCGACGATCGGCGTGTAGATCACCTTGTCGAAATGGATCGCGTCCTTGTTCCAGTACTGCGCGAAGCGCTCGAACACCATGCGGTCCTGCGCGACGCGCTCGACGAAGCGGAACGGTCCCGAGCACACCGGCTTCGTGCCGAACTTGTCACCCTCGGCCTGCGCCGCCTTCGGCGAGACCATCATGCCGGCGCGGTCGGCGAGCTGCGCGAGCAGCGGCGAGAACGGCGACGACAGGTTGAAGCGCACCGTCGTCGCGTCGATCACGTCGACACCGGAAACCGGAGCGAGCTCACCGCGGCGATTGGAGCCGGGCAGGTTCTTGTGGCGCTCGATGTTGTACTTGACCGCGGCGCCGTCGAACTTCTCGCCGTCGTGGAAGACCACGTCGGAGCGCAGCTTGATCGTCAGCGACTTGCCGTCGGCCGCCCACTCGTACGACGTCGCGAGCTGCGGGACGATCGCGAGCTTCTCGTCGATGTCGAACAGCTTGTCGCACAGCGACGCGAACACGATGCGCCCGACGAAGCTGCGGGCGAGCGACGGATCGAGCACGTCGGGATCCTCGGCCAGGCCGATGCGCAGCGTCTGCGCGTGGAGCACGGCAGGCAGCAACAGGCAGGGCAGCAGCAGCCGGAAGAAGCGGGCGAATGTCATGGTGGAAACTCCGGGGAGAGGGATGGTGAAGGGATCACGTCGTCGCTGCGATCGACTAGGCGGAAGTCGTGGTCTGCACGAAGGCCGCCTGCAACCGTTCCAGCCGTACCTGTCCCGGCGAACGCACGACGTCCCGCATGATTCCCGATGGCACGGCGATCTCGCGCCAGAAGTGGCAGGCGACCGCGTGTCCACCGGTCGTATCGAGCGACGGCGATTCCTGGGAACAGCGTTCGCGGGCGTGCGGACAGCGCGTGTGGAAATGGCAGCCGGTCGGCGGATTCATCGGACTGGGCACGTCGCCCGCGAGCACGACCCGCTCGCGGTTGGCGGTCGGGTCGGGCAATGGAATCGCCGACAGCAGCGCCTGCGTGTACGGGTGCCGCGGCTCTGCGAACAACGCGTCCTTGCTCGCCATTTCGACGACGCGGCCGAGGTACATCACCGCGATGCGCGTCGCGATGTGCTTGACCACCGCGAGGTCGTGCGCGATGAACAGGTACGCGATGCCGAAGCGTTGCTGCAGATCCTGTAGTAGGTTCACGACCTGCGCCTGCACCGAGACGTCGAGCGCCGACACCGCCTCGTCGCAGACGATCAGCTTCGGCTCGACCGCGAGCGCGCGCGCGATGCCGATGCGTTGCCTCTGACCACCGGAAAATTCGTGCGGGTAGCGCTGCGCATGCTGCGGTCCGAGGCCGACCGTCTTCAGCAGCTCGGCGACACGCTCGCGATGACGCCCCGCGTGCAGGCCGTGCAGCATCAGCGGCTCGGTCAGCGTCTGGCTCACCGTCATGCGCGGGTTCAGCGACGCGTACGGGTCCTGGAAGATGATCTGCATCGCGCTGCGCTGAGAACGCAACGCGGCGGCGTCGAGCGTGCCGAGGTCACGGCCTTCGAAGAGCACGCGGCCCGCGGTCGGCTCGATCAGCCGCAGCACGAGGCGCCCGAGCGTCGACTTGCCGCAGCCCGATTCGCCGACGACGCCGAGCGTCTCGCCGGCGGTGATCGTGAGATCGATGCCGTCGACCGCACGCACCGCGCCGCGCACGCGACCCAGCACGCCACGGCGTACCGGAAAGTGCTTGCCGAGTCCTTCGACCTGCAGCAGCGGCGTCATGCGGCGATCCCGTCGCGTGTCGGTATCAGCACCGACGGATCGAGCGGCGCCTTCCAGCACGCGGACAGATGACCCGCGCCGATCTCGCGCAGCGCCGGTTCCGCGCTTCGGCACTGCGCGTCGGCGAACGGACAGCGGTTCGAGAACGAGCAGCCGGTCGGTCGATGCAGCGGATCGGGCACCTGCCCCTCGATCACCGCGAGCCGCTCGCGCCGCACGTCCATCCGCGGGATCGAGCCGAGCAGGCCGATCGTGTACGGGTGCTGCGGCGTCTCGAACAGGACCCTGACCGGCGCACGCTCGACGACGCGGCCGAGGTACATCACCAGCACGTCGTCGGCGACTTCCGCGACGACGCCGAGGTCGTGCGTGATGAGGATGATCGCGGTGCCGGTCTCGTCCTGCAGCGTGCGCATCAGCGCCAGGATCTGCGCCTGGATCGTCACGTCGAGCGCCGTGGTCGGCTCGTCGGCGATCAGGAGGCGCGGCTCGCACGCGAGCGCCATCGCGATCATCGCGCGCTGGCGCATGCCGCCCGACAGCTTGTGCGGATACTCGTGGAAGCGCTGCTCGGGCGCCGGCATGCGCACCTTGCGCAGCATCGCGATCGCGCGTTCCGCGGCTTCGGCGCGACCGATCGCGCGATGCCGCAGCAGGGCTTCGACGATCTGCTCGCCGATCGTGAACGCGGGGTTGAGCGACGACATCGGTTCCTGGAAGATCATCGCGATGCCGTTGCCGCGCAGGTCCTGCAGCGTGCGCTCGGGCGCATCGACCAGCTCGTTGCCCTCGAAGCGGATCGAGCCGCCGGCGATGCGTCCGGGCGGGGTGGGCACGAGTCCCATGATCGACAGCGCGGTCACGCTCTTGCCGCAGCCCGACTCGCCGACGATGGCGAGCGTGCGGCCTGCATCGACCGAGAAGGCAATGCCGTCGACGGCTGCGAACGCCCCATCGTCGGTGGCGAACATGGTGCGCAGCTCGCGCACTTCGAGCAGCGGGGACACCGTCGTGGTCATGCCGGCCGGTTCCATCCGCACGCACGGCGGGCGACGTGATCGGCGACGACGTGCATGCGGCCCTCACGCTCGAAGGCTCGG
>Ga0209724_1000968_pt1 | contig 27028 bp, 26 predicted proteins | sample grotaG_FD_184143 | JGI IMG/M metagenome (GOLD analysis project Ga0209724, IMG submission 184143) | Glacier valley bacterial and archeal communities from Borup Fiord, Nunavut, Canada, to study Microbial Dark Matter (Phase II) -... | ecosystem: Environmental > Aquatic > Freshwater > Ice > Glacier ...
GAGTTGCGGACCAGTAGGAATGGCAACTGTAGGCAGATGGATCCAGAGTGCCGATTCAAATCCTGATATTGATGCAATAGTTTTGTGCCTCGATTCTCCTGGTGGAACAGTATCCGGCACAGAGGAACTGGCAAACATCATCAAGGGAACCTCAAAACCAATTATTGCCTATGTTGAAGACATGGCCTGTTCGGCTGCTTACTGGCTGGCAAGTTGCTGTAACGAGGTAATTGCAAATAATTCAACGGCACAGCTTGGCAGTATCGGTGTATTAATGTCGTTTGCCGATGCACAGCCCATGTGGGAAGCAAAGGGTGTGAAATTCCATACTGTCACAGCTCCCCAGTCAACCGACAAAACCAAAACCTTTGAAGATCTTCGTGCCGGTAATTACGAGGAGTACAAAAACACCGTACTTGGTCCGCTTGCACAAAAGTTTATTGCAACTGTCCAGGGCAACCGTCCGGGAATAACCGATGCTCATTGCACCGGCAAAGTTTATTTTGCCCAGGATGCAATCGGATCGTTTGTCGATTCAATCGGAAACCTCGATTTTGCCGTTCAGCGTGCAGCTTCACTGGCTTCATCTCCTTCCGCTTCAGTAAATACCCCCAAAATTTTAAATATGAGTTACAAAAGACTTGCTACAGTAGCCGGTGTCGAGGCGTTTGAAAGCGCTGACGGCACCATCGCACTCACTGATCAGATGGCACAGGCTGTTGAGACTGCACTTGAGAGTGCAGAGGCAGAGCGAAACCATCTTACTGAGCGCACGACCGAACTTGGAACGGCAACTGGCCGTGTTCAGGAACTCGAAGCCCGCGTGGCTGAACTCGAAGGCGCTGCCGGTGCCGGAACTGCAATTGTAATTGTGGATACCGATAAAGGCGCATCTGGTGAAACAACCTTCTGGGATCGTTTAGGCGCTTGCCAGGAATATTTAAAGAAATCTTAATTTTTTTTGAGCAATGATAAATATCAATCAAGCATTAATCGACGCCGGCAAACAGTATAAGAAAGAACTTCTTACTATGCCGGTAGCTGTATTAAGCGACATGCTTCAATACATGACGCTTAGGACAGGAATTCAGGGCACAGTAGTCGGTGGAACATTAGACACCGATGCTCAGCTCAGACCTTATCGCACTGCCAAAGATGCGACGGACAACACTACCATTATTCCATATGAATGGTCAACATTCCTGGGCGATGTGGTTAAAGAGTTCGACCCGAACGCAATCCTTGGTACGCTCTACACCGAAAAGACCAACAAAAAACCTACTGAGCGCGAAATCGCAAAGCTTGTAGCCCTTGAGATGGCAAAGAAAGTTGGTGAAGCATTGTACGATGAATCTTTCACTGCAGTACGTAATGCTGTCGGTACTACTTCTGCTGATCTGTTCAACGGTTGGGCAACTCAGATGGCTGCTAAAATCACAGCTGGAGAACTTGCTACTGGAAAAGGTAACTATGTCGATGTATCGGCTACTGCCATTACCTCCATCAACGTATGTGACGTATTAAAGGATGCATGGCGTGGTTTAAATCCATTACTGAAAAAACAACGCCCAAATCTTTATCTGCCTTATTCAGTTCTTGAAATGTATGAGGATTGTTTTTTTAACGAGTATGGACATGCTCCATGGGCTGCTGATTTTACACAGCGCACATTGATTGGCTCTGACAAGAGATGCAACTTTGTTCCTCTTGACAATATGGAGGGTACTGATAAGTTAATCTTTACACTTCCAGGCAATATGCTTGTAGGATGCGACCAGGACAGCGACAAGGAGGATGTGAAAATCCGCGAATGCGACAACCCAAAAATGGTTCAGTTCTTTATGATGGCCTTCTATGGTGTTGGTTTCGATACTCTTGACAAGAGGTTTATGAAAGTAATGAAATACTCAGTTTAATATCTGGAATATGATTTTTGAAAATCTGACATGGCCGGCCGGGAAAGTAAACCCGTCCGGCATTAAAACCAAGGTCTATTTTATTGACAAGAACTTCATTAAAACATGGCCTGCCGTTGCTCCTGCTCCTGCCACAGCTCTTGCTAACGTAACGTTAGCAGGTGATTTTGAACTGGTAGTTGGTAAAATGTGGAACGAGCTTTACACGACCCAGGGAAAGGGGAAAGTAGATTTTGAACCAATTGGCGAAAAGGATTGTAAAATGTTCAACAATAAAGGGACGTTCAAGTTTCCTGATATCAGTAACGAGGCCAAAAGCCTGGCGAAATCTGCTATCAACTCGAATGTGATTTTTGTTGTTCCGCTTCCTCACGAAACCGAAAAACGCTTTATCGTACTTGGTGACGAGAACTACGACCTGGAAGTAACGATCAAAGGTGATTCAGGTGATGCTCCTGGTTCCGCAAAAGGAATTACGATCGAGGTAACAGCCCCGGCAACTACACCGCTTCCAAATTATACCGGAGCTTTGGTAACAGCAGCAGGGTCGCTTGATTGCGAAACCGGCGTATTTACCCCCATCCCATAATCTATTAATGAATAAAACAAAGCCGGGGCCAACACTCCGGTTTTGTTTTTAAAACTGTGATTATGACACCACATGAAGAAATAAAAGATTGGCTGGAGTCTGAAAAGAAGGATTTTGAAGCCGGTTATATCTTGTTTGTCCGATTCTCCCACAACCGGGCGCTGGCATTGTACCTGGCACGGAAACACGATTTATTGAAGCTAACGTATGAGCTTCAAAAGATCAGCGACCGTCCCACACTGAAGGATGCTCCTGTTATGCCTATTGGTCCGGTACTGAAGATGGTTAAATCATCCGGAGAGAAAGCAAACGGAATTACCGATGCCGGCAATGTAATCGACAATGCAGAGCAGAAGGTCCGAATCATCAAGGATGGCAAAGTTCAGTATGATGATCTTCCGGAAGAGCTTAAAAAGCTGTATGATGAAAATACAGCCAGTTACAAAAACATGCGCACGCTCCACGAACAAATGAAGCTTGCTTCAACTGACGAGGAACGGGCAGAAAAACGGGCTATCATCGATACGCTTGATGATGGTATCTCCGGCAACTGGAAGATCATTGATGACTGGGCTGCAGGGAAAATAACGGCTGATGATTTAGTCGCTGCAACCGGAGAGCAGGAAGAGTATAAACAGATCAACGCTGCAAGGACCTACCTATCGCGCAATATATCTAAGATGGAAACATTGAAAGATGAGAAGCACGAAAAGATGAAGCTTGATCTTCGCACCAGGGTAACGTTCCTGTGGTCGAAGAAAGCGGATATCAGTCTTGAAACGCTGGTTAAACTGGCCAAACATGGCGTCATCGACGAAACTGAATTGGGTTAACGGCATTGCCCCGTTCTTATCAAATCAAATTCAATTTCAGGATGTATTTGATTTTATGTTGGATGACTGCGGAAGAGCTGATAAAATGGTTATCAGCTCTTTTGCTATTTCAGAGGCTCTGGTTCGCAGGATCATCCGAAACCGGCACCGGATTGATCACCTGACATTATACCTGGACTTCACCATTGCCAGCCGTAATCCGCGAATGACCATGTTTGCAGCAAAAAATGTTGATGAGCTTTACCTGACTAATAATCACAGTAAAACGATTTACACTTCAGGAAACGGGAAAGAGTACCTGGCGGTAATATCAAACAATGCAACCAATAATCACCGGTACGAATGTGGACTGGTGATCAGTTCCAGGGAAGTGATCAGCCACTTCAGGGAACAATATAATCAGATGAAAAACGACAGTGTTAAGTGGGATGGATAAAGAACTATTGGAGAAGGTTGAAGAGTATGCGTCGCTGTTTTTCACAGTTGACGAAATCTCATTGATAGTTGATCTGAGCCCGTCAGACTTTCGGCGTGAAGTGCGTTACGGCAAAAGTGACCTTGCCAAAGCATATCACCGGGGTAAGCTCAAAACAATGATAGAGATCAGACGGCTAACAGTTGAGTTTGCAAAAAAAGGGAGTCCACAGGCTGAAGCCTTTGTAAAGGATTACATCGAAAAACAGGAAGAAAATGAGTAGAAAGGCGAATCTCGATAAGTTTCATGATGTGCTGTTCAAAGATTTTGATGAACAGCAGCATCTTACGCTGGTTGAACGCGAACAGCTGAAGCGTTATCGGGCTGCCTATGCTCAATCACTCGAAAACCCATCAATCACAGATACAAAACTGCGTGATTACCTGATGAATGAATATGGCATATCGCAAACTCAGGCCTATTACGATATCGCAAATATCAGGATCCTGCTCGGAAATGTGCGCAATGCCGGAAAAAATTGGGTCCGGTACCTGGTAAACGAAACGCTCAAAGAAGCCATTGAAGCCTGCAGGACAAAAAAGAAGTGGAAAGAGGTAATACTTGCAACTAATGTTTTAGGCAAATACAATAAACTCGATAAAGATGATGCAACGGAATATCCCTGGGAGGATATTCTTCCGATCCCTATTGAGCCAACCAATGACGTGACGGTACTAAAGGTAAAACCACTTGCCAATAAAGAAGAGGAAATCCGAAAGATGTACGAAAAGTACAAAGGCGAAATAGATATTGAAGACATTGGTTATGAAGAGGTAGAAAATGAGCGAAACGATTGATAAAAAGAAAATATACTTTTCCGATCCGCAGCTGGAGTTTCGCTATACAGCAGCTCACACCAGTGTTGTGGTTGCTGGTCGTCGATTTGGAAAAACTCACGGCTTAGCAGCTCCCTGGCTTTTACGGAATGTGCAATATATGCCCCGTGCTGCAGGAGCTATTGTCGGTTCCACTTTTCAGCAGATCCTTACCCGAACACTTCCGGGAACATTGACAGCTCTTGAAGATATGGGGTTTTACCGTAACGTCCATTATTTTGTCGGAAGGAAACCGCCTATAACTGCAGGATTTAAGAAACCTGTCCGGGAACCGGTTTCCTTTGATCATGTTATAAGTTGGTATAACGGATCTGTTCAATATTTGATTTCCCAGGATATTCCCGGATCATCCAACTCACTCACGCTTCAGTACGTAATGGGTGATGAAGCAAAGTTCCTGAATTTCGATAAATTGAAAGATGAGACTTTTCCGGCAAATGGTGGATTTAAAGGATCATGGGCAAATTGCCCCTGGCTAAACTCAATGCTTTTCATCTCAGACATGCCAACTACCAAGAAAGGATCATGGTTCCTGAATTATGCTGATAAGATGGACCCTGAGTTAATCAATATGATTCAATCCCTGGTAAAAGAGATTTTCAGGCTAAAATCACAAATACAAAATACCTACACGGTTCGAATGATCCGGGAATATCAGCTGAAGCTCGCGCAGTTCCGCAGCATTGCTGTTTATTACCGTGAATGGTCATCAATTGAAAATATTGAACTATTAGGCAAGAAGTATATTCAACAGATGAAGCGGGACCTTCCACCACTTGTTTTTCAAACATCTATCCTTTGCATCCGCCCGGGGAAGCTGAAGGACGGGTTTTACCCTGCATTGTCCGAAACAAGGCATATGTATTCAGCTTACGATAACTCATACCTGCTCAATCTTGATTATGATTTAGATAAGATTAAAGAACCCGACTGCCGGCAGGATGGAGACTTAGATCTGGATGATCCTATCAGGGTTGCATTCGATTATAACTCTGATATCAATTGGCTCGTATGTGGACAGCCTTCATGGTCTAAGGCAAAAGTAATCAAATCATTCTATGTGAAGTATGAGCGTAAGTTGCGTGAGGTTGTTGATGACTTCTGCAAATACTACCGTTTTCATCATTCCAAAGAGGTTGTCTATTACTATGACAATACAGCACTGGGCAGTAACTATGCCGTAAGTGATGAGGATTTTGCTTCTGTTATCTGCTCACAGTTCGAGAAGAACAGATGGACAGTGAACAGGCAGCACATAGGCAACCCATTACGCCACAATGAAAAGTACCTGATCTTTGACCAGGCATTCAAAGGACAGAAGTACCTGATGCCTCAAATCAATCAGCCAAACAATGAAGCCCTTGTATTAGGGTTACAACATGCAGGTGTTAGGATTGGATCACACGGCTTTCAGAAGGATAAGTCTGAGGAGAAGAACAAAGAGACAGAAGAAAGCCTGTTGGAACATCGCACAGATGGCACTGATGCCTTTGATACCCTAATGATAGGCATGATGCTGTATCCGGTGAAGGGCAGCGTTGGTGGTGGGTTGGGTAGTTCTTGGATATAGATAATCATCAATGGTAATTACTTCCACCTTTTTCTTACTTTTGCCAAACGACACAATATGATTTATAATGCAGCAGAACAGTATGCCATACTGGGCTGTGAGCATGGGTGAAAGTCCCTCGCTACTGTTTTTGCTGCGAAGCAATCTGTTGTGTCGTACCACACAGCCCTTCTTTTATACGACACAACATGAGTAAGTTCCAATTGATCTATGAAATTGAAGCTGATGACATCAAGCAAGTTATTGCCATCGCTCTCCAGTCCTATGACCTCACAGGAATCGAACCCACCCGAATCATAACAGAAACGGAATCTATTGCATGGGTAAGACAGGAGATGATCAAGGCCATCACTAAGTAATCCATCACCATTTATCTATCGGCATTGCATACGTCATGTAATTACATGCGTGCGCACCATCTCCTGTACGGCGCGTCCTGTTTAGAATCATTCTAAACACTCGGGCATATACCGTAAAATTATGTAAAAAATAATGACATTTCCACGCAGGGCGGGGCGGGGTCTTCTGACGGAAAAGGGGGAAACCTTCCCCCTTTGACCTCCTTTTTAAATCTGAATATCTGAATATTAGATTTTAATTCATTGAAATACTTTGATACCGGCTTAAAATATTTTTTTCGGTCAAAAAACGAAGCTATCAGAAAGCGACCTTTGAATTATTTTGATGCCGGTAATCATTTTTTCACAAAAATAAATTTTGCTTTATCCTGCGAAACCACACCGCAAAACCACATCATAAAAACATATAACATGTTGAATGATAGGTTTATAGATCAAATAAATATTTGCGTATGTCGTTTAATAGTAGTACTTTTAGGAAGAGTTAAGAGGGTAACCACTTAACTCTAAAGACAAATTTTACTCATTTTAAATTTTAAACGATGGTACAGAAAAAAGAAACTACCTTGGTAAAGGTAGAAGGGGGCAAGAATGCCCAGGAATTTACACAGGCAACCATTTCCGAGATGGTGAACCCAACCGCCCAGGAGCAACCCGAAAGCGTTGAAGAACTAAAAACACAGGTTCTTGAATTGAAAAAACGGCTTTTAGCCATTCCCCAAAATCTTGATGATCGAATCAAGTACTTTAATGAGAAAAAGGATTTAATCCGACGTCTGGCAATATTAAACGCCAATACCGAAGCATTGGAAGTACACACCCAAAAATTACATGAGATTGCAGAAATCAACGATTTTGAAACGGAAGATTATTCTTTAACGGTAGAGGGTGGAACAGGCTCATACAGGAAAGCAAACATTTTTCTGTTGAAAAACCCTGTTATTATTGGTGAGGTTATAGCCTTTATGATGGGAAGGATTGACGTTAAGCGGTTAGAACTGGCCGCACAAATAGAAGCATAAAAAAAAGGGGGTTGCACTCCTGCAGCCCCCTAAGACAAATTTTACCACTCAATAAATTAAGCGATGAACAAAGATAGTAAAAAAGAACAATACAAGGCAAACCGCACCGCCTTGATTCAGATTTCAGCAGGTTTAAGGGTATTAGTTAAAGCGGGAGAACTCGACAGCGTGAACGAAGGATTAAAAGAAATTTACGAAAAGTCAGATTCCAACATTGAAGAGTTTAGAACTTTTTGGCAATGGAAGGATGAAGGTTATACAATCAATAAAGGTTCAAAAGCATTTCTAATCTGGGGACAACCGCGCAAAGGTTCACAAATAGCCGAAGGAAGCGACGAGCCGGAAGATTATAAATATTGGCCGCTTTGTTACCTCTTCGCAAATACGCAAGTATTCAGACCGGAAAAGGAGAAGCAACCCGAGCAGGAGCAACCACGCCACCAACGCACAACCGCCCCGATTTTTGACGAATCAATGATTTAACTATTAACTTTTTAAATATCACATTATGAAACTTTTAAAAGATTTTCAAATTGCAGAAGTGAAAATGAGTTATAACCCTAAAATAGATATTAAGACAGCGCCCACAATTTCAGGAAGTAATTTTGCCTCCCGATGTTTAGCGGAAAGCTGGGAGGACCTTGAATATATTGAACGATTCAAAATCATGCTATTAAACAGGGCAAACAAGGTAAAAGGAATTATTACTATTTCAATTGGAGGTACTACCGGATGTGTCGTTGATGTAAAAATAGTTTTGCAGGCTGCAATACTTTCAAATTCAAATAGTATTATAATTGCCCACAACCACCCATCCGGAAACCTAAACCCGAGTGACGCAGATATTAAAATCACCCGATCAATAAAAGAAGCATGTAAATTTCAGGATATTAGCCTGTTAGATCATATGATTATTACAGCAGACGGATTTTATTCTTTTGCCGATGAAGGTTTATTATAAAGGCTGATTTGTTTGTAATTACGCTGTGCGGATGGCTTATGCCTGATCCGCCGCGCCTGGAAGCGGAATTCCGCGATGCTCCGTCCATATATGGCCGGATTTTTTGTGTCCAAAAAACTGTACTTCGTTCAGGTCGCTCTATCGTGTTTGTTTATTTTATTTTTGCCAGCTTTCCAATCTTTACAAAAAGGCACCAAAGGATTACTCTTTAAACATGTTCTTAAACATACAAAATAAATGTGCAAAATGTTGCACATTTAAAATAGATAGTATATCTTTGAGACATACAATTTAACAGAGCGGGACAGCTCTATAATCTCTGCACAATGATTATGAAAACAATTACAAAAACAGCAACGGTAACAACAGAAAGAGGAACAGTAGTAAACATGACTACTACAACGACCAGGGGTTTTGAAATGGTAAACGAAGAGTTATTTAATGATGGGTATAACTCAACTGTTAAAAAAGCACAGGTAACCGAAAAAACAGAAACTATTTTGACAATAAAAGGAGTTGAATACAATGGATATTTCAGCGTTCTTTCGGCAAGAGAGCAAAAGGAAAAAGGTGTTTACTGCATTTTTTATGCCAAACAAAATTGTGGCTTTAGCCAGGTTGTATATGATATTTTAAATACAGCAATTGCAGGGGCAAAAGCAGAAGCCGAAACAGATCAAAGCTGGATTGACTATCGCGTTCGCCTGGCAGTAGCGGAAGCCGAAGAAATTGAATATTACAAAAATTACAACAAGGTTAGCAATGCAATGACATTAAATGGACACTCTTATTAATCTAAACATCCAAACACCATGAATCAGCAAGAAATCATAAACAAATTAAAGCACCTACCCGATGATAAAATCGGGGATGGTGTTTACATCGCCTACCAATGGACGGACAAGAAGCTAACACGACTATATTTGGGGACAAAGCAATGCGGGCCAATGTTACAATTCGACATCTACAAACATGAAACTTACGGAACGGGTGTAGATATTACAATCGCTGAAACCGTCACACCGGTAATGTATGGTACTCATTACGATGGAGAAAAAGAGCGTTATTTTTTAGCGGGGGCTTGGACTAATCTTTATAGCCGTGGTAATTTTAGAAACAATTACGCCTGTGGCGGTAATTGGTCTGGACATACAAAAAACCTACTAAGCCCTTCGTGGGAACACAAAGATAAATCCAGTGAGCTGTTTATAGTCGACAAGGATGTGATAGTTTTACCTAAAGGGATAGTTGGCAATACCCAACAGATTGAAATGGATTGTTCTGGCGCATGGTCTATATTTTATGACTCAGCAAGAGAGGCATTAATCAATCGCCTACCTGTTAATAAACTCAAATCGTCGCAACTACCCGAACTTACTAAAGCCCATCTGCTAAAAAATGAAACTCCCGATGTGCTTGATCATCTCATGGACGTAATTGAGGCATATAATCTATAAAAATGGTAAATCGAAAACGCGCAATAATGCCAAAGCCATCAATTCGTATCCTTCAATTTATCCAGTTATTATCATCCGCTGACATGGTATCGAAAGAAGAGATAAAAGAGAAACTATCGATTCAAAATAGCGCTTTTTATAAACACCTGGCTGAAATCAGAGAATTGTTTTCGATCGAATTTGTTGGCAGTATTGGCGGAAACGCCTATTATCAGATTGATAAAAAAACAGTTGCAAATTATTTCAACATAAAAATAAAATCAGAATGACAGTAAACACATCACCCGAATACCTTCTTCAAGTCCGAAAACTTTACGGCTCCTGGATCAAGCAAATCCGCGAAGAAAAAGGACAAACACAGCAGCAGATGGCCGATGAAATTGGCATGAGCCGTTCAACGATTTCAAAAATAGAAGATGGGAAATGGAACTTTGGAATTGATACCCTAACAATATTCGCTCAACATCTTGATTTCTTTTTGTTCTTTCTGGAGAAAGATAGTAATGATGAACTGGCTGCGCAGATGCGCGATCGGTGGAAAAGAGCTCATGATGAGAATTGACAACAAAAGCCTGGTTATTTGCCAGGCTTTTGTTTTTCTGTTAAATTTGCAGAACAAAACTTATAATCAAATTTATTATGAAAAAACTATTTTTTATTTGCGTTATGCTTGTTGCATTTGTCACAGTACAAGGTCAAACTCAAAAGACTAAATCGCTTCTTGCTGAAATTGAAGGTCAATGGAGTGTTGATGAGAACAAGGATCTGACTTACCAAAAAATTGTAGAGTTGCCTGGAATTAATAAAGATTTACTTTACCAGCGATCTGAAAACTATTTTATTTATAACTATGGCAGTGGAAAAGATGTTATTCAGACAAAGGATAAAGAACAAGGTCTGATAATTGGCAAAGGATTCTGGCCTGATGTTTATGTTGGAATAACATTCGGCAGTATGACTTATAGCGCAAATCATATATTGCGTGTTGATCTTAAAGATGAAAAAGCAAGGATAACTCTAACTGTTCAAAAATATGATGTGGAGTATCGTGACGGGAAAACAGTAAGTGAATTTACATATCCTTTAAGTAGTACATTCCCAATAAACGCCGAATCAAAATCTAAAACAATGGAGGGTAAAGCATTTTGCGCTTTACACCTTAAATGCTACAGTTCGATGGATGCACTAATTAACAGTCTTAAAAACGACGTGATCCAAACTACTAAAAGCAACATCTGGTAACCTACATTTCGTTTATATCATGCAAAACCGGACTTAGTTCCGGTTTTTTTGTCCTTTAACCTCCCCCTCTCCCCGCTTATCTTGCAATAAAAATAGATAAGCTATGCTGCACATTTCACAATTACACAAAGTAGTAGAACTCGGGGAATTCTCCATCAAATTCGTTGAGAAAAGCGGCGCCATTATCCATGGTCCGCGCTGTATCTGCACTTCGTTTCACTCTGCAGGCCGGACAATGAATCTGAAGTTTTGCGACAGTGAAGAGATCCGCAAAGTGCGCCGGCTTTCGGTCGTTGAGTTTAATGGAGAGGAGGTTACGTTATGAGTGATAATTTTATTGAAATCGGCGGTATAACCTACCTCCCCGAAGCGAAGGCTATCATAGCGATGGAATCGAGCCGTGAAATGTTTTCAGAAGCAACCGACCTGAAGCCAGTATCAGTTGATGGCTATACAATTTCTCCCTGGGGAGCAACAAACGATATGCCACAGCTCATTATTGAAAAAGCCAAAAAGAGCGAAATTGTACAATCGAATCTGTTGTTTAATATCCAATCTGGTTACGGACAGGGTATCAAACCCATGCGCAGGATTATTGAAGGGAAGAAACTCGTGGGTTATGAGGAGATCTATGAAGGCGAAGTAGTTGATTTCTTTGCACAAAACGATATCAACGGTTTCTTCCTGGAGCAACTATCCGACATGCATTACTTCTACAATGTTTTCCCGGAGATCATCCTGAGTGGTAATAAACGCAAAATCGTTTCACTCCGGAGCAAGGAGGCCGCCTTCTCCAGATGGGGAGTAATGGATTCTAAAAAAGGATGCATCACAAAGCACTACTATTCTGCAAAATGGAACGATGGAGCAAATAAAACGACGATTGAGGAGTCAGATGTTCTGAATAATTATAACCCATACCAGGATCTTGTATCACGGATAAGTACCGGCAGTTATTCCAAGCTGCGTTTTATTGTTCCGGTCAATTTCCCTACTCCCGGGAAAACCTATTATCAGGATCCTTACTGGTGGAGTATTTTTCTAAGCGGATGGTATGACTTCCTGATGATGATTCCAGAATTCAAGAAGGCGCTGCTGAAGAATCAGCTGGCATTAAAGTATATCATTTACCTGTCTGATAAGTATTTTACTGAAATATTTAAAGATGAAGGTATCGATACTTCAAATGTCGAAGCGGTGAAAGCAAGAAAAGCCCTGGAGTATGGCCGCTTTCGCGACTTCCTTGCCGGAGAGAAGAATGCCGGGAAAGGAATAGTGGCATTGAAAAAACTCATCGCTTCCGGAACCAGTTCGATAGAGGAAAAGTACATCGATATTGTTCCGCTTAAAACCGAGATTGCCGGTGGTGAATACCTCGAAGATTCGGAAGAGGTGAGCAATATCATCAGTTACGCGATGGGTGTTCATCCTTCATTGATCGGATCAGTCCCAGGGAAGAACTCCGGGAGCCAATCGGGTACCGATAAACGGGAACTCTTCCAGATTAAACAAGCCCTGATGAAACCATTCAGGGACCGGCTGTTGAAACCACTTGAACTGATCAAGCTCTATAATAAATGGGATAAGGATATTGTTTTTGCAATCCCTGAACCTGTTTTTACAACACTCGATAAAAATAAAACCGGGCAGGAAACTGCTGTAAATAAATAGGCTATGGTAATCATTGGCAGTATTGATGTTTTAAAACAGTATATTCCGACTATCTTTTCGGCTGAATTCGCAAAGTACGAAAAGTACATTGCCGATGCTGAAGCCTGGTTAATAAAAGAGATCACCGGCAAAGAACTTTTTCTAATCATCAGCGAGGAGGATGAAGCGTTATTGAATTTCGCCCGGGCAATTGTAGCGAATAAAGCATATGGTGATGGGATTCCGTTTTTTGACCTGGTAGAGAACGAATCAGGTTTTGCAGTGGTGAGCAATCCAAATCTTGCACCGGCATCACAAGCACGTGTTGCAGCGCTGCAATCTGCAACTTACCGGAAGCTGGATGAAGCGGTCGAGTCGTTACTCGAGTACCTCGAAGAAACGGTTGCTTATCACGATGAGTGGAAAGGAAGTCCCGCCTATACCCTTCTTTCAAATCTCTATCTCACAACTGTAAATGAATTCCGGCGTTATGTGGTTTACCCCGGCAGCCGTCGTGAATTTATGGCCCTGAAGCCCGAAATGCTGAACGCCATTAACCTGAAGATTGCCCCGGTGATCAGTCAGGAATTATCTGATCAGGTAGTGGAGCAGCTGCGCGATGGAGATATCACTCCGGATAATAAATCGATTCTTGAGAACCTTCGGTTTGCGTTCGCCAATTTCACGATGCATCAGGATGAAACCGCACAGTCATATCTCTCACGGGTCCGCAGGTTGCTTTATGCTTCACCCGATAAATATCCATTGTTCCGCGATAGCGAAATCTATATTAATTGGCTTGCATCTCAAAAAGTTACAGCCATCAACAATGCTGACTCACCTTTATTCTTTGCAGGATTATGAGAGAAATACATTTACATGCCCCTTCCGGATGGCACGATATCACACCGGAACAACTCCTGTTTGTGGCCAAATTATTCGAAGATCAACTCTCTGAACCTGAATTTCTGACCAGGTGTATGATCAGCTTCACAGGTATTGAACCAGTGAAACATGGTTTAGAAACTGGTGATGGTGAATTGCTTTTTGAATTTCTGGATCCTTCCGGTGAAGTATTTTCGCTGTCGGCTGAAGAGATGAAAAGCCTGCTCGATGAATTGCGATGGCTGATAGATAGTGTTGGCCTGTGTCGCCTGCCGGAAAAACTCGGAGGACTATCGCCAGTTGATTCCAGGTTGTTTGGCGTCACACTCGAAGAATACCTGTTGGCTGATCAGCTCTATGCAAACTATTCAGCAACTAAGAAAGTAGACGATCTGAACCAATTGATTGCAGTATTCTACCGGAAGCCTGGCGAAAAATGGAATGAACGCAAATACAAGATGTATGTCAATATCCTGCGATCGGTTCCCAATCATGCAAAAACAGCCGTGTATATGTGGTTCTCCGGTTTGAAAAAATGGATTATCGATAAATACCCCTATATGTTTGGTGATGGTACAACCGGCGAAACTTCGGTACCATCACCGGATGAGCACATCCTACGGTTATTTACCTCGCTGAATAATGGTGATGTAACGCGAAATAAACAGATCCTTCACACACATGTGCATGAGGTATTTTATGAACTGAATCAGAAACTTGAAAATCAACAAAGCAATGTTTGACGCACTCGAATACGCTAAAAGCATCACGGCACAATTGCCCGAAATAAAAGCAATATATGCCTGCTCCGGACTGGCCGAAATGGAAGGGATGTTGCAAAACCTTCGCAGCCCGGCAACACCTGTTCTGGTAGTTGAAGACAGCGCTGATGGTTATCTTGACCTGGAGAATGGAAACTTTGCAAACGAATATAATACCGTTTACTTTTTCGATAAGGTAAAACTGAACGATAGCGCCGATCGGAGACGCGCCCAGGAAGCAACCTTTTCCCTGGGAAAGAAATTCTTCAGTCAACTTATAAAAGATGCCGGTGACTTTGGCGATATCGCTTTTGGATTCGACCGGAGCAGGATCGACTTCGCCAAACTTGGACCCATTGGCAACGGATATTATGGCTATTCATTTTCGTTCATCGTGAAAAACGAAAACTTTGAAATCTAACCAATGGCCGATAATACGAACCTTTCACTCACAGTTGAAGCCTGGGCAAAGATAGTCGTCGAACGCTGGGAAAATAAGATTACAATGCTCCGGATCCATCACTCCGGAAATCTTGCCAAAAGCTTTGCGGTGCATATATTCACACAGGCCAACGGTGACCCTGCCAAGATTGAATTTGCCTTCAATTATTACGGCAAGTTTGTCGATATGGGTGTTGGAAATGGCGTAACAATGGATCAGGTGGGCGGAAGTAACCGAAAGGCAAAACCATGGTATTCAAGAACTTTTTTCTCTCAGGTAAAAAGACTATCCGAAATTATTTCTGAAAACCTTGTGACCAGGGCACAACTGACAATTCTCACCAATGTGGAAGCATTCAATGCATCCGGAAATAAAATCAATCAGCCAACAGCAACAACATCCGGCAGGAGCAACAATGGTTCTGTTGATTCAATTACGGGAAAACAGAAGGTTTCATATAAAGAGTTCGAACAAAACAGGAAGAAAAATGGCTGGTAAAAATATATTAATGGTATGCTCAGCAAATGTCAATCGTAGCGTGACAGCTGCGTGGTTACTAAACCTGGCATCAAGGGGAGACTATTGCTGGAGCAGGGGAAGCAGTCAGGCAGCCTGCAGGATTCATGGAGGAAAACATGTCACATCCGAAGATTTGAAAGAGGCTGATCGGATTATATGCATGGAACAACGTAATGTACGGGAAATCAAATTAGAATACGGAACAGGTTATGATGATCGGATTGAATGTTTAGACATCCCGGATAAATACAAAGCCTATTCGATTGAATTAATGATTCAAATTTTGCTTAAAATAAATATCTGATATGGCACAAAATGAAACCGCAAGGGCAACTGTATACCTGGATGGAAAACAGGCTGAAGCTGCATTGGAGGCTTTGGACAGAAAATCTAAAGAACTTAAAAAAGATCTAACGAGTGCCCTGCAGGCGGGCGACAATGTTAAGTTTGATAAGCTGAAAAAGGAACTCTCCACGATCGAAGCAACGCAACGCAGTTTGAAAAGAGAAACCTTTGACGTTGAACGCGTACTGAAGAATATCAATAACGTAAGCTGGCGTGATCTCCAGAAGGCTCAGAGTACCATCACAAATCAGCTGAAGGGAATGACACGCGGTACTGAAGAGTACTTAAAAAAGTGCGAAGAATTAAAAAAGGTAAAAACCGCACTGGCAGATATCAATGCAGAAACAAGAACGACAAGTAAATCATGGTCTTTAAGTGGCTTAGCTGATGGCTTCAATAGATATTTAGGTGTTGTAATGGCCGTCATTGCTTCGTTCACCGGACTTGCTCTGGGATTTAAGCAGGTAGTGCAAAGCTTCAACGACTTCCAGGAGCGTGTTTCCAACCTGTCAGCATTAACCGGATTAAAAGGCGGTGCACTCGACTGGCTTACTCAGAAAGCAAAAGATCTGAGCATAGCTACACTTGATGGGGGAATTAAAATTAAAAAGGGTGCCCAGGATATTGTTGATGGATTCACTAAGATGGGATCCGCACGACCGGAACTATTGAAAAATAAAGAGGCCCTTGCCCAGGTAACTGAGAAAGCGCTGATACTTGCTGAAGCATCAAAAATAGAGATGGTACCGGCTATTGACGCCGTTGCAGCTGCAATGAATCAGTTTAACCTGGATGCGTCACAGTCAGATCGGATCATCAATGCAATTGCTGCCGGCTCACTGGAGGGAAGCGCTGAAGTTGCAGACCTTACCGAATCATTAAAGAATGTTGGTACCGTTGCTGCAGATTCAAATATGAGTCTTGAGCAAACAGTTGCAGCATTGGAGGTTCTTGGAGAAAAGCAATTAAAAGGAGCTGAAGCCGGAACCAAACTTCGTGGTGCACTACTTAAAATGAAAGATGCAGGAGTTGGTTATGCCAGCGGACAATTCAATATTAGAGATGCTCTGATTGAGGTTAATGCTCAGTTAGAGAAAAAGACATTGGCATCAGAAAAGGATGCACTCAAGCAAAAAGTATTCGGAATTGAGAATATTACTGTTGGATCTGTTCTGCTTCAAAATGTTGAGAAATACGACAAACTAACAACTGCAGTTACCGGCACCAACGTCGCAATGGTACAGGCTGCCACCAATACAGATAATAATAATGCAAGGCTGGCCCAGGCAAAGAACCGGATCAATATTATATCAATTGAACTTGGTGAAAAATTGGCACCGGCAATGGCTACTATTACGGGGTGGTATGGTAAGATGTTATCTGTCACAATTGTTCTTGTCAATTTCTTTACAAAATACGGAGCTGCAATTGTATCTGTAACGGCAACTATAGCAGCTTATACCGCTATTGTTAAAATTGCAGACATGTGGGACACCATACATTATGGTTTTCTTGTTGCAAAAACGGCAGTTACAACAGCATACACTTATGTTGTAAATGTTCTAACGGGTAGAATCACACTGGCAACCGTCGCCCAGAATGCATGGAACCTTGCACAGAAACTTAATCCTATCGGTTTAATTGTCGGCTTTTTAGTTGCTGCAGGAGCCGCACTGTACCTGTATACCCGTGAAATGACCGCTGCTGAGATTGCTCAAAAAGCTTTGAATGATATTGGTCAAAAGGCAAAGCAAAGCATCAGTGACGAAAGGGTAGAAATGGAACAGCTATTAAGGGTGGCACAAAACGAGCTGTTATCAAAGGAAACCAGAAAGACAGCTATTGAAAAATTGAATAAACTGTCTCCTGAATATCTTGGTGGTCTGAGTCTCGAAACGATCAATACCAAAGCAGCCACACTCGCAACCGATCAGTATATTGCCAGTCTTTTAAGAAAAGCCGAACTGGAGGCTGCTACCGAAAATTTAAAAGAAGTCAATAAAGAGATTGGAAAGCTGGAGTCCGGTGATGTTGATCCTGGCTTTGGACAGAACGCACTGGGCATATTAAAACATCCAACAATGTCCTGGGAAGATGTGAAGGCAACTACGAAAAAAGAAAATATTGCCAAACAATTACCAGTAAAAAAATTAGAGGCCAAAGTTTACCAGGACAAGATTGATTCCTTGGTTAATTCCGCATCCGTCATCACAACCAATTCCCCTTCGGGAAGCGGTGGAGGAAATGGCAGTGGAGGTGGTGGCGGTGAAACCGATGATGAGAAAAAGGCAAGAGAAAAAGCAGAAAAAGAAGCAAAAAAAACTGAAAAAGAGTTAAGTAAAACTGCCAACGATGAATTAAAAGCTGCTTACGAAGATCGTCTTCTGATAATTAAAACCAGCTATCAAAATGAAGGTTGGACCAAAGAAGAGTACCAGGTTAAAATGAATATTGCCGAAATAGCTTATCTCTCAGCTCAAAAAGAACTTCTTAAATCCCAGGGAAAAGACACAACTGAAGTAGAAATTCAGATTGCAGAGGCAAGAATTAAAATTCAAGAAGATGCTTATAACGTTATAGAGGATATTGCAAAAACGTATGATGAGCAGGCAAAAAAACAACAGGAAACTGTTGTAAGTCAAATCGAAGAAACTATAAAATCAGTTGACGATTCTCTTGCTGCCTTAAAAGAACTTGAAAAAGAAGAAAAAGAAATCAATGAAAACCGGGCAAAATCATACCTCGATCTTGCCGGTTCGGTAGGTGATTCTTTTGCCGATACTCTAATGAGTCAGGAACAGGACTTCGGTCAATTTCTTCGAAATACTTTAGTGATGGCGCTCGATGCGCTTGAGAAAATGCTGATATTAAGCATTGCAGAAACAACCATAAAAGATGTTGCAACTAAGGGTTTTGTCGGAATGGCAACTGCAATAGCAAAGATTGTTCTACTAAAAGCTGCATTTGGTACCGCAAAAGCATTGGTTCTTGGAGGAGGAAAAGGCAAACAATCCGGAGGATATGCAGACAGTGATTCAAACGACTCCACACCGGTTGGAGTTTATCACGCCAATGAGTTTATTGCTTCAGGGCCTGCAGTAAGGAATCCAACTATCAAACCTGTACTTGATATTATCGACATTGCACAGCGCTCCGGAACAATACGCACCTTAAACCTTCCTGCTATGCTTGGACAGTCAGGAAAACAGTCCGGAGGATATGCTTCAGCCGGATCCACATCATCACCAGCAACAAATTCAATTCAGCCAAATACTAAACTTGAATCTGCTATCGATCGTTTGATTTCAATTTTAGATAAAGGAATTGATGCAAAGGTCTCCAAATACGGCCGTGGTTCCCTGAGTGACGCATTGAAGGATATTGAAAACTTTAACAAGAAAAAGTAATGAGACTGATTATAAATGGCATCGAGGCAGTTATGAATGTTGATGAAAAATTGCAGATCAATTTTGTAAATCAGCTATTGCAACAGCAAGGGTTTTTCTCCTATCCGATCACGTTACCGCTTCGACCCAATTGGGCTATATTTGGTTATCTCCGGATACAGAAATCAGACCGGCCAGCAAATCTAAAGTTTGAACTTCGCCAGGGAGCGATTGTAATATGTCGCGGTAACGTTTCGATTGACACATTTATGGAACGATCAGTGGCAATCATTCTCAACAATGAAAGTTCGGGATTCTGGAAAACCACCGGAGAAGCGTTTATGGATGAGTTTGATTTTGGTGGTGAGGACAATCGGGATATTACAACAGTTTTATCGCACAGTCAGGTAATCGATAAATGGACAGCATCCTGCTTCCTGAAATATCCACAAACACCCTATTCATGTTACCCGGTATATGCTCCAAACTTTCTTCCGGATGCATTCGGATACAGTAACCAGGTTCTGTGGATACCGAATGGTTATCCCGGTCCAATCATCAACGAATGGAATCATAAAGATGAAAAGCTCAGAGATGCTGATGTACCCACGACAAACGGACCAGCAGGAAATATTTTCGCCTTGCATTTCTATGTCAGGTACCTGATCGATCAGATCATCACTAAAAGCGGTTATACAAAAGGTATTGACGAACTCAATTTAATACCTGATTTTTCGGCTCTAAGCATTATCTCAATGAACCAGGTGATTGGCTTTACTCTGATTGAATATAAAAGGAGTCTTCCGCATATGAAAATTGTTGATTTCATGAAGTCCCTGGAGGACACATTTGGCATCACGCTTGACATTGACTTGCTTAAAAACACGATAAACGTAAGGCTCAAACGAACGTTATTGCAAAAATCAAACGGGAAAAGTTACTCATCGATGCGGACTTACGATACTGAAATAAGTACAATTCAGACTAATCCGAAAGGTTACCGCGTGAAATGGACCAATGACGATGACTCCGATCGCAATTACAACGACATTGAAACTGAATTGTATGTGACGCAAATTGCAAACAAATCATTGCTGCCAGAGGCTTCCCAAACTTATAGCGGGTCTATGTACCATATTCAATTGAACGACCGATATCTGATCTGTCAATTAAAGGAGAAAGCCGCCGACACCGATCCAGATGTATGGAAATGGGAACCTGCCGGTCTTTTCCGGCCACTAACCATCGGAGACGGATCTGAGTCCCGCGAAATAAAAGCGAAAACGGTTGTAAACTATACAGAAACAAGGGTTTATAATTACATGTTTTACAGTGCGCTATATCCGCAGGGAATATCAACTGCAGTAACTGTTCCCTTCCAATGTCCATCGACACAGGAAAAAGGGAATAGTGGCTATGGAGTATATTTTTGCGGAGTAAAACCGAATGAATGGCCTGTACAATTTGTTATAACACGCGGTTCAATTGAGGTATCAGATGCCCAAAATCAGCATCATAAATTTCCGTTCGCAACATTCGATAACTATACAGAAGATGGCGCCCTGCTCGCCTCTGATTTCAATTTGAGATTTGATGGAATTAAAGGACTGTACAATCAATTTCTTACAGATGAACTTGCCTGGCTGATGCGCAGAGAATGGGTCCAGACCTATCTTGTAATGCCCTCATCCGAAATAAAAAATATTGACATGGCCGCAAAGATTAATATTAATGGCTGCGATCGCATAATCGATAGCCTAAATGCAGAATTCAGCAACGATGATATGGTAATTGTTGAACTTGATAATTGGATTTAAATACAATTCCTGTTTGAATTTTGTCCTTTAGTGCAAGCACTCCCTGCCCTACCTTTCGGAAAAATCAAATAAATGAGTGTAATTGTTCAACAACCCGATTCGCTTTCTTTTGCAGGGAACCTCAAAAAGTTTGTTGTCACCTCCGCTGTGGCTGTCGCGCTTCAGCTGAACAAGGGAGCTGAACAGATTTTGAATGAGATATATCAGCCAAGCGCAGGCAACATCGTAGAAATTGACCTCCGAACTGTAATTGACAAAGTATTGTCGGTTACGTTACCAGGAACAAACCTGATCACCGAACAGTCTTCCGGATTTGCTGATTTCACCGCAACAATTGACGGTACCGCCGTTGCTTTCCGGGTGATCAAAGGTGGAGTACTGGAACTTGGTGAGCTGGCCAGTACGTTTGCAGATGATCATTTTCTTACCTGGCAGATACAGAACAAAACAATACTGCAGCATCAACCCGAATGGCTGACTATTTATGCCAATGCCGGCCGGAACCTCAAAGCAAAAGCCTATTATCAGGATAATACAAATGCCTCGATGCTGCTTACCGCACTCGCTGCGGGTAAACTTTTGGCCGTAGACGTGAGCTGGGCATCGATAAACGCACTGTTTGTAAAGAAAAACCCGATTGCCTGGGATGTCTGGTTCGAAGATCTTGCAGGTACCCGCTTAAGTTACGTACAGCGGTATTGCCTGAGAAATTCGATTGAAGAAGAGAAAATATTTATCTGGGCGAATACGATGGGAGGTATTGATTCCATATCGCTCACAGGTAGTGCCGAGGATGATAAAAAGCTCGAGCATTTAATTGCCGAAATGGGTGACGAATCCCTGCAGGAATACCAGACCGATAAGAAACGTGAAATCAAACAGTCTACGGGATTTTTGACCGTCGAAGAAAGCCGGTGGATTGAAGACTTTTTCTATTCCGGGCGTCGTTACCTGGTTGGCGAAGATGGTGCTGTACGATCAATCGTTTTAGCGAGTTCAAAGATTGTCGGATCAACCGCTGACGATCTGTTTGATTATGAATTTAATTACCGATTGGCCTCCGAAAGTCAGTTACTCAATCTTGAAAGATCATTTGAATCATTGCCAGCATTGGAGGTGCCGGTTGATTTTTTTTTAACTGAGTTACTGTCCGGGCTTCCGGTAGCTCAGTATGCTGACAGCTTGTTGATGGCTGTTCAGAGCCCTTTTGCCCAGGCATGGCAAAAACTATCAATGGCCCAACTCTGGGGATCTGCCCTTCCCGGCCTCGTTGATGGAACTACAATTTCAGTTGTAAACGGAAAGCTCCAGGTAAATGGTGTATCCGGAGGAGTCGGTGTTTCAAAGTGGGGAGATCTCACAGAAAAGCCCTTTTCAACCTTATCAAATCTCTTTTCTGTTAGTCCGGAGGGAATATTAACGTTGTCAAATAACTATGCTGCCGCCAATCACACACACCCATACCTTTCTGATTCGGATGCACGGATCGGCAATTGGACCACTGCATATAACTGGGGAGATCACGCCGGAAAATACCGACCAGTTGCATGGGTTCCAGCATGGGCATATATATCTAATAAACCTGAATGGTTGAATAGAATGGGTTGGAATGGAACAGCAACAGTTGTTTCTTCTGATCTGCACGTTACCGGTAAATTGGTTGTTGATGGAACTATCCAATTCTTTGGAGCGGGTGCCGGTGGAGGTACTGGCGGTGGTGGAGCATCGGCGCTGTGGGAATTGACCGACGTTGCTGATGACATGATAAATTCCCTTTATGGTGATCTTCCAATGTACAACGGTACACACTTTGCCAGATATAACATTTCGAATTTTGCACTTGCAGGACATACACACGCATATCTATCAGATGCTGATGCACGTATCGTAAACTGGAACAATGCATTCAACTGGGGTAATCACGCAGGATTATATCGCGGTGCATCATGGTTACCAACATGGGCCGAAGTTTCAGAGAAACCAACTTGGACGGAAAAGATGGGATGGGACGGAACCTCCGTTACTGTCTCAACCGATCTTCACATTACTGGTAAACTAGTCGTAGATGGAACGATCCAGTTCTTTGGCTCAGGCACAACGGGAGGTGGAGGTGGTGGAGCATCCGCTCTTTGGCAACTTAGTGATGTAGCAGATGAGATGGAATTTTCCATCAATGGTGATATCCCGTTGTACAATGGCACCCATTTTGCCAGGTATAATATTTCAAACCTTGCCTTGTCCGGACATAATCACACGATCGCACAGGTAACAGGATTACAAGGTTCACTCGATGGGAAACAAGCATCATTGGGTTATATTCCTTACTACTCAGCTAATTTTGTGGCCGGTGTAAATTACTCAGCGCCTCACTCCCACCCTTACCTATCAGACAGCGACGCGAGAATTGCCAATTGGAGTACTGCCTTCGGTTGGGGGAGTCATGCAGGATTATACAGACCAATTGGATATGTGCCTAACTGGGGAGAAATAACCAGTAAACCCACCTGGACGGAGAAATTTGGCTGGGACGGTTCAGCTGTCACAGTCTCCACAGATGTGCATATTACCGGAAAGTTGGTTGTTGATGGTACGATTCAATTCTTTGGCTCAGGCACGGGAGGTACCGGTGGCGGTGGATCGACAACGCTTTGGGGATTATCGGACGTTGCTGATGATGTGTCCAATGCTGTTTATGGTGATCTGATCATGTACAACGGTACCCACTTTGCCAGGATCAATCAATCAGTTCTGGCACCGGCAGTGCATAGTCACACGATCGGGCAGGTAACAGGATTACAAGGTTCACTCGATGGGAAACAAGTTACAGGAAGTTATATTACTGAAGGTGATTCAAGATTAACTAATGCAAGGGTGGCAAGTGATGTATATGCCTGGGCAAAAGCAAGTGTAAAACCTTCTTATGTTTATAATGAAATAGGTGATGCAGCTATACAAGGTGTTGCAGCAAATACTTCTTCAAGGATATCATTAATTGGAAATGTTATTAATGCAGCTGGTTATATAACACGTTTTACAGTTGGATTAAATAGAGGTGCTTCAGGCTGGGGAGAAGGAATTATTGGCATTGGTACTAATGATGCAGGTACAACTTTTACAGATTTTAGATTGAATGTAAATGGTAGAATGTATTCACCTGCTGGAACATTTGCACTTACTTCAGAATTGCCTACAAGAACGTCTTTGTCAATAAATCTTGTAGATAATACAGCAGATGCAACTAAATCAGTTAATTATGCAGAAAATGCAAACGGTGCAAATTGGGCTGCACTATCAGCAAACTCAGAAAGATTAAATGGACGATCCGATTATAGACTCGACTTACCTCCTGCGTCAGGAAATTGGTGGAGAGGTACGCCTTTAGTTCTTTCAGATGGCACTATGGGAATAGGGAAATATATTGATTTTCATGCTTCTGATGCAGCTACAACCGACTATGATTTAAGATTAACAGCAAGTACAGGACTGCTTAATTGTAGCGGTGCATTTAATGCGGCAGCAGCAACTTTTTCAGGTAGCGTTACTGCAGCAACATTTATAGGTTCTTTAACAGGCAATGCGGCAACAGCTACAAATGCAAGTCAATTGCTTGGACGTACAGATTATTGGCATAGCGGCAATCTAAACCTTTCAACTGTTCCTTTTGTAGCCTCTAAATTAAGTCTGGGTACAACCTATGCCGGGTTTACAGCCAATATTGGTGGAACTATGTATATGATGGGAGCAAATACAATTTATGATATTGGTCATGGCATTCAATCTTCTGATGGTACTGCTTATGTTCGTATGTATTCAAGCCAAGTTAATGTTACAGCTCCCTCTTTTATATTAACCAATCCTGCAACAACTGGTGATGGTTCGCACTCTGTAAATATTGGAGCATATAAATCAGGAGTTGCATATAATTCATTGCTTTTTGATGCAAATAACTATTCTTTTAAAATTAAAGCTATCGAAAAGTTTGCTATTGCGTCAGAGGGTAATGCTACTTTTTCATGCAGTGTTACTGCATCAACTCTTACGGCCTCAGGTGTTTCAAATGTTGCGGCAGGTATTGCAAGCAGTTCACTCTCTTTTTGCGGAAGCGGTATAGCCCATTCAAATATTTGTTGGAAACCAAACGAACGAACTATTGAATTTCATACATCAATTACAGGGCAAGGAACTGACGACTATTGGGGTGCTGTTAATTTAAAAACTAATGGTTCAATTGTTGCTGGTGGCAACATCATCGGTCTTGGTACTATGCAATTTTATACCGCCTCCGACCGCCGCCTAAAAACCGACTTCGAAACCATCTTAAACCCTATCGAAAAAATCAAATCACTTACCGGTTACTTTTTCAATTACAATGACGAAGGAATGAGACTTGGAGGTTACGCGAACCGCCGGGACATTGGACTGATCGCGCAGGATGTTCACTCGGTGCTTCCAGAAGCAACCGGAAAACTATGGAATACTGATTTCATGGGCTACAAAGCAGAAAAGCTGATCCCGCTCCTGGTGGAAGCGATCAAACAACAACAAAACGAGATTGATCAACTTAAAAAACAGATAGCAGCATGAGCAAAAGACTATATATATACGCCGGATTTACTGCTCAGGATCTGAAGAACCGGGCCTCCATCCCTAGTCAGGCAGATATCACAGTAGGTTCAAATTATATTGATTGCAGCTCAGTTGATATCCCATCTGAAATTCGAGATGTAATTGGTGAAGGCAGTAATGATCTTGGAACGATCTACCTGAGCGCAAAGGTCAACAAATGGAGTGGCTTTGGTCCCCGGGAATGGTATGTATCCGGAGGATTATTACTTAACCGGGTTAAGGCTTTACCCTATGATATGGCTAATCTTTGTGGGTATAACCACAATGCAGTAACTCCGGGCTGGATGGGAGGATCTTACATCACGGATTTTAAATACGTTCAGACTGATAATTCGAAAGTTTTTTCAGGAGGATTGCAAGGCGGTGAAATCGATTTTGCATCAATGGTTGGCGCTACTCACGTTAAGTGGGTCATTAAAGATCCAGGAGGGAATGTTATCGGATCCAGTCTTGCAGTGCTGGGTAGTTATTATAATTCAAACCCAATCATCCCTGTTTGTACGATCACAATGGGTAATTGGACAGGAGTTAAAAATCTATCATCTACAATTTACCTGTCAAATTCTTTTGGCGATGAACTATGTGTTTATCCTGGAACAACTCCCTGGACAATAGTAGCATCACAAAGATTAAATCCTGCAGGTGCAGTGTTGCCATCTGGCTCAGTGATTAAGATAGTTGCAGGAAGCGCAACACTGGATTTGGCCGGTAACTATACAATATCAATCAGCAATATGACACGATACAGCATGACTCCTTACACTGGTCGTGTCAATATAGTTGCAAATCTATACAATGAGGTTAATGCAATGATTTACACAAAACAGATTACAACAAATGACAGCGCCCGCAGCTTTGCTGGGTATTTAGGCCATGCCGCAGACTATGACTATCATGTTGAATTCTTAATATCAAATGCAGATGCTTAAAAAGCTAATTTTTTTTATTGTTTTCCTGGTCTCAATTAATGCATCAGGACAAAACAAGGTCGTTAACATGACGAAGTGGAATATTGACTGCTATGTAAATAGTTGTTTGTCAGAGTTACAAATTGACAGCTGCATGATAGTTCTTCAACCTTCAGATGTGATAATATACGGTGAGTACTCAGGTGTAACAATCAAAAATACAGATAGAGTATTTACAATCGTAGTTTATGATTTTATCAGTTTTGACGAAGCATGTTTAACAGTTGGACATGAACTATGCCATGTAAGGCAATTTATTACCGGAACGCTCCATGTTAATCAGAATAAGCAAATCACCTTCGATGGCAAAGGATATAAAGCAAATTCAACATCAGAGTATTACAATGCTCATGAAGTCGAAGCAAGAAT
>Ga0209724_1000970_pt1 | contig 27012 bp, 22 predicted proteins | sample grotaG_FD_184143 | JGI IMG/M metagenome (GOLD analysis project Ga0209724, IMG submission 184143) | Glacier valley bacterial and archeal communities from Borup Fiord, Nunavut, Canada, to study Microbial Dark Matter (Phase II) -... | ecosystem: Environmental > Aquatic > Freshwater > Ice > Glacier ...
CAAGGCGTAAGTTATCTGTACTGACCGAAACCGTGCCAAGCAAGCACTGTCTTGTTATTAGCGAGCGAGCAATTTTTTTGATGACTGCCCAACAAATGAATGTCTGCAACAAGCGCAGTTGGGCTAAGCGTCCAAGAGTTTCCTGATCTATTTCCACTAGAAAAGAATTGCATAGATTGATAGGTTATTATCAACGTGCCTCCTACAGAGACCATAGAGCAAGGGCTTCCTAAATGTTGTATGACGTCACCAACAAGCAGCTTGTAGTCTCCCCCACCAGTAATTACTCCACCGGCTACTCCATTTACACCCGGCAATAGCAAAAATGCTGTCTTGTATTTTTCTGACCAATAATGATTAGGATTTGACTCTATCGCTTCTAATGGGCTACTTGTCCATGTTTTACGTGCTTCATCTAATGATGTTTCGTCAAAGGCAACTCCCCAATAACAAGATGTTTCGCCACATGTCTCTAAACCTGGAACAAGCTCTGTGTCATTGTGTGGTATCATGCGCCGAATTGCAATAATGCCGCCGCACATAAGCGTCATTATTGTTATAGCAGCCAAAATGAGTACAATAAGACGCTTCATAAAGTTGATTTACACCCTATCCTTCAGTCAATTATTGTCTCAAATCGAATACTTAGCAACGGATCGCCTCTACCCTTCTCTACATTGTTTGTGCCTGCGAAAGTTTTGTGGTAAGGTTGCCACCATACGCACGCGAAATCTTCGTCCCTTAGATTAAGTCATTGGCATGGGCACAAATACAACGCTGGACGCCACTCTATTAGTTGTCAACCGCGAGCCACAGACGATTGCGAAGGCGTTATTTGACACCCATCAATTCCGTGTGGAGACGCTGCATGGCACCGATACCCTGCTGGATCGCGTCCATACCTTGCACCCGGATATTGTGCTGCTCGGCTTCACGCCGCCCGGTCTTGATAGTTTGACTGTCTGCCGCCAGTTGAAAATGGATACGGCCAATTTCCTGCCGATCATCATGACGGGCATCGGTAACGGTCAGGACGCGACCGCCAGTCTGGATGCCGGAGCGGATGCGCTCCTGTTAGAGCCAACGCAGCCCGGCGAAATTGTGGCGCGCGTGCAATTGATGCTGCGCTTCAAACGCCAATATGACGACTTACTGCTGGAAAATCGGGAGCTTGCGGAACGCATGGTGGTCAAAAATCGGGAGCTTGCCGACGCGATGCACGAGCTTCAGCAGACGCGCGAAATGACCGATAACATCGTGCATAACCTGGCGCATGAACTGCGCACGCCGCTTTTGCAGGTTAAGAGCGCCGTGGCAATGTTACGATCGGATGGTCGCGACGGCGGCCTGGAGTTTTCTGAAAACTTGTTGGGTCACGCCTATGCTGCCACCACCCGCTTGGAAGATGTGGTCAACAACCTCAATCAATTGGTGTCCGCTATTCAACCGCAAAAGCGGCAAGCCATGCGGGTTCAGGACTCTATTCAGTCCGCACTGCGCCAATTAGGGCGCAAATGGTCATCCAGCAATGACGTAGGGCGGATTATCTTGCATCTGGACGCCGTGCCACCCGTGATCGGCAGTCGCAGTGCCGTTGCACAGGTGGTTCAGCAGTTGCTGGATAACGCGCTCAAGTTCAGCCCCCAAGGTGGCCCGGTCGAGATTTACGCGCATCGCGAAGAAGCGCAAGTGTTCATCGCCATTCGCGATCATGGGATCGGCATTGAGCCGGAGCACATGAGCAGCATCTTCAAAGCGTTTTATCAGGTCGATAGCTCAACGACGCGCCCCTTCGGTGGGGCGGGCATTGGTCTGACAATCGTGAAAATGCTGTTGGATGGGATGGATGCTCAGCTTGAAGTGAAGAGCAAGCCCGGCATCGGAAGCATTTTTACGTTCATGCTTCCGGTAGCGACGCTGCCCGCCGAATAGCCCCGCTTAACAGTCCGCCACAGTAGATTGCAGGATACGGTAAGACGGCGGACGTAGCAGGCCACGTCCCTACAGCGCGCCGGATTGCCTGTAGGGACAACGGCCTGCCGTGTCCGCAACCCTCGAAATTCAGTGCAGCGGACTACTAATAACATCTTCAGGATGCGGGCGCAAATTCGGCTTTATCGTAGGTAGTGCAAAAGGTGGCATAGTCCGCTTTGACTTGCTCACTGTAACGGTGCGCATAATCAAGCAATGGCTGCTGCCAGGTTGTATCACTGCCAAACGCGATCAACTCGTCCGCAATCGCTGAGCCTTGCCGCCCGCTGCTGCGCAGTTGATCCCAGGCAACGATCTCACCCAATGTGCCGATCAACTTTTCAATGCGCCCAAACTTCCCATTCCATTGATCGAGCGCCACCCGATCCTCGATTGGTTGATACTCGCGCAGAATATACGCGCGCTGTGCATCGGGTACGGCGCTCAACAAAGCCGGTGATGTGCCCTGTAAGCGCTGCTGAGAGGCCACCACGCGTGCTGCATCGTTTTCCCATTTGGGCTGTTTGATAGTCAGGTACGGACTCAGTGACGAGGGCGGTTCCTCTTTGAGGGTCACCAGAAAGTTCGTATTCGGTGAGCCATCGCCTTGTACCAACAGTAAGAAGTTTTGCAAGCCGAGGCTGCCCGTGCCTGCCACATGATGCGCCACATCGATCACGCTCAGAAAGTCCGGGTCGCTTTGCGTTTTGCGCCACGTTTCGATTAACGCCATGACCATATCACGGTCGTCACGCGAAACGGCCAGCGTATGAACGCCATCAATGCAGAGGCGGCGCTGGCGGCCATGCTTTTCGGTATGTTGATCCAGAAATGCTTTGCGGCTGCGCGCTTTCAGACTGTTCAGCAAATCACCGATCAAGCCGTTGGCGGTGGCCCGTTCGACCATGCGCGCGTGTCCAGTGGCGATCGTTTGTGCATATTTATCGACAAATAGCTGACACAACAATTCCGCCTGCTCATCGTCCACGCCGAGCGCATCCTTGCCAACCAGAATGCTGGTGAGCATTCGCGCCAAATCCCAGGTACACGGCGCCAGCGCGGACTCATCGAAATCGTTGATGTCGAAATAAACGAGCCGGTTATCGCCTTTATAGCTGCCAAAGTTCTCCAGATGCAAATCGCCGGACAACCAGGCCAGCGGCGTTTCGTTCAGTTCGGATTTGGCAGGCCAATCCTGGTAAAATAAGTGGCAGGTACCGCGATAAAACGAGAACACATCGGCGCGCATCAGTTTATATTTGCGCTGCACTAATTCGGGATCGCGATTTTTATTGAACGTTTGAATGCGTTTGACGAGACTTTTCATAACTTCTCCGAACATTAACCGAATTTAACAAGTGCTTAATCTTATCATAATGATTGATGCGAGAAAAGGCTTGAGTTTGGACTCGATCACTTTACGGACAGGTCGTAACGGATGATGTTGCAATTGATCGATCGCCAACTTATCGAAGTGCCTACCCCGCAAATCGCGCCGCGTACTGTGCTGATCCGTGTGAGCCATGCGCTGCTATGGCATTCACCGACCCGCGACTCGGCAGCTCGCCGTTTGTGGCGACGCTACCCGAATGCGGCGCGCAAGTGGCTGAACTATGCACGTTATGAAGGGCTTGCGTCGACTTACCACAAAACGCGGGCGCGGCTGGATACGCTGCACGCGAATGACGTGGGCGGCCTGAGCAGCGTTACCGGAACCATCACGGCGATCGGCGCGGGTGTGACGAACTTCGCAGTAGGCGATCGGGTGGCGGGTTATGGCTTTGCACGTCCTGCTTATGCGGACTGGCTGCTGCTGCCCGCCGATTGGTGCTGTGCTGTGCCGAACGCGCTGTTGGATCATCCATTACGAGTCGCGGCATTGCTACCCGGTTTATTCGCGCTGACGGATGATGCTAACGCGAACAATCATTTGGCGGAACGCTTCGCGCGCGTCCTGGCCGGATCACTGCAACCCGCGCTGCCCGATCCTGATCAGCAGGTGCTCAGCCTGTACAGCGACTTTCCGGTGTTCGTGCCAGATTGGGCGCAGCCGGAGCGTTATTTCGATCTGACAGCGCGCGGCACATTCGATTCAGCACTGCGCGCCATTCCACAGCTTACGAACTTACGCGCCGGGCAGAAGATCAGTACGCGTCTGGCGTTTCTGATCAGCGATCCGGTGAAAGTGTATAGTATCCCCAAACCACAAATCAAGCGCGCCGCACAAGCTGATCAGCTAACTGATCGTTATGGCGTGAGCGTGATTGGTGCAGGTGATTATGTGCGCTCGATAGTGCTTCCAGCGTTGACTACAGACTCAAGTGCCCGAAGCATCGAAAAGCGCGGCATCGCTGATCTCAATCCAGCGGCAGCGGCGATGGCGGTGACGCGTTTTGGCTTTGCGTTCGCAAGTACTGACACCGATGCGTTGTTCGATGATCCGGGGACGCAGGGTCTTTTCATCGCCAGTTATCACGACACACACGCGCCTTTTGCGATCCGCGCACTCGAAAAAGGGATCGCCGTCTTTGTCGAAAAGCCGCCTGTCACATCGTGGGATCAGCTGCGAGCGCTGCTGGATACCTATGAAAGACAGCCCGGATTCCTGGCGGTGGGCTACAATCGGCGCTTTGCACCCGCGCTCTTACGGTTACGGCGCTTGCTGAGCACTGATCAGGGACCCTTAACTATCGTGTGCATGGTGCAAGGTCACGCGCTGCCGCCAACGCATTGGTATCACGGCGTGCGGCAAGGCTCACAGATTGCCGGAAACATTTGCCATTGGATTGATCTCTGCGTATGGCTGACACGTCCGGCGCTGCCCGTACACGTTGTCAGCACGCGCCCACTGCTGACACGCGATTCCGCACAGAACACCAGCAACGTTTCTATCACGCTGACCTTTGCGGATGGATCGCTGGCAACGATCGTTTTTACCGATCGCGGCGATCGCTTGCGCGGCGTTCAGGAATTGATTGAGGTGCGGCGGGGTGGCTTATCGGTATCGATCGGCGGCGGGCTGGATTCACTGCGCGCGGTTCGTGATGGGCGCGTGATCGATCGGTGGCAAGGGGGGCGGGATAAAGGTCATACTGCCGAACTGAAAACGGTACAGCGTGCCATGCTTGATAAAATGCCAGCGCCAATCCCTTTCAGTGAGACAGCACTCAGTAGTGTATTGATGTTGTGTGCAATTGACTCATTATCGACAGGTCAGGCAGTAACGCCGGATGCTGAATGGTTAGCACGTTGTATCGCTCTACACTAGCGGATTGCTCGGCGCGTAGTGTTCCACCAAATCTAACAATTCATCAAGATTGAACGGTTTTGGCAAAAAGCCATTAACGCCCAAACTTTCAGCGGATTGCGTGGCTTCACGGCCAGCGGTCAGGACGACGATCGGGGCATGAGCACTGGCGATTTGTTTATACTTTTGGATGAAGGTTGCCCCATCCATCCTTGGCATTCGCATATCCAGCAAAATAAGCGTCGGCTGCCTTTCAGTCGCTAATCGCAATGCGGCGTTTCCGTCTTCAGCAGTCGCCACTTCATAGCCTTCTTCTTGCAAGGCCATTGTGATGAAGTCACGAATCGCCATATCATCATCTACTACCAGAATCAAGCGCTTAGTCACTACACAACCTCAATCCGACAAAATACATCATGCTGAGCAATAAACGTGCCGCTCTTTCTACTCAATAACTAGGCGCATGATCGTCATTCAGCGCAGGCTCTGCGGGTCGAGCGCATCACGCAGCCCGTCACCCAAAAATGATACCGACAACACGATCCCCGTCAGTGTCAGGCTTGGGAAAAATACTTGCGTCCAATTCGTCTGCAAAAAGGGCGTGGCCTGCGTGATCATGATTCCCAAGCTTGGATCAGGCGGCTGGATGCCCAAACCTAGCAAACTCAACACGGCTTCATTGATCACCACGTTGGCAACATCGAGCGTGCTGCTGACGACGATCAGGCCCGCCAGACTCGGCAGAATGTGCGAGATCAGAATGCGTCCGCTGCCTGCGCCAAGTGAACGCGCTGCCAACACAAAATCACGCTCGCGCAAAGCCAATGTTTGGCCGCGAACATAGCGCGCCATCAGCGGCCAACTGACCAGACTCAGCGCGCCCGTGACCAGCAATAAGCGCCCGATACCGCCGAATTGATCCTCAGCCGCACGCCCGAATACGGCTGATACCAAAATCGCCAGCAGCAGCCCCGGAAAAGCAAACAGCATATCAGCTAGCCGCGAGATGATGAAGTCCAGCGCACCACCGAAATAGCCTGCGATCAAACCGAGCGTGGCGCCCAACCCGATATTGATCACTTCTACGAAAACGGCTACCAGCAGCGAAACGCGTAATCCCCCCATCAGGCGCGCCAGCGTATCGCGTCCATCGCTATCCGTGCCGAGCACATGCAGCGCCGATGGAAACGTGTTCAGCGCATAATCCGAGCTGATGTCAGTGGCGCTTTGACCATATACAAGCGGCCCAAAAATTGCCACGGCGATCAAGCTGATCAGCAAAATTCCACTGAGGAGCGCTAATCGATTCGCAGCTAAGCGCGCCCAAAAATCACGCCAGAAGCCGCGCGCGTCTGCTGTTACGGAGAGCGGAGAAAGTGATGCGGTGGCGTGGCGGGTTGATCGCGCGGTCATTCGTTATGTGCATCCAACCGCACGCGCGGGTCAGCCACGGTGTAGGCAATGTCCGTCAAAAAGTTCATGGCGACCACGGCCACGGCTAAAATAACCGTCGTCCCTTGTACCACCGGATAATCACGCTGACCGATCGCTTGCACCGCCAGATAGCCGATCCCCGGCACCGCGAATAAGTTTTCGACCACGAACGCGCCCGTCACCAGAAACGCGACGGATGGCCCGATCACGGTCAGCAGCGGTAGCAGCGCATTCCGAAAGGCGTGCCCCAGATATACGCCGCGCGCGCGTAAGCCTTTGCTGAACGCGACTCGAATGTAATCCTGTCGCAGCACTTCCAGCATCGAAAAGCGAGTGAGCCGCGCAATATAGCCGATACTCGCCGCCGCCAGAATGAGTACGGGCAAAATCCAATGGCGCGGCGTACCCCAACCCGCCACAGGCAGCGACGGGCCGCCATGATTATGCGAGAAATCGTTCACAGCCCACGCGATCGGGATCAGCACGAAACTCGGAATTGAATACAGCGCCAACATCACGCCCATGACGCCCCAATCGAGTATCGAATTCTGGCGCAGTGCCGCCATGATGCCCACCGGAATCCCGATCAGCACGCTGACCAACAGCGCCGCCAAGCCTAAGCCGAACGAGATCGGCACCCCGCTTGCCATGATATCCGCCACGGCGCGCCCTTGATAACGAAACGAGTAGCCGAGGTTGCCATGCAGCAGGTTATCGATATAGCTGACGTACTGCTGCGTCCACGGCAAATCCAGCCCGTATAGGTGGCGCAGGCGATTGTACAGCGCGTCATCCTGACGGTTGCCGAGCAGCACGCGGATCGGGTCACCTGGCGCTAAATGACCGATGATGAAGGTAATGAAGGTGATGCTGAATAAGACGAACAACAGGCCAATAAGCCGTCGCGCTAAAAATCTGAGCATAGTCTATCTAGCATAGTCTCTCGATGAATGAATCAGCTTATTATGCAATGATCAGCCGCAAGAACATAAACAATGCCAAACCCCAAATAAAAAGCCTGATGGGTGAACATCAGGCAGTTAAAGTTTGACGGTGATTATTCAATTACCAGATGCGATGTTGCGATCAGCCGGGCAAAATTTCGTCGTAGCCTTCGCTGAGTGCTTTCAGTGCAACGGCAGGTTCGGTCGCCAGCCAGTCCAGCGTCAGGAACGCGGCGACGGGTTGCAACTTGTAATCGGTTGCCAGTGACGCCGGCGTGTAACCTTCATAGGTTGGGTTGGATGGGATAATGCCGTGCTGCCACCAATCGATGAATGCGGCTTGAATATTCGGCTGCATCGCCAGCAAGTCTTGCACCATGCCGTGTGCATCCGCCGGATCGTGCCCCAGGCTTTTAGTTAAGAGGTCGGTCAGACCTGCTTCGCTGAAATCAGGCATGAATTAGACTCCGACCGAGGCGCCCAGCGCCTTTTTGACAACTTCTTCGGCAAAGGCGCGCGCATCGACTTCGACCGGCTGATTATAGTACGCCTTGAAACCATGAATGGCAGGCGTCTTATAGTTGGCGAAGTTGTTACGCCATGTTTCAACTTTGGCGCGCACATCGGCGGGCACCTTGTCTGCATTGGTAACGGCGTGCCACTGATAACCGTGGCGGCTTTCGTGCGCAATGATGTTCAGCGCGCGGTTTGGGTTGGCGTCCTTGAGCACGATCTCATTCAGCACGATCGAGCGGGTAGCCGCGTTGAAGTAGCCGCCGTAGTTGGCGGGCAACTGCTGCGCGCGTACCGAATAGGGGCGGAAACCGTACTGTTCAGCAATATGGTTATGCGTCTTGACCAGCCATTCGGCGCGCTCCTTCAGATCGAGCTTTTCCCATTCGCCGGGCTGCAATTCGCGCATATCGCGGATAGCGCGTGCGGAGTTATCGGCGCCTTCCGCATCATTGCTGATCGCGAACGCTTCGGGTGCGGCGTCATACAGCACGTCGCGGATTTGAAAGGCGGCTTCGCGTGGATCGTCACTCTCACGCGGTCGTAAATTTTGTGCAATTTCCAAATGATCGTACATAGTCCACCAATTCCTTTAGAGTGCTTTTGATTTTAGCACAGATTCGATGCGGCATTTATGAGAAGCGCGTAACGGTTTTTGCCGATCGTGCGCTCATACACGATTTGACAGATCACTACGATGCAGCGGGATTTAAGTTGCACACCCTGCCGCGCTGCTTTTCGACAGCCCGCCGATCACGCTTTATACTCTGCTGCACGACTCATTGAGCGAAAGTCAGCAGCCCGTAATGTCGTTCCTTGTAATTATTGTCTTTCTATCGTTGGTCTTGATCGTCACTAACCGTGCGCAAGGGACGCTCACTCTGCGTCCGGCAGTATATGTATTATTCACCCTGATCAATGTTGGGTTGGTGCTGCTGTTCGGGGTGGCGCCGACAATCGAAGTGGGTACGCCACACTCGACATTGACGGCGGCCAATGCACAAGTCGGACTAGTCGGATCGGTGCTGTTCGCGATTGCGGCAACGCTGCTGCTGTTTCAACCTGTGCGCCGCCGTTTAGCCGTATTCTTTCCGCGCCAAAGTGATGGCGGTTTCGATCCGACTTCCATTGCGCACATGGCGGCGCTGATCTTTTGCGTGTATCTGCTGGCGAATACGGTGCTCACCTATTTGCTGGCGGGCGGCTTGGCCGGACTTGCGCAGGATTACACGGAAACGACGACCGTTCAACTGCTGGAGCAGCTCGCGCTGTTCGTGTTGATCGCGGCGTTCGGTGCCGGGTTGGGGACGCGCCGAACGCTCGCGAATGTAGCCGAACGCTTAGGTTTGCGCTGGCCGACACTTGAAGAAATGGCGCTCGGCGTGTTCATGGGCGGCCTCTTAATTGGCTTTGCGTTCGGCGTTGGGGTGCTCTGGCAGGTATTGACGCCCAAGGATGTGTTCGACCAACAAACACAAGTCAGCCAGGCGATCGGCGGCAGCGTGAACACGATCACGTTTGCGCTGTTTGTGGCCGCCTGTGCCGCGATTGGTGAAGAGATCGCGTTTCGCGGCGCGTTACAGCCGATCTTCGGGTTGTGGCCGACTGCCATTATTTTCGCGCTGAGCCACATTCAATACACGCTGACGCCCGCCACCCTATTGATCGTTGGTGTTGCGATCGGGCTAGGTTGGCTGCGACGGCGCTATAATACCACTACATCGCTGATCGCTCATTTCAGCTACGATTTTGTGTTATTGGCATTGTCTATCTATGGGCGTTATCTTTTCGACGTAGTGAACACGTCAAAATAAGTTATTGAGCAAGTTATTGATGAACGAATCTTCTGATGTGCGCGACCGTCTCAATCGATTAAACGCCTTGCGATCCGCCGGACGTGCCACGTCCGCCTACCCGTCGTCGCCCACGCGCGGAATGCCCGCTAATATGCCGCCTGCCCTGCCCGCGCTGATGGGCAGTCCACAGCCGATCGATGCGCTGTTCGCGGGCGATACGCGTCACAATGCGCTCGGCAGCAGCTACATGATCCCGACGCGGCACACGCCCGATCACGTTCACGGATCGCGCCCGCTGTCGGCATGGCTCGCGCAGGATTTAGCAGGAGCAGCCGCGTTCAGCCGCGATCCACGCTTGCTGCGGCTTGATCCGCGCCGCTGCGCCTTTCTGGATACCGAAACGACCGGACTCAGCGCAGGGGCAGGTACGCTCGTTTTTTTGATCGGGATCGGCGTGTTTACCGATCAGGGCTTTGAGGTGCGCCAGTTCTTTTTGCGTGATCCCGCTGAAGAACCGGCCATGCTGCACGCGATCCAGACGCTTTTGCAGGATTATGACGCGCTGGTGACGTTCAACGGGCGTTCGTTCGATGTGCCGCTGCTCACTTCACGCTATACGCTCAACCGCCAACGCACGCGGCTTGATTCGCTGGCAAATCTGGACTTGCTGCATCCGGCGCGGCGCTTGTGGAAACGGCGGCTTGAATCATGCCGATTGAGCGCACTTGAGACGGCCATTTTGCAGGTACGGCGCACCAACGACGATGTGCCGGGGATGTTGATCCCACAGTTATATCACGATTACTTGCGCACTGGCGATGCCCGTTATATGCAGCGCGTGATCTATCACAACCTGATCGATGTGCTGTCGATGGTCACGTTGGCCGCGCACTTATGCGAGACGTTCGCACAGCCGTCCGCGTCGGATTTGCCATGCGACGATCTGATCAGTCTTGCGCGTTGGTACGATGGACTCGGCAAAAGCGAGCAAGCCGAAGTCACGTATGCCGCCGCATTATCTGCTGCACGGCATGGGCGCGATAAAGCGACGATTCTGGAGTGTTTGGCGGCCTTGCTCAAACGCCAGGAACGTTGGCATGATGCGGCGGCGTGCTGGCAAACGCTCACCGAACTGCTGCCCACCTCCACCGATCCGCGCATCGAACTGGCAAAATATCACGAGTGGCACAACCGCGATTTTGAGCAAGCGCGCGCCTGGACGCATGACGCGATCCGGGTGGCGAATACGAACGTGGTGGCCTATCAGCGTGAAGCGCTGCTCGCTGATTTGCAGCATCGTTTAGCGCGTCTCGATCACAAGTGATGTTTGGCAGCGGCGCAATATCCAGCGTGAAACCAGCGGGTTTGATCGTACCCGATGTGACCTTGTGCAAAACGATCCCATTGGCGCACATCAGCGAGTGCGCGATCGCTGGCCTATATGCCGATGGGCGGATCGCCGTCGAGGAATTTTACGACGATTGGTTAGCGCGTTCGCTGTTCAGCGCGGACGGTACGCTGCTCATGTTCAGCGATGAAGGCGCTCATGAAAATGACAGCGCGCCCGACTTTGATCTTTCGCCGTTTCCTGCCGGACTCAACCCGCCACCGCCGATCGGACGGGCAAGCGTGCTCAGTTACGAGATCGGGCGTTGGCGCGGCTTGCGCGATGATGAACGGATCGCGGAAGTGCTGCAACCGCTCTCAGTGGCCGAAAGAATGGCGCTGTCACCCTACAAAATCCCCGGCGTGATCATGGGCACTGCCGAAAGTTATGTATTAGCCGAAGCGGTGATCCGCCCTGATTTGTCGTTGGTATGCCGCCGTTTGCGGATCGCCTATGCGCTTGCGACGCCTGCCTACGATGCCAGCGGCGCACCCTATGACTATGATACGTTTGTGCTGCATCTCGCGCAATGGTTCGACCCTGCGACCGACTCAGCTGCTAATTGTGCGCCGCTCGATCAACCGCGCCCGAACGTTGGAGCGTGCCCGATGGATGCCATGTATGACGGATCGCGGTTGTACGTTGTTAATGGCGGTACGGGCAACAGCGGCGATGCAGAACGACTCAGCGCTTTGCATCTTTACGAGGTTGTTGGGTGAGTCGGGTTCGCCGTTCGCGCTGCGGAGTCGCGTTATTGGTAGCACTGATGTTGACGGCCTGTACGGTTCAGCTTGCCGCGCCGCTGCCAACGTTCGTGCCGACGCCCATTTTATTGCGGATGCACACCTCCGCGCCCACGCCCACCCCGTACCCGACGGTTACGCCCGAAGCCAGCGATACCCCCCTGCCAACCATAACGCCCTATCCGACAACGACTCCGGTTGGTTTGCCGTTGTGGTTAGCGCCGGATGTGCCGACCGAATTCGAGTCAACTTTTGGCGCGTTAGTCAGCTCCGGCCAGTTCACCTGGGGTAATGAAGCCGCCGCTTACGTCAAAGTGGAAACGGCAAATGCCAGCACACCCGCCGATCAAATCATTGCGTCATGGACGTATGCACCCGTGGTCGCTTTTCCGACCCTTGCGGACGATATTTCAATGGCCGCTATTCGCGCCTATTGGGCGGGTAATCTGGCCGCGCTTAGTGCAATCAGCGACGTATCCGGCGGTCCCACGCCTGCTACTCCCGCACAAGCCGCGCCGCTTACGTTCGTCGTATCGCAGTTGGTGCTGGCGTGGCTGACGCATTGGCTCGGCGCGCCCGCCGCAAACGTCCCGATGCAGGTAGTGCCGCCCGACGGGGTCGCGGCGACACTATGGAAAATGCGTCCGGCGGCATGGTCGATCGTGCCGTTTCAGCAGTTGGACACATCCGAAAAGGTGCTGACCGTAGACAGCGCGAACGTGTTATCACCCCAACTGGACAGCCACTATCCATTAGTGCAAGCGTTAGCGCTGGATGGTCAGCGGCGCGATCTGGCGGCGCTTGGACTTAAAAAGCTCGGTACGCTGCCCACGACTAATCGCGACGTGTCGAAGCTGACAGTGCTCGTCATGACCGGCACGACGGCTTTAACGCGCGCCACTGCCTATCAGATGGAACAAACTGGAATCACGCTGCCCGCCCGTGACATTTTGCCGTTTTTGGCAGACGCGAATATTGTGCATACCAGCAATGAAGTTGCCTTCGCGACCGATTGCCCGTACCCTAATCCGAGCTTTGATGTGACCGGGCTTACCTTTTGCGCGAGTGACAAATATATCGATCTGCTGACAGCGATTCACTTAAGGGTAGTCGAGCTAACGGGTAATCATGTCAACGATTGGGGCACAGCGGCCTTATCGCACACGCTTGATGTGTACGACGCCAACGCGATGCTGACTTTTGGCGGTGGTCGTGACGCCGAACATGCCCGACAAGCTGCGCTAGTAGTCGATCACGGCAACACGATCGCGTTCATCGGCTGCAACCCGGTGGGGCCGCCGGGCGCGTGGGCAACCGATACGATGCCGGGTGCGGCTAAATGCGACGACGATTATCTATCAAAAGAGATTCCGCGCCTCAAAAAGATCGCCAACGTGGTGATCATGACCCTTCAATATCAGGAATATTACGAGTATGACACGCCGCAGGAGCAGGTCGATTTCTTCCGCAAGTACGCAGACATGGGCGCTGATGTGGTGTTCGGCAGCCAGGCGCATCAGCCGCAAGGGTTCGCGTTCGTGAATGGCACGTTCATCCATTATGGGACGGGCAACCTATTCTTTGATCAGATGGACAACATCGCTACCCGCCAGATGTTCGCGGATAAGCTGATCCTGTACAATGGACGGCACATCAGCACCACGCTCTTTACCGGAATCAGCGAAGATTATTCACGTCCGCGCCCGATGACTACCGATGAACGGAGCGCATTTCTGGCAACGATCTTTGGGGTGAGCGGTTGGAATAGTGCCGCCACGCCCGCGCCGTAATGCCTACTCGAATTGAAGTAGCAATTAATGAACATGTCGCTCTACAGGAACAAATAACATAGACACAGGACACAAAATCGTTTTTGACGCAGACGGCTTTCGAGTCGTTTTTGATAATTTGACAACTCGTTCGGAACAAGATTGGAATTATTGCTACGCGCACCTAGCGTTGTATACAGCTTTGCGACCTGACTCCCTTTTAGTTGAAGCAAATAAAGTATTCATTACCACCAATGAATTTGTCGCTATGGCAAAATATCTAAAAGATCATCTGGCGCAGCTATCCATTGATGATAATTTTGAGTCCCCAGTATTTATGCCATTTGAATGCGGCTTTCAACTACAGGCTTTCAGCGGCAGCATTGAGGATGGTGAAGGTGCGTTTAGCGTTCAATTTTTACTCAATATAGGCAAGGATCCAATAAATCGGACAGATATTTATGTTGGCGCCTGGGCAAATATGAACATCAAAAATGCCCAGGTGTTCATACAGAGTGTCGAGGAGTTACTTTCTGGTTTGTGACATGAAGCGTGTTTCAATCCTTATTCATCTCAAGCTGCATCACCAGCGGATTTTTCGTCTTATCATCGAAGGTCAGCGCGTCCGTACTGAGCGACAAATAGCCCGCTGCCCGAACGATTACGCTGTACGTGTTGCCGCGTGGCAGCAAGCGCGTTAATTGGAACTGCCCTTGTGAATCGGTAAGCGCCATTTGATCGATGTCAGCCATTTGTCCCGTGAAGTCTTTAGTCGAAATATTTTGCTTGAGGACGATCAACGCCGCGCCAACGATCGGTTGTTTAGTTTCAGCGTCGATCACTTTGCCTTGCACTTGCACGCCTGATACCTGAGCAAAAATGTTGACGGGTAGCTGCCCTAAGCCGACTTTGGCGGTCGCTTTGCCCATCGATACGCCGCCTACTAGCAATTCCACCGAATACGAACCGTCGGGCAGGTGGTTTTGTCCGTTGATTTGCAGCATCGCCGTTTTGCCGCTGAGCGCCCCTTGCCACGGCTGCGTCTCCTCGAACAGCGGGTTGCCGTCTACCGCCCAACGCCATGTCCAAGGCGTGCCCGGCGCGATATTCGCCCAATCGAAGGTTGCGAACAGGCGCGGGATCGTGTTGGCGAAGGTGAGTCCCGCGCCCGTGATTTTGGCATCTGCGCCGCTGCCTGTTACATCGGAGGCGAAAGTCAGTCCATTAAATAAGGACAGCTTGCTATTTGCGTAATCGCCTGCCATGACAAAATCCGAGGTGGCCGCCAGTTGATCGCCCAAATAAAGCTCAACCCGATAACGCCCCGGCTGCAATGGATTTCCGGGCGGTGAGGCGGCGCTGATCTGCTGTTTACCGTTGGCGGCACTCTTCCAATTGGCTTTAGTCGGTGACGTGATTTGCACATCCTGATAGTACCACGCCTGCTGCCAGGGCGTATTCGGCGGCACGTTGTTGTACACAAATTCGGCATTGATCTGATCGCTGGCAGGCAGCACATTCCCGGTGATGATCAGCGGCGGCAGTTCGCCTTTAACGATGATCTGCACAGTTCTATCCGTGACGCCGAATAATATATCGGAAAAAGAGGGCGCTGTGCTGGCCGCGCCGCCGATCGTGATCTGCTTGCTGGCTGCGCGCACACCTTCGATCAACAGCGTGAACAGATAGACGCCGTTCGGCCAGACCTGCTCATGCCCGCCGATGTACCACATGCCCTGTACGCCGCCGTTCCAGGTGCTCGGCGCAAGGCTGAACGTCGCGTTAGGCACCCCGTCGATTGTTGCGCGCAGTTCGTAAATCAGGCCGTCGTGCATATTTCGATAGTCGAAAAACAGGTACAGCGATTTGGTACCGCCGGGCGTGGTCGTGATCACGCTGGTAGGCATTCCGGCGGCGTTGATCCCTGGCGCGAAAAATAAGCGCGTGAAGGTTGCGCCATTGGCTGAGGCGTTCGCTGTACTTGTGGCTGCCGCGCCGCTGCTATCGTTATTGATCGTAATGCGGAGCTGCGCCGCGCGTACCAACCCACGCGCCAACCGTGAGGGACGCAGCGCGTTGATAAAACCGCCTGTCGGTACGCAGCTATCGTTGCTATCGACGCGCCCGTCGCCGTTGGTATCCTGGATCAAGCGGCACGCCTCAGTTGCGCCCGGTGACGCCTCGATCGTTGGCACGCCGATCAACTGTCCGGCAGTATTGTAAGCCGCGCCGCCGCTCATACCACCGCTGATCGTCGCATTGGTCTTGATCCATGCACGGCTGCCTACCCGCGCTTCATCCGTGAAGTTGCTGATCACGCCACGTCGCACACTGGCTGCGCTGTTCGTGGTCGTGCTGGCAGCTTGTTTATCATCGCTGGACGGGTAGCCCACCACTTCGATCGTATCGTCCAGATGCAGCGCTTCGGAGTCGCCTAACGATACGTAGGGCAGCGATAACGTCGATCGATCGATGGCGCGACCGTCCAATGTGCGCGTGATTTGCAAGACCGCCAAATCCCACCCGATATTGACTTCGTTCAGTTCCGCATAATAAGTGGCAACAGGCGGTTGGCCGGGAATTCCGGTCAGGCTGATGGCGATCGCATCGGCTTTACAGTGCGGGGTGCTTTGCGCTAGATGGGCATTGGTCAGGATCAAGCCGTCCGCGCTGATCAGCGTACCCGATCCCACGCACGAAATGACGGGATCACCGTTCGGGCTGTGAACAACTTGCGTGATCAATACGGTGGCGCGCAAAGCGTTCGTTTCATCGAAAGTTGCCGCGCCACCGGTTTGGGCGTAGGCAGGATGTGCCAGCGAAAGCGCGATCAAACTGCTGATCAGCAGACAAGTTATGCGAGAAGTGAAAAAGCGTTTTGTTACCATACGTTGACTCTTGTTATTTTCGATTAGCCCTTGCCGATCGCATCAGCATACACCTTGAGCATCGCGTTTGTTTGGGCGGTCAGCGTGAAGTGATCTTCAAGCCGTTGGCGGCCAGCATTGCCCATTTGCGCACATAATGCCGGATCGCGCAGCAAACGGATCAAGCGATCGGCAAAATTCGGCGTATCGAACGGGTTGACAATATAGCCTGTTTCGCCGTCGCTCACCATTTCCGGCGAACCCCCGTAACAGGTCGCGATAAGCGGCTTATGCGCGGCCATACCTTCCAACGTGGTGAGCGGCGCACAATCCATGATGATCGACGGCACGGTGATCACGTCCGCCACATGGAAAGCCGCCGCCAATTCTGCGCCGGACAACCAACCGCCGCTCCGCATATGGTGATCGAATAGCACCTGATATTTTGGGTGTGGGCATTCCAGTGGGCGCTGCGATAAAACTAGCAGCAGCGTTTCCGGTACGGCCTGCACCACGGATAGCAGTGCTTCTAAAAGCTGTTCGCTGCCCTTAGCCTTCGATAACCGTCCGGCGAACAGGAGCACGCGCCGCCCCGCCAGATCGAACCGCTCACGCAAGGACTCGATCAGCGCGTCGGAAACATCGAATGCTAGCGGATCGATCCCATTATAGACGACGCGAAAAGGTGGCAGCCCGTTCGCTTCCAGACATTGGCGGTGCGCTTCGCTGACGCAGGTACGCGCTTGAACTGCATCGCGCAAAATTCGACGGATCGTCAGATTGCGCAGCGGGTTATAGCGCAGCCGCATCTGGCGCGCATTAAACAGTGGCGGCAGCCGATACTGATCCGGCGTGAGCACTCCACAGCGCCGCCGATCGATGAATCGATCGTATTTGGTATAGGCGAATGGCATTACGTCATGCGAAGTGAATACCGCCGGAATTCGCAAGCCGTGCGCCACGCTGAACGCCGCATACGACAAATCGCGATGGATGTTGTGGCCGTTCAGCACATCAGGCCGGATGCGCTGCAATAAGGCGCGCAAAGGCCGCACTGTTTGCGGGTTATACAGCGATAACCACGCTTGCCAGCGCCCCGCATAATGCGCGTGAAGATGATAAGTCATGATTCCATCGCGCGCTTCTTCAAACGGTTGATCATCAGTGGCGGCGATCACATGCACGTCGTGACCCGCGTGTTGCAGACCGACGGCGAGATTCCAGGCAGCCTTGCCAGCGCCGCCTACGTTTTCAGGCGGGATGCGATCACTCAGCAATGTGATCTTCATCCTGACGGTTGCGCAGCTTTAGCGGGAGTTGTCAGGTGGGGTCGCAGCAAGCGCAAGACGATCAAATCGATGATCACTGCGAGTGTTAATTCGCGCACACCAATCAGCCAGGCCGCGCCATTATTGCCGAACACGCGGATCAGGAGCACGCCCATCGGCACGATCAACAGCAGATACACAATCTGCACAAGAATCGAATATTCGACACGCCCGATCGTCCGCATGGTGGAGCCAATCCCCACGCCCAACCCAATGCCGAGCGATTGCAACAGCAGCGGATACACCAATGGCAAGGCGCGCACATACTCCGGGAAAAACAAATAGATCGCGAACGGCGCGCCGAGTGCAATCAACACCGTGAGTAGTGACCAGAGTGCGCCCGTGTACAGCGTCGTTTGGATGAACATGCTGCGCAATGAGCGTTCTGATTGTCCCGGCGCTTGTCCGGTTATTTGTCCCGCCAGACGCGGCAAAAACGTATCCAGATTGCGCGCTATGCCTGATACGAGCGGCTGCGGAAGCGTCACGATGCGAAGCGCCGTGCTGAAATTGCCCATGAACATGATGCCCAACGTGCCGATGAACAGCAGCGTTAGTTGATCGAGCAAGCCGCCCAGATTTTTATCGATTGCGACCAGAAAGCCTAACCGGAATTGTCCGCGCGCCGTTGGCAGTTGACGCAACAAGATCGGCCATTTGGGTAACAGCGCATCACTTTGAGCGGCTTGTCGATAGCGCCATATGCTCACCCCCGCATAGATCACGTTGAGCGCCAGCGTCCCCACGATCACGCCTACAATGCCATAGCCGCGCGCTAACAGGGTAAGCGTCGTCAGTGAACCGATCGCCACTTTGCCCGTTTCGTAGCTGACGAGCTGCCACATCGTACGCCGCGCCTGATAGACCATGCCGATCAGCTGCGTCGGGATGTCGGTCAACTGCGTAAAAGCAAGCGCACCCGCCCATAGGCCGATGGTTGGCGATCCATATAAAACGCGCGTCACTTGCGGCGCTGCCACGAAAAAGATCAGGATTAGCGGCACATTGTACAGCAGGTTGATCTGCAAAAAATAAGCGAGCACGCGCGTCACTTCGGTACTATCCTCCGCGCCGATCGCCTTCGCAAGTTGGGTGAGTGTCACTCGCTGTGAACCCGTAATATCCAGCAAGCCCGCGAGCGCCGCCAGCGAGCCGATCAACGTATAAATGCCGAGCAGCGCCGGTCCCAACAGTCGGATCAGCGCAAACGTAGTCGCTGCCTGCAATATAATCAGCATGAATTGGCCGCTTTGCAGCACCAGCGTATCGCGCAAAAAACGCCCTTGCAGTTGTGCTTGAATCAAACTGCGTACAGTGCCGACAGCGCGTATCAAACGGTTCATAGGTCGCGCTCAGCGTTCATATTGCTCGCTCGTATAAAATTGTAAATTAGTCACTGCTTGCCCGTCTGGGTGCTGCGCCGCCGCCGCCAGAACCATGCGCAAATCATCCCACATTGAGTACTGCTCGATCTCCCAACTGTGCCCCCATAAATGCCAGACGCCGCCAACCGCTGACGCTCGCTCAAGCAGCGCGATCGCCAATGCAGGCCAACTGCGCAAAGCGAACAGCGGCACTTGCAGCTCGCTCAGATAGGGGCGAATTTGCCATAACCGTTCAAAGCGAGCACGCACACTCGCGATCGGGCGCAGCGGAAAGGGGTACACCTGAAGCGTCGTCGGCATGGTCAGTGGATCGTCGGTCGGGCACAACACATAAGGCGCGACCGTCCGCGCGATCGTATAGCCCACATCGGCTACCTGCTGGCGTACCGCCGCATTATACGCGCCACGCGGGTAGCAGAAAGAGTCGATCGGCTTGCCGGTGACCTGTTGCAGCCAGTCTCGCGAGCCGCTGATTTCCTGATATGCCGCCGCCGCCGGAATCCGATCGAGCATAGGGTGCGTGAGCGTGTGCGCGCCGATTTCATGGCGCTTTGATAAAGCTGCTACCTGTGCATCGCTGAGCCGTTCGGGCAGATAATCTCGCGCAATATAGAACGTGCCCGTCAGCCCAAATTCGTTCAGCAGCTCAGCGATTCGCAAATCCAGTGGGTGACCGTCATCCCAACTTGTCGTAATCCAAAAAGGGGGCATCGACAGTTAATCCATCGTCGGATTAGAAGGGGGCGAATTAGCGGGTGGATCGAGCCGCATCCAGGTACGCCCGATCCGAAAAAGTGTGCCTACTTCGAGCGGTAAGCGGCCTTTCACCTTTTCCTGACCAATAAACGTTCCATTGCGGCTTTCTACATCTTCCAGATAGAATTCGGTATCGCGTGCATCATAAATCAGGCGCGCGTGCAGCCGCGAAACTTGCGTATCATAGCTCAAAACGATGTTGCAGCCTTCACGCCGACCAATCGTCAGCACCAATTCATCATCAGTGGCTGGCGCACCAAAAATCAGAATGTCCCCATCGCGCGGGCCGCTCATCAGGCTAATATGGACATCGAGTCTATCACTGTTCATAAGTCACTATTTACCGTTCTGTGATTCCACTTGACATGCTTATTCCTGACTTGTGCTGGCACGACGGCGGCGTGCCTCAGTGCGCTGTGTGCGCGACGATTCATGCTGCGGGTTGATCGCGAGCGCCGTGCTGAAAGCGTGGATCGCTTCATCATAACGCTCAAGGTGCAAAAGCGCCTCACCATTGTTATGCCAGAACCACACGTCGCCACTTTCGTAGGTCGTCGCTTTTTCATAGCACAGCAGCGCTTCCGCCCACCGTCCGAGCGCAGCATAGGCCAGCCCTTTACCGTTCCACGCCCAGGCATATTGTGGGTCAAGCGCCAACGCCCGTTCATAGGCATCGAGCGCTTCACCATGCCGATCCATGCGCCGCAACACCTGCCCCAACCGTGCCCAGGCAATGTCACTCTCAGGTGCGGCGCGCGTCGCCATCTCGCACACCGTCAACGCCTCATTCAGCCGCCCCACGTTCATCAGTGGGTTCACCTGATTAATCCAGTACCACATGCCCGACGGGTCTTCCTGCGCGGCGCGTTCATAACTGGTGAGCGCTTCCTCACGTTTGCCGATCTGCTCAAGCGCTAACCCGCGCCCGTTCCACGCCCACGCATAATGCATATCGATCGTCAACGCCTGGTCGTAAGCCGCTACCGCTTCTTTGTAACGCCCCAGATTGCGGAGCGCCTGACCGCGTTTGCCCAAACTTTCCAGGTGCTGCGGATTGAGCGTCAGCGCCCGCTCCAGCACGTTGAGCACCTCCTGATAGCGCTGCAACGTCATGAGTTCGTCGGCCTGATTGTACCAGAACCAGACATCGCGCGGGTTTTCTTTTGAGGCATTGGCAAACGCAGCCAGTGCGTCCTCGTGACGGCCAATCGCGCTGAGCACGAGTCCGCGCCCGTTCCATGCCCACCCATAATGAGCATCGATCGCCAGCGCTTTATCATAAGCGATCAACGCCTCGGCATAACGTTTGAGGCGGCGCAGAAGCTGCCCCTTCTTGGACCAGGTGCGCGCGTAATTCGGGTTGATTGCAATCGCCTGCTCAAGCAGCGCCAGCGACTCGTCAAGCCGATCCAGCGTATGCAGGACATCGGCTTGATTGTAGCGATACAGCGCTTCTTTAGGCGTCGCACGGCTGGCTTCCTGATAGGCGTTGAGCGCTTCGCCGTAGCGTTTTTGACCCTCTAACGCAATCCCTTTTTCGTTCCATGCCCAACCATAATTCGGATCGATCGCCAGCGCTCGATTCAGTTCACGGAGCGCGTCCACGGGATAACCAGCCTGCCGATAGGCGCTGCCCAACCGTGCTAACAGTCGCGAGTCCTTGGGCTGGAGTTCGGCACTGCGCCGCAGCGGAGCGATCGCTTCATCCCCACGATTCAGCGCGATCAGGGCGTTGGCCTGATTGAACCAATGCCACGCATCATCGGGCGCGCTGCGCGTTGCGTTGCGATAAGCGTCCAGCGCTTCCGCATGGCGTTCCAAGCGCTCCAGCAAAATTCCTTTGCCGTTCCACGCCCACCCATAATCCGGTTGCAAACTCAGCGCGCGGTTGTAGACTTCCAACGCTTCATCGTAGCGGCCAAGCACGCGCAATACCTGACCTTGCTTTGCCCATGAGGGCGCATGGCGCGGGTGACGGCGCACGGCTTGCTGCGTCGCGCCGAGCGCTTCTGTATGGCGTTCGAGGTCGGTCAACACTTCGGCCAGGTTGTACCAGTTCCATTCGTTATCGCCGTTTTTGTCGAGCCGCGCGGCCTGTGATAACGCGCTGGCGGCTTCCTCCAGCCGATGCAAACTGCGCAGCGCCAATCCCTTGCCGTTCCACGCCCAATGGTTGGTCGGCGTTTCGTCGATCGCCTGATCATAGGCCGCTAATGCTTCCTCATAGCGGCGCTGCTGACGCAGCAAATGCCCCTTTTTGATGTACGTCTGTGCGTGCGCCGGATCGATGTCTAACACTTGATCGAGCATTGTCAGCGCTTCGTTGTACTGGCTGCGCTTCTGAAAAATCTCAGCCTGATTGTACAGCGGCCACGGATCGGTCGGGCGCAGTTCGGCAGCCATTTTGTAGGCGTCCATTGCTGCGTCCAGCTTGCCTTGCCGTTCCAGCACGATCCCGCGCTGATTGGCGACCCACCCAAAATCGGGCTTGAGCACGAGTGCCTGATCGAACGCGGCCAGAGCATCCTCATAGCGCCGCAAGATGCGCAGCGTGCGCCCTTTGCGTGACCAGATCCACTCCGACTCCGGGTCGAGATCAAGCGCGCGGTTGTAGGTTTCGAGCGCTTCATTGGTGCGCCCGAACTCACCTAAACTGTAGCCCTTGTTCATCAGCTCGCGCGCTTCGAGTTTGATCCCTTGCACTTCTGCTGCTACCGGACGTCCAGTGATCTTCTCATAGAGCAGCGCCAGTTCGGTACTCAGCGCCGCCCAACTCTCAGGTCGTTCATCGCGCGGCTTGGCAAGGCAGCGCAGCACGAGTTCGCGTACTTCAGGCGGCACGGCGGACGGGTTTGGGAAATGCGGCGTTTGGTTGCTATGCGCGTCGATCCATTGGTCGAATGTGCGCGCCTTGAACATCGGCTGGCCGGTCAACATTTCGTACAGGATCGCGCCGACCGCGTAAATATCAGCGCGTGCATCGACCGCTTCCGCGCGGCTCTGTTCGGGTGACATGTACGGAGCGGTGCCCATGACTGTACCGGCGCGCGTCAACCGTGGATCGGACGAGCCATTGCCACCCACCTGATCGCCCGTCCCGCTCACAATGCTATCGCCCGTAGCAATCGAATAGACCAACCCGAAGTCGGTCACTTTGGCGATCCCATCATGAGCGACCAAAATATTGGCGGGCTTCAAATCGCGATGCACCAGACCGGGCACGCGCGCAACGGCGTACTGCATGGCATTACACACGTTCAGCCCGATTTCAAGGGTGGTGGGCAGATCAAGTCGGCGGTGATCGATCCAGCCTTTGAGATCGCTGCCCAAGCCTTCCGGTCCGCTTACATATTCCAGCACGATGTGCGGGCGATCGCCAATCGTCTGCACAATCAGCGCTTGCACGATGTTGGGGTGCTTTTCCAGCCGAATCCAGGTGAGCGCTTCATTCAGAAAGCGATCGCGAATGGTGCGCGAGGTATCCGTGTAAAAGCGCGATTGAATGGTTTTAATCGCGACTGGCATGTTTTCCAGATGATCATAGGCCAGATAGACGACGCCCATACCACCATATAAAGCGCGGTAAATCTCGTAGCGCTCCGGTTCAGCGTCAATGCCGATGAACTGGCCTGCGCTGAAATCACCTTCGGGCGTTTGATTCAGCGTGGCGATCGGCTCATATTCGGTAGGCCGTTCATCGGCGGGCACGGACGCCAGCGTAAAATCGACATCAGGCGCGGAAGATTGTACCGACCCGGTTTGCGGCTCACTTTCGAGTCCGGTGAGCCTATCCGGGGCATCCGCGCGCGTATCCAGCAGCTCACGATTGGGTGCTTCACTGGACACGAATTCAAAAGGCGGCTCAAGCACTGGTGAGTCGCTGACCGGGATCGATACCTTGGCGGCGGTGTCGGTCGTTGGCACAGCAGCAAGAGGCGGCGTTTCCGGTTCAACTTTCGGCGTATCAGCACTCTGACCGACAGCCTGACCGATCGACTGTTCGGCAGGCGGCAAAGTATCCGGTGCGTTGGCGAATTGCGCAGCTAACGTCAGCACCGCATCGCGCAAAGCATCCGGCTGTTGATCAATCGGCAAGTCAGCGGCAGCCCACAATGCTACCGCGATATTGCGTGCTGTCGGCAGCAGGCGCGTGACTTCCAACAGCCAGTGCAGGTACGTTTCAAGCGCGCGTTCCGCAGCGTGCTTATCAGCGTTACGCTGTGCATATTGTTCCGCGCGATGATAGGCGGTCAGCGTCTTGCCAACGTAGAAGATCAGCAGCCGATCGTCGCTGAGTGACTTTTGCGCGCACAGATCGCCCAATGCGAACAGATCGGACGGCGTGGGATTTTCACGGCGCAGCGCCAAACGGCCTAACGTGCGGATCGCTTCGTCTGCATCGGTAGCGAATAGATCGGTACGATCGGTGGTTAAACGGCGGTTCAGCAGCTTTTTCTGTTGATCGAGTGATAGACGTACAGGTTGGCGACCCGTTTGCGGTACTTCGGGAAACTGAATGATCATCGGGTAGACAAATAAATCCGTTGAAAGTTACCCATAGGCGCAGATTGTATCAGATAGTTGGCGGGTGGGGTGCATGGTGGGTGAAAAACGAGCACTCGACAATTTGTTCTATTGGCATATAATTTACCTGTGATCATTTATTGAGAGCATGATAGGGTACATGTCAAAGTCAGGGCGGATTCTTCAACAGCAATATCCTCGCATTCAAGATGAAAACAACCGCTATTTTGGCTGTCTAGATGATTCACAGCTTGTAAATCATCAAAGTAAGATGCCGCCTGAACAAATTATGCAGCTTATCAGAGCGGCCATTCGTTACGCTAACGAAAAGTCGCGCCGTGAAATTGTCTCACTTCCTATAGGTTCAAATACCGATCAGATCGCCAGAATTTACGTGAGTGAAGGCAAAAAGCTGCTGCGTTACTTCAGAAAATATTGCAGCGATCCGGCTTCAACTGCACATCAAGTCTACGGCAAGCACTATACATCAATTGGCACTGATCAGTTTCGCAACCAAACCTTGCAAAAGGAACGGATGAATTCAGGTTGGCGTTATCAATATTTGGCAGTTAGCTGTGCTCAAAATAGCCAACGCTTTCTGAGTGTTTCGGATATTGGAACTGCTGAAGCAGACTTTAATGCAGTCATTGAGTATGCTGATAAATCACAAAATCCGTTGTGTTTATATGTATCAGTTAAAAATCGCCAAAACACTTTAGGAGGTCAAGATTGGCCGAAGGCTATTGCTGCACTTGAAAACGTAGCTAAAAATGACAAGAATCGACCCGGTGATTATTGTTGCATCTTCGGCATCACTATTGATCGTGGCACTCGCTATATCAAACAGAGCAAGAAAACCTCAAGCGCCCACTCTGATAACACTGAGGTATGGCTTTCCGATTACTTTTGGCCGTTTTTTGCCAATTACACTTATGATGAAATTATGGGCCTTGTTTTGGATGTGTTGATGCAAGATTATCAGGTTGAAGATTTGTCCAGCCAATTAGCTGTTCCAGATGAGTTGCTAATGGCTTTCGGAAAAGCGTGTTTTGAAGCACAATTGATTAATGAGCAAGGCATTTTTAATGATCCCTATCGACTTGTGCAGTTCTTCTGCAAAAAAGACTAAAAAGATGCAAACAGAGGCCACTATGAACATGTTGAGCATCAGGACGACTATGCGCAAATCGAATATCCCCTGCACGGTGATTCACGGTGATAGTCGTACCGAGTTGGCGGCCTATGCTGGACAAGCCGATCTGATTGTCACTTCGCCACCATATGCCGACGCGCGCCGTAAGCACTACGACAGTGTGCATCCTGATAAATTTGTTGATTGGTTTATGACTTTTCACGAGCCGTTTTTTAACGCGCTTAAACCGACTGGCAGCCTTGTAATCAATATTAAAGATAAAGTCGTGGATGGGGTTCGCCACCGCTATGTTTGGCATTTGATCGAAGCACTCTCCGATCGAGGTTGGTTCGCTATCGAGGATTACATCTGGCACAAAACGAACCCGATGCCCGGTTCGTGGCCGACTCGTTTACGTGACGGTTGGGAATATTGTTTTCACCTATCCAAAGTCAAACGCCCTTATTTCAACGCGAATGCCGTCCGTAAACCGATTGGCGATTGGGCCGAGTCGCGACTCAAAAATTTAGGCGGAAACGATCTGAGCCGTCACAATTCAGCTAATGACAGTGGCTTTGGTCGAGATATTTCTAAATGGGTCGATAAACCAATGGTGCTACCCTCTAACGTGATCACGCTTCCGTTAGTGGGCAAAAACAAAGGGCATCCGGCGGTATTTCCAACCGATCTGCCCGCGTTTTTCATCAAATTGCTTAGTCCCGAAAATGGACTGGTAATTGATCCGTTTGGCGGAAGCGGCTCAACGGGAGTTGCTGCACTTGGACTTAATCGCTCATCTGTGCTGATCGACAACAATCTGCAATACTGCATGGAAGCGATTCGGCGCTTACACGCTGAATGCGCAGCCAGCAGCACAATCACACAGTTGCAACTGCTGGAGCCAAATAAACACGCCTGATCAACGCCGCAAAAGTTAAGCGTTCACCTTGGCGGTCACATCCAATTCGGGCTGAACCGTGCTCGGCTGCTGCTCACGCTTTTCCAGCCACTGTTCGGTGGATAGTGCTGCCGCGCAGCCTTGCCCAACCGACGTAGCAACTTGTTTCCACAACGGGTCTTGAATTTCGCCCGCCGCGAACACACCTTCGACACTGGTACGGTACAAGTTGTCCGTCACCACATAGCCATGTTCATCCATCGTCAGTTGACCTTCAAACAAATCGTTGTTGGGGTCGTGACCGATGAAAATAAACGC
>Ga0209724_1000971_pt1 | contig 27004 bp, 18 predicted proteins | sample grotaG_FD_184143 | JGI IMG/M metagenome (GOLD analysis project Ga0209724, IMG submission 184143) | Glacier valley bacterial and archeal communities from Borup Fiord, Nunavut, Canada, to study Microbial Dark Matter (Phase II) -... | ecosystem: Environmental > Aquatic > Freshwater > Ice > Glacier ...
ACCGCAACCGCCACAAACCGCGGCAGTCGAGTCATGAAAAGGAACATACCGGCGCAAACACCACACCGCGACCGGTGGCGCAACATCTGTGGACAACGGCGCGTCCACGGGACGCCAGATCCGCTGGCTAGGAGTTGCTGGTTGCCACGCCCAGCATCACACCGCCGATGCCAAAGCACAGCGATACGACGGCGAGCGCCAGCGTCGCCGGCTTGACTGCGTAGACAGCGCCATACGGCTGGCCCACACCTGAAGTGATCGACACCGGAGTTGCCCCTCGTCAATGCCCCCTCATTCGGGCTGCTATTTGGCCATATCGGGGCGGGGACCCCCAGGTGACTAGAACGCGGCCCTCGCGCGAATGGGCTTCAGGGTTTCGACAGGCACTGGTCGCGCATCACGCCTGGTCGTTGGGCTGGATCCAGGGCCGCATGAGTAGGGTCGCAGCATGGCCAGTGAACTGATCGGGTTCCAGGGTGTCGAGGAGTGGATGGGCACCGAGTACCTCACGCTGCGCGACGTGCTACCGGATAGCCCGCGTGCGGTGATCGTGGGGCTCAACCCTTCGCCGGTCAGCGTCGAGTCAGGCCACTACTACCAGGGCCGGGTGGGCCAGCGGCAGTTGCGGCGCCTCGCGTCGGCCGGGCTGTTCCGCCTGCCCGATGGCGCGCGCACGTTCGAGGACGCGGCCGCCGCCTCGGGGGTGGGGTTCACGGACATCGTCAAGCGCCCCACGGTGGGCGAGAAGGACCTTGTCGCGGGCGAGCTGGAGCACGGTCGCGGCCTGCTCGCCCAGAAGCTCGGGGCGCTGGGCGTGCCGCTGGTGGTGTGCGTGTTCCGGCATCCAGTGGAGGCGCTCCTGGGCCGGGGGGTTGCGGGCGGGCCCGGCCTTCAGCTGGCGCGCACGGACTGGGGTGGGCAGGTGTTCCGGATGCCGGGGCCGTTTGAGACCCCCGCGAAGGCGGACCTTGTCATGACGGAACTGAAGAAAGCTTTGGAGGACTAGCCGTGGAAATTCTCGGGCCTCTCGTTGAAGGCCTCTGGGCCTTCGCCCAACCGAACCTTTGGTGGATAGTGCCACTCGTCGTGGCCCGCATGGTGTTCGTGTTCCCAATGCCGGGGCGCGGGCCAAAGTCGTCGCATCGCGACCCGTGGCGCGGGTTCAGGTTCGCGGCCCGAGCGGAAGTATTCGCGCGCGCTGGCGACCGCTGCGAGGGCGCCGCGTTCTTTATGTGGGGACGATGCGTCATCACTGCGACCGAAGTGGACCACGTGTTTCCGCACTCGAAGGGTGGCCCCACGGTTGTCCGCAACGGTTAGGCGATGTGCCACAGCCACAACAGCCGCAAGGGCGGCTCAATGCCGCCGTGGTGGTACGTCCTCGCGCTCGAGAAGCGCAGGCGCAACTACTTTCCAGAGGGCGCAGACGTCCGAGTGTCCGCCGTGATGAACGCGGGCGACGTGGAGGCTCGGCGTCGGTGGACCTCTCGGCGCTAGAGGGGATAAGCCGACAGTCCCGGGCCCGATCATGCCGCCGCAACGAGGAACCTCTTTGCCGCATTGCGTGACGTAGTGTGCCACGCGTGGTCATGCCAACACGGGTCAACGCCGCGCGAGACGCGGGTCAATCCGCGCTTCACGAACACCTCACCGGATCCAACCCCGAAACTGGAGACTTCAAACCACAAGTACACCCTCGTTCGTGGAAATCCGGACTTCCCCCGTGGCGAGATCTCACTGGGGAGTGTGGCTCCTGACAAACCTTCCAACAGGCGCTGAGCCAACCATAGGCTCCACCTTTCAACGCCTTTGGCTTCGGGCCCCCTTAGGGACTGCCTTCATGCGTGCCGTGAGCTCCAGACCAGCCACGATATTGCTCCGACTAGCTGCCAATGTGCCATGTCATCAAGAACAGTAGTTCGCTGGGCCAGTCCTGTTCGGACGTCAAGCCTCCCTCGACAATCGCCGCAAGGATACTGGGCATGACCTTCGACAGGATGAGCGAGCGGGGAAGATCGTCTGCCGCCCGCCAACCCGCGCCTATGGCGAGATGGTCCATTGTCGTGAACTCCAGGTGCGTCAGGACCGAAGAAACCTCCTCCGACGACAACAAAATCGGCGCAGAGAGTTGTGGCGGTGTCGTCCGCCAGACGTCTAGCTTTGTTGAGGCGCGCTGCGGCCCTGCGATGATCGCCCGGGCTACAGACACTCGGTCAGTCACGCTCAAGAGGTATGGAGCCCATAGCGTTTCCACCTGGCTTGAAAAGAACGCCTCGACTATGCGGGAGCGCAACGAAGCTTTGACGCGCAGGGCCCTGCTGTATTGCGCGATGGCCACGGGATCACTCTGGGCTTCCGCACCCGGGTCGAGACTCGGGGGTACGACCTCGACGCGAACATGCCTACCTTCTATCGTGGCGACTACGGCACACTCCACGAGTTTGGCAAAGTCTTCGTCGGTAGCGGTCGGAGTGAAGCTGCGGTCAACTTCTATCTTAACCAGCTCGGACGTTTGAACTTCAGGGCGAGAAGCAGCGCCGAGCGGCTTCCGGAGGAAACCATCCAGATCCTGTTGTTCTCGCGCCGTAATCAGGAGTGGCTCCAAACTTGCATCAAGGTATTCCTTTAACTGGTCGAACAGCCCTGGAAGTTCGCGAACAGCTTCGAGCGTGTGCCCTGCGACCATTGACATCGCAAGCTGATTGGCGTTCAAGTCCGACTCGTACCATTTCGATACTAAAAACGCTATCGACTTCGATAACTCTTCTAAATATGCCTTGGTATTCTCCGACACAATTTGGAACTCATTTCGATCCGAGGCCAGAACCGCATGACGAAAGAGTTCCATGATGGCCGGCGGCCCGACGAGGCTTTCTCGTGCGATCCGCTGCTGTGGGTCTGACGCCAACTTCTCATAGGTGCGGGTGACAACGTCCTCCGCCCACTGGCGATCTGCGGGAGAGACTGCCCTGAATTCAGCCGCTGAGCAATCAGCCAAACCCTCGGTGGCGCTACTCACGAGAACGTCGATTCGCTTTCGGCCCAGACCTGTTAAATCTCCAATCGCGTCAGCGAAGTCAGACCCGCCAATGATCCGCAACGCCACCTTTGTCAAGGCTACGGTCTTTGCGGTGGAGGTTCTTCCTGGTAGTGCAGTCGGCATCTGTCATCCTCGCTGGCGTAGTTCCATGAGCAGCAATGAATTGTCGCTGACGCTTCGTGCAGCGCTGCCTTTGTCGCACGACGATATCGAGCATAACAACCGGAGAACGCGAATGGGCGTCTAGCAACGGCAAATTCCCGCGCAGTCGTGCGATGGCATAACTCATAGTGAGCCTGAGACGCTTGCCCGGGAGAGGGGGCGGAACCCGGTTTCAAGGCATTTCAACTCAGGAGATCTGCACCTTCCGCGAACTCCACGAACTCCCTCGGTACTGCGTATCCAATAGCCTTGCCCGGGCCGTCGTAGACGGCCTGCAGTGGATAGCCGACGCCCTCCTCAATCAGCCCTCGCTCAACCAGAACATCGCGCACGCGACTTGCGGGCATTGAGAAGCGCACTAGAGATCTGTCTTCGTCGAACCCGAGGACTTCAAAGATGCGGTCTCGAGAAATGAACCCGTCGCGCCTCGACGCCTCCTCAATAACGCGTACTTGTGCGGGTTTTCCCCAATCACGCAGGGTCTCGAGAAGCGCTTTGTAAGCGCGGAAGTTCCAAGGCTGAGCCACAACATCCCCGGGGGAGACTGCGCGAGAGTTCGAGGCAACAACGAGTGCCTCCTTGTCCTCCTGCGTCACATCCGCGGCGCCTGCGGCCATCTCGTAGAAGCTGTAAGTGGCGAGAAGACACATCCTCGAGCCCGTCGCCACCAGCGCCTCTTCTACAAGTTCGGGGCGCGCCCCCAAAACTCGGCGGTCGGATCCGGGGGTCACCACTCGCCAGTCTTCCTTCTGGTCATTTGAGACGACAACGAAGCCTCCACCAGTGCCGGCCGCCGCGACGTGGTCGAGGATTTCCCTCCACACCAGATAGTCACCGGTGCCGTGCTCAGGGAACTGATCCTTCTTGGCGTCCGTGTCCATGTAGCCGGGGGGAACTCGCCTCTTCCCACGATCTAGCCCCGCCGCGACTCGCGCCTCAAGCTCCTTGTCAGCGGGCCTCAGCCCAATACGGCCAGCGAGGATTGCGTCTAGCGCCACTACGACAGGATCCTGGGCCGGGTCCGCGAGCAACGCCTGTGTATCCAGGCCCGGCCCGTATGCGGCTAGCAATTTTGCAGTCGCAGCATCCAACATTTCGAGAATCTCGTCCCGTTCGAGAGCCCGTTCGCTAGCGACGGCACTCCCCGGATCCAACTTGTTGAAGATTGCCCGAACTTCGTTCCTCGCGGTCTCCATCGGGTCCTTGAAAGGTGCCCGCTGAACGATCTTCGTCGTCCGGTTGCGCCAGAACTCTCGAATCGCTTGGTGAGGTACGAAGAGTTGAGACTTCTTCGCCTCTAGAACCTTGAGCGCGGTCTCGCGCATTCGAGGCGCATAGTCATAGAGATCAAGCAGAACGTTGGCGTCTAGCGCGACGATGCCACCTTCAACGTACCCAACGACTTGTTCTGGCGATGGTGTCTTCTGGCCCTCAAACCCATCGAAGATACTCATGCTGCCCCCTTGTACGTCTGCTTGAACACCGAGTCTTCTAGCCAGTGCCTAAAGCTCGGGTTGTCCGAGAACTGCTGGAACAGCTGAGTCTCATCCGCGAGCAGCCCGTTCATCACAGTCCCCAACGCCCTGATCATCTCGATCTTCGCGTTGGCGCTGTCGTTGTTGGCAATCGCGAGCTGGTACTTCTCGTCGGCCGCGACCTTGGCGGGCACCTCTTCGGTGATTCGCTTCATGATGCGGTCAGCGTCTTCCCACGGGACGTTGCCAAAGTGGTCGTTAAAGGACCGCACAATCTCCGACAGTCGCTCCAGCTCTGGGTCGGGCCGCGTATTCGCAGGGTCACCCGGCGGGACCGGGTCAACCTCGCCGTCATCATCGGCCAGCGCGATCTTCATGGCCTCGCGCTTCTCCACCCGGAACGAGTCCAGGTCGATCGTCTCAATGAGATCGTCCGTGAAATCCTCACTCACCGGCGACGGCAACTTGGGCACCAGGAACCCCAGGAAGATCGACAACTTCTCCCACTCGACATTCGAGAACGGCAGTAGCGCCGACAGGAAGCCGTACGTCCGCACGAACGCCTTCGCGGAGCCCTTGAACTGCACCTGCTCGTCCTCGTCCATGGTCTCGACGTACTCGGCCACGCAGCCGTCCAACAGCGGGTGAAGCTCGTCGATCGGCGCCTCGTGCAGGTAGCGGTCCACGAACAGGTCCACCACCTCTGCGGAAAACACCCCAGCGCCCGTCAGCACACCCGCCAGGTCATGCAACTTGTTGGGGTCCGTCTCGTCGGACAGCACTGTAGTCCGGTAGTACGGCTCAAACGAGGCGCGGATGCCCTCGGTGTCGTTGGCGAAGTCGAGCACCGCCACGTCGTTCTTACCCTGCTTCGCGCGGTTCAGCCGTGAAAGCGTCTGCACCGCCTTCACCCCAGACAGCATCTTGTCCACATACATCGTGTGCAGCAGCGGCTCGTCGTAGCCGGTCTGGAACTTGTCGGCCACCACGAGGAAACGGTACGGATCATCCTGGATGCGGGCAGGGATCTCACTCGACGGGAACCCGTTGTACTGCGACTCGGTCACCTTCTCGCCGTCGCGCTCGATGTCGGAGAACGCCACGATCGCGCGGTACGGGCTCTTCTGCTCCACCAGGTAGGCGGTAATCGCCTCGTAGTACTGGATCGCCCGGTCGATGCTCGACGTGACCACCATCGCGCGGGCCTGCCCGCCGATCTTGCGCTTGGCGATCACCTGGCCCAAGAAGTGGTCCACCATGATCGCGGCCTTCTGCTTGATCGCGTGATCCTGGCCCTCCACATACGCGCGCAGCTTCTTGGAGGCGCGCTTAGCGTCGAACTCAGGGTCGTCCTGCACCGTCTTGATCAGCTTGTAGTAACTGTCCACGGGCACGTAGTTGGCGAGCACGTCCAGGATGAAGCCCTCCTGGATGGCCTGCTTCATCGTGTAGGAGTGGAACGGCCGATGCTTGACCACACCGTCCTCCGGGAACGGCTCACCGAAAGTTTCAAGAGTCTTGTTCTTGGGCGTCGCGGTGAACGCGAAGTACGACGCGTTCTTGAGCATTTTCTTGGCATCGATGAGGCGGTTGAGGAGGTCCTCGGTGTCCTCGTCCTCGCCAGGCGCGACACCCACCTCCGACAGCGCCGTGGCCATGGCCGCGGAGACCTTGCCACCCTGGCTGGAGTGCGCCTCGTCGATGATGATCGCGAAGGTGCGGTCGCGGTGCTCGCTGCCCAGGTCCTTCACGATGTACGGGAACTTCTGCACCGTGGTGATGATGATCTTCTTGCCGGACTCGATGGCCTCGCGCAGATCCTTGGAACTATCTGCATGCTTGACGGTGGAGCCCACCTGCATGAAGTTCTTGATGGTGTCGCGGATCTGTCCGTCCAGGATCACGCGGTCGGTGACCACGATGATCGAGTCGAACGCACGCTTGCCCTCGTGCTCCGCGCCGGTGAGCTGGTGCGCAAGCCACGCGATGGAGTTGGACTTGCCCGAACCCGCCGAGTGCTGGATCAGGTGGCGATGCCCGGCGCCGCGCGCCGCGACGTCGCTCAGCAGCTCCCGCACGACGTCCAGCTGGTGGTACCTGGGGAAGATCGCAGACTCCGTCTTGCGCCCTGTCTTCGGGTCCTTGGTGCGCACGATCTGCGCGTAGTTCTCGATGATGTTCGCCAGGCTCCCGGGCGAGAGCACGCGCTTCCACAGGTAGTCGGTTTTGACGCCCGCCGGGTTGGGCGGGTTGCCAGCGCCGGACTCCCAGCCCTGGTCAAATGGCAGGAACCACGACGACTTGCCGGCGAGCTTGGTGCAGAACTTGACGTTGGCGTCGTCCACAGCAAAGTGAGCCATGCAGCGCCCGAACTGGAACATGAGTTCGCGGGCGTCGCGGTGCGCCTGGTACTGGGTGACGGCGTCGGCGACGGTCTGGCCAGTGACATGGTTCTTGAGTTCAAAGGTCGCGATGGGCAAGCCATTGACGAACGCGACCAGATCCAGCGACTTGAGGATGTCCGTGGGGCTGTAGTGCACCTGGCGGGTGATGGTGAGGCGGTTGGCAGCGAACTGCTCGGCGGCCTTCACGTTCTTGGCCGTCGGCGTGGGGTAGTACAGGTCCACGTGGTGGGGGCCATGGTCGACGCCGTTGCGCAGGCACGCGACGATGCCGTTCTTGGTGATCTCGCCCTGAAGCCGCGCCAGGAACTTGTGCGTGGTGGGCGAGTCACTGTCGAGGTCGAGTGCATCCACAAGGTCCGGCTGCGTGGCGGCGATGAATGCGCGAAGGTTCGGGAGGTCGATGCAGTAGCTCGCGTTGAAGTCCGAGGCGATGCCCTCATTCCACGCAGGCGCCGTGGAGGTGTCGCTGACCATCTGGGCGACAATCAACTCTTCAAGGCTGGCCTCGTTCAGCGCGGATGGCATCAGTCGTCTTCCCCCTCAGTGAAGTCATCGACGTCTTCTAGGTCTGTGTCTACAGTGTCGCTGCCAGTGCTGGCAAGCATGTCGTCGGTGAGCTCGGGCAGTGTGGCGGCAATCTCGCGCACGTCGACCTGCCCGGTGACGACGTCCGAGGTGAGGCGCGTCCGGAACTCGCGGAGAAGTTCGATCTCGCGATCAACCCGTGCGCGCAGTGCGTCAATGTGGCCATTCTGCTGTCCGACGGCCGAGACAATCGCCCTTTGCTCACCCGGCGGTGGCCATGCGAATCGAGCGGACCGCAACTGCTCGCCTGTCAGGTGCGCAATGGTACTAACGCGACCATTATCGAATGCGCCGAGGTCCTTGGCGGTTCGAAGGACGAGCAGCAGAAACTCCGGAACTTCGTTGCCGAGAGGCCTCAAACGGTGAAGAGCTTTCTGGAAGCCCACGAGCCCCTCGCCATGCCATATCGCCGCACGGCCAACCTCGCCGCCTTCGCAAACGAGGACGTCTCCTTTGGAGACCGTGTAGCCCGGATACTCCTGAGGAGTGATGTCCATGAGCGGCAGGTCGGCGGTACGGACCTGGCCCCATTGGACGTCCGTGTTCCGGAGATACGGGATTGGATTGGCGCCCACGTTGCGCTTGCCATCGAGCATCTTTCCAAGCGTTTGCGTGTAGCGATAGCGAAGTGCGGCCGCATCCCAGTGCGCGGGGATCTCGCCGAGCCAGGGGATGCCCGAGTCCTTGAGCGGCACGGTCGGGTCGAGTCCACGGGTGACGGCCTGGTGGATGATGGCCTGCTTCTGCTCTTCGAGCAGCGCGATCAGCTTGCGTTTGGCGGCGATCGCCCGGTCGATCCGCGCGTGCGCGTGTCCGAGGTACTTGACGATGGCAGCCTGCTCGTCGGCGGGTGGGACCGGGAAGTAGATCATCTTGAAGTGCTCGGGGCGCAGACTCCACATGTCCGATGTGATTCCGTACGACCAGCGTTCGGCCTCCTTGGCAAATGCCGGCGTGCGCATCAGATTTTCTAGGTATTTAGCGTCCATGTTCCGAGGACGAACCACGACGTAGGCAGGGCTGACGATTCCTCGATATCTAGAGAGGCCAATCGCTCCTTGCCACGCCCGCATCTTGTTGTATGCGATGTCGCCGACTTCGACGAGTTTGTACTTGGATTTGTCGAGATTCGAACTGTCCTTCTTTGAGGATCCAGCTAGAAGCGTTGCCTGTGGGATAACACCCCTGGCGATCGTGACAGAGAGCATGGTCTGACTGCCATGACCAACCGACTTAACTTCGCTGAAGATCGCGCGCGCGGGACTGAGTGTCCAGTGAGCCGGCAACTCCCCGTACCAGGCCCGCGACGCCACAACACGCGATGGAGCATCTTCTACGTTCTGAGGGCTCATGCTTCGCCATTCAGTTTGTTTGCGGGCGCGGCGCCTCGCCAGTCTGACCCGATGGCCGCCCAGTCGATGGGGCGCTCGACGCTTTCACCGCCACCATCCGTGCCGGTCCACACTCCCCAAAAATCCGGATCGTCCGACCTGGGTTGTTGCACCTTCGGGAGATCTCGCATCTTGACAAGAACGGGGAGTTCGGATGCCCAGCCCAGCAGAATTGCGTTTTGGGATGGCAGCGAGGGCAACTCTCTCAGCAACGAGCGCAAGTTATCGGGGACGAGGCGGCCCACGAGCTCTTGATCCCTGTCATTGCTGAGGCGATGCAGCAGGAACGTGTTGCATTGGGAAAGGACTGTGGGAGACAGTTCGGACGGCCGCTGAGACGACACAACGAGCCCCAGGCCGTACTTTCGTCCCTCTCGCGCAATCCTCTCGAAAACTTGGCAACAGAGCGCGGCCGCATCGCTCACGTCAACATCGTCACGATACCGCTTGATAAAAGTGTGGGCCTCCTCCATGACCAGTACCGTAGGCAGCGCAGAACCGTTGAGTTTCAAGTAGCGCTGCGATGCTTCGAATACCATGCGGGCAATGACGGCCGCCACAACATGCACGACTTCGGTCGGGACGAGCGACAGGTCAATGATCGAAACGCAGCCGTTGTTTGCCTGGTCTGCACCGACGTAGTCCTCGAGCCACCCTTCTAGCGTGACGGGATCAGCATTCGCCACGATCGGTTGCATCCTTTGGTCCGACATGAGTGTCCGGATTCGCGCGACCAGGAAGTCGACATACTGGCTGACTCCAGACTCCTCAGCCAAGTCCTCGAGATGATCTGCTAGGTCTAGCCCGTCGAAGGGGATTGGCACGTCTTCGTCGGGCCCCTCATCGTGGACTAGGCCGCCGAGGCCATCGACGAGCAACTCAAGAGAAGTGACTGCGGGCGCTAGCAGCGCATCGTCGAATGGCTTGTAATACTCGATCGTCTCGCCGTTCTTCACAAAGCTGCTGAATCGGGCCGCAAGAACACCCTCTAGAGAGCTGATGGCGGCGGCGAGATCTCCGTCACCGCCGTCGCCCGCCTTCAACTGCAGATCGGCCTTCACTGCGGCAAGCTTGTGACCGAACTGGGTGGCGTCGGACTCGTGTGACCCGTCCCTAATGAGCCCTCGGATCCAAACGAGTCGGTGCGATACGTACCGACGCAACGCCTCAGTTCCGGCGTCGGCTACAGAGCCTCCCGCAGGTCGACCGCCAGCCTTAATCTCTCTCAGAGCGCGCCGAAGCAATGGGCGCTGGGTACGCGCGCTCGCTTGCGAAAACGAGGACCATTCGGCGCTGTTCCAGAACCAGAGAGGGACCTTTAGGGCAAGTTCGCCCAATTCTGGCCGAACCCGGAAAATGCGTGCGGCACCTCCAGCGGATGGTTCCGTGAATGCACTCGCGTACTCGCCGTTTGGGTCAAGGATGATGAAGCGTGCATTCGGCGCTCCAGACTCGCGCGCCGCACTCGCACTATCGAGGCTCCAACGCACGAGCCCCGCAACCGAGCAAGACTTCCCACTTCCGGTATTGCCCAGTACCGCAAGATGGCGCCCATATAGGCGGTTCGGATCTACCGCCACCGTTGCGTCGGCGGCCAATGGACTCGTGCCAACGGCGACGTGTCGACGGTCACCTGACTCGACGATCGCGCGAAGTTGGGACACTGACGGCAGGACAACAGCGGCGCCGATAGTCGGCAAGGCTCCTGTGCCCCGCTGGAATCGTTCGACCGCGGCACCTGGTTGCGACCTCAAGAGCCCGAGTGGGCTGAGACTCAAGCGCCTTGTCGGGTATGGAAGATCCACCAACCCGAAGTCCTGCAGTCCGCGGCGCTTTGGAAAGTTCGATTTCTCCACCGTGATCCAGGCAACCTGGCCGACGAGGTAGCCCTCGTTCAGCGGCACGAGAAGATAACTATGAACGCGTGGAAACGGTCGCGGGCTGCCTGCGTTGAGCGCAGTGGACTCTGGCGAGTCCACATCAAGTGCGACCTTGATCTCGTCAGGTGACACAAAATCAACCGTGCCGACGTGCAATTGCTCGGCCTGTTCGAATGGCGACTGACTCATGGTTTGTCTGTCTGAAGGTCGACGGTGGTGTCTGGCGAAGGGTCTTTTGCGGAAGTGGGTGACGTCCCCCACCGCGCTCGCAGCAACTCTGACATCTTGAGGGTCGTGCGGTCGATGGCTGCCTTGGGAAGGTAGTTGTTGACGAGAACATCGAGGCTCCCGAGGTGGTCACCCACGAGCAAGGTCACCTGACTCGGCCGTCCAAGTCGACGGTAAGTCGACTGGATCCGACCGAGGGGGTCTCCAAACGCGATGACCACGAGGTGCGCCGACGGGACCGTGAGCATGTCCTCAATCACACGGTTAATGTGTTCGTCGCCGAAGCTGTACCCATATGTGACGAGAGTGCTATTTGGCCGGCAAGCGGCTGCCGCAAAGTCCCGAAAGAGCTCAACATAGGGGTATGCGGCGGTCTCTCGATCCTTAGAAGAGTTGGGGTAGATCATCAGACGGTCGGGCTCCTCGGAGGGAACCCCCGGAATGGCGAGATAGGGGTCTATGCCCTTGGCACCAAATGGAAGGCCGATCTTGCGAATCTCGCTTCCAGTGTCGTACCAGTCGATGGAGCCGTGGAGTTTCGTGAACCTGGCAACTCCCTCCAGGTATCGAGGTTCACCCCGAATACCAGGAGGGTTGTAGTGCATATCAACGTCTAGGCGAGAAGAGCGGAAGATCGGTGCGAGGCTACCTACAAACCTGTCGATGAGGCGGAGGCCCGCCATATCTGCGGCGGCTTCGACAAGCCGGTCATAGTTGGTGGTGAAGACCTGAAGTCGCTCACGCGTTCCGGTGCGACTTGCGAAGCTCATCAGGAAGCTCACGAGTTGATTGAGCGCTTCGTCGCGGTCGGGCCCCGGAGCAGTAGCGATGTTGCGCTCGGCCGCGAGGATCGACTCGGCGAGCACATTTAGACGTTCGCTGATCTGTTCTCGAAGTGACTGCACTACCGTGTGGGACTTGTCGTCAGGCGCCTTGACCCCCGCAGCGATCTCCATGCCTCGGGCAAGTTCCGTCGCCGCTCTTATATCGTCTTCGAAATTCCCCTCAGCGCGCCCGGCCCTCACGGCAGACTCCTTCGCCGCAAGGGCTATCGCATCTCCGCGAACATCGAACTCGGTTGAGTCCATACCGGGAGCCGCATTGCCCGTTGCCGCCCTGTGGACTGCATGCGTCAAACCAGAGCCCACCAGAAGGGACAGGTGTTCCGACTGGAGGAGCGCGGTCAGCCAAGGCTCGATTCGTTCGCGGAGCACTTGCGCTCCGATCGGAGTGCCGACGCTCGCCCACGAGCAGCCAGGCGGATCCACAGCTACAAAAGGCTTAGTGACATCGTCTGGATCTTCCAGCTCATTTAGAACCACCGGCGCCTTGTCATCTCGTGTCTTGATTACCTGGTTCTTCTTGCCCCACTCTTGATCCATGTCCGCGACCATCACAACACGCTCCCGTCAGTGATATCTCTCAGCAGGTCTTCGGTTTCCTCTTCGAGGGCACGGATGTCTGCGCGGATCTCGTCGAGGGTGCGCATCGGCGTCGGCTTGTAGAAGTGCCGTGTGAAACTCACCTCGTAGCCGATCTTGGTCTTCGACTCGTCGATCCACGCATCGGGCGCGTAGGGCAGCACCTCGCGCGCGATGAACGCCTCGATGCCGCTCGCGTGCTCGCCTGCAGGCTCACTGAGTGGGATCTGCTCGGTGTCGCTCAGGTCGCCGTCACGCTCGTACTCGACCACGCGCTTCTCGCCGTCGATCTCAATCTCGAACAGCCCGCACATCGGGTCGGGCGCCGTGCCCGCTTTGTGGACCTTCTTGACCACGGCGTGAGCGTCGTCCGTGCGCTCGCTGCTCTCTTTGAGCGCCTTGATCTCGGCGGCCTTGTAGACCCGTCCTGGCTCGGCATCGGCCAAACGGAGGGGACGCTCGACCGCGACCTTGTAGTAGCCAAAGTCGGCGTTGGTGAAGACCTTGGAGACCTCAGCATCGGCCTCATCGAAGGCGTGGAAGGTGTTCATGATGCGTTCGATGTTGGCGCCCGACAACTCGCAGTTCTTGCTGCCAAGGTTCTTGCGCAGCGGCGTGAACCACTTGGTGGCGTCGATGAGTTGCACCTTGCCCTTGCGGCGCTCCTGTTTGCGGTTGCTCAGCACCCAGATGTACGTGGCGATGCCCGTGTTGTAGAAGAGGTTGAGGGGCAGTGCGACGATGGCCTCGAGGTAGTCGTTCTCGATGACGTAGCGGCGGATGTTGGACTCGCCCTGGCCCGCGTCTCCCGTGAAGAGGCTGCTGCCGTTGTGGATCTCTGCAATGCGGCTGCCCGTGGCGGTGTTGTGCTTCATCTTGGAGATGAGGTTGGCGAGGAACAGCATCTGGCCGTCACTGGAGCGAGTGAGAAGGCTGAACTCCGGGTCGTTGGCATGAGTGACCTTGAAGCGCGGGTCCTGCATGCCGGCCTTGCCGCCCATGCGCTCCATGTCGGTCTTCCATGACTTGCCGTACGGCGGGTTGGAGAGCATGAAGTCGAACTCCATGTTGCTGAACGCGTCGTTGGACAGCGTGCTGTATTCGGGACCGCCCTTGATGTTGTCAGCGGCACGGCCCTCGCCCTTGAGGATCAGGTCCGCCTTGGCGATGGCGTAGGTCTCGGCGTTGATCTCCTGGCCATACAAGTGAGTGGAGAGCTTCTTGCCGTTCTTGGCGGTGAGTTCGGTGAGGGTGTCCTCCGCGACCGTGAGCATGCCGCCCGTTCCCATGGCGCCGTCGTAGAGCAGGTAGGTGCCCTCAGGGATGGTGTCAGCGATCGGTTCGAACATGAGGCGCGTCATGAGCTTGACCACGTCGCGCGGGGTCCAGTGCTCACCTGCCTCCTCGTTGTTCTCCTCGTTGAAGCGGCGGACCAACTCCTCGAACACGCTACCCATGCCGTGGTTGTCCAAGGCGGCGGGAGAGACGTCCATGCTGGGGTCGAGGAGCTTCTCGATGAGGGCGCCCAGGGCGTCGGCCTTTGTGAGGCGGGGGATCTGGTTGCGGAACTCGAAGTTTTCCAGGATCTCCTGGACGTTGGGCGAGAAGCCGTCGAGGTAGGCCTCGAAGTTCTGGCGCAACTGCATCTGGGTGTTGGCCGCGCGGAGGTCCTTGAGCGTGAACTGGCTGGTGTTGTAGAAGTCCTGGTTGGCGGCCTGGCGCAGCGGCGCGTCCTGGTTGGTGATGTTCGCCTTGTCCAGGTTGGCCTTGGTGGCGAGAACCTGCTGCTTGGTGGGCTCCAGGACGCTGTCGAGGCGGCGGAGCACGACCATGGGGAGGATGACGTCGCGGTACTTGCCGCGGACGTAGAGGTCGCGCAGGACATCGTCGGCTATACCCCAGATGAAAGAGACCAGGCGGGCGTTGGTGGTGGCGTTCATCGAGTTCTCTCTACCCCCTGTGGAAACCCGGGGCCTTCGGTGGCCTGGGGACGACTTGGTTCTTGGATCATCTTACGGACGGGCGCAGACACCGACCGATTTCTTGCATCTATTGAGTAGCGCCCGCATGTGTGGAAGCCTCAGGCCATGGTGGGGACCAACGTCGGCGAGAACGTGGGTGGATTACGCGCGCCCTTGTTCGTTATCGATACCAATGTGCTGATCGATGCGGAAGACAATGCGGACCACCCCACCGCCCAAGGCCTGGCCGCATCGGTATTGCTCTCAAACGCGTCACGCGCCGGACATTTCGTCGCGATCTCGGACGGTTCTCGAAAGGACTTTCTCCGAGCCAGCGACCCCCTGCGGGCTCGGCGGCTTCGCCAACTAGGCCGGTACAGCGTCCTCGCACCGATCAAGGCCACTGAAGAGCAGCGCACGCGGTTCAACACGCCCACAAGCGCGGGCGCCAACGACCAGTGCGATCTGGAAATCTTGTGCGCCGTCGCTAACAACGCCGCAACGTTCCTGGTTACCGAGGACCGCCAATTGCGCCGCAAGGCAGAGCGCGGTGGCCTTGGCGATCGCGTACTCGCCGTCGAGGACGCCAACTGGCAACTAGCAAACCTCGACGGCGAACGATCAGTACTCCCGACCGTTTCCACCGTCAAGGCATATCAGATTCCTCTTGAAGCCCCGATTCTCGCGACACTTCGCAGCGACTACCACGACTTCGACGGGTGGTGGAAAAAGGTCCAATTGGAGCACCGTGCGGTAATTGTTGTCGGAGAGCCGGATGACCCCGAAGCGATCTGCGTACTGAAAGTCGAGAACGCTCCACCATCGAACCGCCCCGCCATGTTGCCGTCGCTCAAACTATGCACGTTCAAAGTGCGTGAGGACTCGCCCGGCAATAAATTTGGAGAACTTCTGCTCAAGGCCGCCATCGAGCGAGCCCGGGCTGGTGCCATCGGCGCGATGTACCTCTCCCTCTTTCCATCTAAGAGTCAGTTCATCGACTTCCTCGGCCTATTTGGTTTTGAGCAGATAGAGGCATTCTCGTCGCCCTATGAGGGCGAGATCGCGCTCGAGAAGTTGCTCGAGCCTGGCACGGGGACCTACTCCCCGATTGATCACGCGATCCGTTTTGGACCTGGCTCTGCCGTCGCCGGGCGCGCCCACATCATTCCGATCCATCCTGACTACTGCGACACACTCTTTCCAGAGGCGCAGGCCGTGATCGGGCTGGGGATCGTGCTCAGCACCGAGGCATGCGGGAACGCCATTCGCAAGGCCTACCTCTCGAACTCTGTGAGCCGCAAACTGGCGCCAGGCGATCTCGTCGCGTTCTATAGGACGGCACCGGATCAAGCCGTCGTCGTCACGGGGGTCGTCGAGTCGACGCTCGTTTCACGCGACCCCGAGAGGATCGTCCAATATGTCGGGTCCAGAACCGTCTACAGCATCGACCAAATAGCCGACCTCTGCTCCAAAGGGGACGTTCTCGCGACCCTGTTCAGGTACGACCGCGTGGTGTCAGTGCCTGCGACTATTACTGAGTTACTCTCGACAAGGGTGCTCAGTGCAGCACCTCAGTCGATCACTGAGGTTCCTACCAGTCGAGTTGGATGGTTATGCGAGAGACTCCTGAGGTAGCACTGCTGTCGATCAAACCCCGGTTCGCCGACGCAATACTTTCTGGTACCAAGCGAGTGGAGTTTCGAAGGAAACGTCTCGCCGACACGGTTCGCCACATCGTCGTCTACTCAACGCTCCCAGTCGGCACGGTAGTCGGATCATGTGGAGTCACAGGTCAGATGAGTGCCTCTCCGGACGAGCTTTGGGCGGCGGTGGGCGATGTCGGCGGAATCTCACGCGAAGAGTTCGACGCCTACTTTGAGGGCACGGAGCAAGCGGTGGCGATCCTTCTTGAGAAGCCCTCGCGACTCGATGCCCGGCGCGAAGTCACCTTGCGGGAGCTCGGCGCTACCCGGCCGCCCCAGAGTTTTCAGTACCTGAACCGCAGCGTTCGGAACACACTCGCGGGCACCGCCGCGTAGCCGAGTGCTTCCCTTCGCCCGCGCCTGGCTCTTCCGAAGCCGGCTCGAGACGAGGCAGGCGCCCCAGGAGCAGATCCAGGGGCGCGATCCCGCCCACCGCCAGTTGCGCCGCCATGAGTCCCACCCAGTGGCGCACGGTCCTGGAAGCGTGCCGCTAGTAGTCTCGCCGTATGACACCCTCCGCAATCGGTGAATCGACGCCGTCCCATTACGAACTTAAGGCCTGGCAAGACCTGATTTCGGAACGAGCGCGGCCGACGCGTCGGGCGGCGAAGGCTGTGGGACTGAAGGCAGAACAGGTCGCGTCTGCGGCCACAAATTCGGCAGCTGGCAAGGCGGTTGCTCGCGGTGCTCGCGGTAGTGCTACCGCCATCTCCAACGCCGTCCCCGAAAGCGCCAAGCGAATGGCACGTTCGGCGAGTGACAGCGCGGGAGCGGCTTGGGTGGGGGATGTCGCGCAGGCAACCGGAAAATCACTCATGCGAGCGTCTCGCGCCGGCCTCACCCCAAAGACTGTTGTTAAGAAGCACCAGCGCAAGGGCCATGACGTGACGAGACTCCTGGACGTGCGCTCTTTGGACCTCGAGATGATCGACGAGGTACGGACGAGGGACCTCGACCTGATTTACGCGACTATCGGCGCAGTATCGGGCGCCGGAACAGGCTTCATGATCACCGGGGGCGAAGTGGTTGTCGGCTCAGGTGTTGGCGCCGCGCCGGGTGCGGGAGTTGTAGCAGGCGCGATGGCCGCCGACATGGCGGCGGTGATGGGGCTCTCCTCACGAGCAGTCGGCCAAGTTGCCCTTTCATATGGATACGACCCCGAGGATCCGACCGAGAAGGCCTTCGTGGCGAGCGTCGTGAACTTTTCCCTGGCTTCCACCACAGCAGCAAAAGAGGCGGCGTTTTCAGACATCGTTCGACTCTCAGGCCTCCTCGTGCGAGGCAAGTCTTGGAAACTTCTCAACGAGACAGTTCTCGCGCAGGTCGCACAAACACTCGCCAAAGCCACGGGAAAGAAGCTCACTCAGAGATCCTTGGGCAAGCTAGTGCCCGTTATTGGAGTTGGCGTGGGAGCCGTCATGAACTTCGTCACGCTTGAGGCGGTGGTCGATTCGGCCAGCATCGCCTACCGCAGGCGCTTCTTGCTCGAGAAGTATCCCGACCTCATCAAGGAAGGCGACATCAGAGTCGCCGAGAAGTTCGCTGGTCAGATCGACGACGATGAAGTCGAAGAGATCATCACGATCGATGAGGAGCTATCGAAGCTCGAAGACCTAACATAGGGGCGGAAAGTAGCTACCTCACTATCGCGTGGGGAAAACCACCAAACTGCCGCCCCACGGAAATGCAGCCTCCGGTAGAAGTGTCTACCTGATGGAGTTCGCGCGCAGCGACGACAGCGGCTCTAGCTCCTCGGTGCCTTCCGTGGCCAGTGCCCAGAACTCCCACCCGTCCCCAGGCTCAGCGGACACCTCGCGGGCAGCCTGGTCGAGCGTCTCGCACACGTGGCTCCCGACCCGGATCGAGCCGTCCTCGAGGACCTCGGCGCGCACGTCAATTTCGGCATCAACCGGCACAAGAAACGCGCCCGAGTCGACAACTCCGTCACGAACCATGGACTCGAACGAGGGTAGCGCGAGGACCTCTAGCGGTGATTCCTCCAATCGCGAAAGGTCCGGTACGTAGTTTGGGTCAGAAAGGCGCTTGAAGCCTTCGTGGGTGACCTTCGCAATGAGTTCGCGGCGTTTCTGCAGGAACGTCGAGTAGGGCATGTCGGGCCATCCTTCGGGAAGCGCGTGCCACTGTTGCTGACTGCGCTGGCGGGCTTCATCGAACCGCTTCTTCGCAACTTCACGGGGCCAGTAGACATTCGGAGCCTCATCAGAAATGTCGATGTTGTCACTCCACTCGACCATCGCCATGTTCGCGACCTGGTTGATGCGACGTGTCTCCTTGATGCCAACCACGTCACGCAAGTAAGCCTTTGGGAAGAGGTGGTGTTTCTCAATGCCCTTGACGACTTCGCGCGGTGCGGTCCACTCGCGCAACTTCGAATTAGACAGCAAAACCTCCGCATCGAGAATATTGAGAGCTGCGATGTAGCACGAGTACGTCGGCCCCTCGGCCGCGGAGGTCTCCAATTCGCCGGGTAGCGTGAGAGTCCACCAGTCGCTCGGGGCAGCCGCGTTGATTTGGGAGGCAAGGGAGCCGACGAATGCCTGAGCGTCGTGTTCATCAAGCGCGTCGAGTCGGTTGATGTCCTCCTGGATGCGAGTCTCCGCACTCGACGTGTAGCGATAGGTGATCTGGCTCATGAAGAACCAACGGGCCATCACCTCACGCAATTCATCAAGCGGGACCTTGAATTGCGTGCGACCGATGAGCCACAGTGCATACGTGTAGAGCACTGTAGTTTTCGATGAAACCATTTTGTGGTTGCGGAATCCGGCCCTCTCCAAGACCCGCAGGAACTCGTCCCAATGCAGAGGGTTAAGTGCCGTCTTCTGCCCCGCCTTGAGCAGGAGTAGTTGCTCTTCGCGCCACTCCGGATGGATCTCCCGCGTGCGTGGGTCTCGCCCGCGCAGCACGTTGTAGGCGGTTTCCAACTTGCCTCGCTTGAGGCCCACGGCAATAGCGACGCGGAGTATTTGATCAGGGTCGACGACCATGTACGCGTTGTTGGGTGTCCAGTCGATCTTCTGGCCCTCGTGGGCCGTCGCTGTAGCGGGCGTCATGCGTGAGCGACGTGCCCAATCATCCAACTGACGACGCCCGTCCTCCCAGAACACCGACAGCCAAGTGAGGATGAAGTCTGCGGATACGAGGTTCACGCCCTCGGAGTTGGTGCGGACGAAGATGTCAGCGACGAGGTCCCGCTTGATGTCCTCGTCGATCTGGACGACCGAGAATTGGTAGGTCGAGATGGCGGCAACGCGATTGATTGCGTTCTCGACTCGGGTCTCAAAGTCTGGGTCGTCGACTGGGTGCTCAGTGTGCGCACGGAGTGTCTGTAGGTATGCGCGCCGGGCCGCTATCGGTCCGTCAAACACGTTCCGAATGTCCTTGATCCACTCCGGGGAGCGGTCGATGATCTTAGTCGGTACGTCGAATCGCTCGGTGAGCGGGTTGAAGGCGATGCGGATGGACTCACGCGAGTAGTCCACCCGATACACCTCAACACCTCTGATGACGGCGTAGAGGCTTGTAAGGCGCTGCTGCCCATCGACGACCTGGAACGACACGTCCTGGTCCTTTTCGACACCGCCGAAGGTTCGAGTGTTTTCGACGTTGCGGGACTTCCAAAACATCAGCTCGCCGACTGGGTAGCCCCGGTACATAGAGTCGATCAGATCGCGGACCTTTGCGTTGCGCCACACGAAGGGTCTCTGAATGTCGGGCAACCGAATTGTTCCGTCGTCGACCCCGTTGACCAGTTTGGTCACCGTCCACGGGTTATGCCCGAAAATTTGACTGCCGGTGCTGTCCATCAGTGATTCCCCTGACGATCGTGTGTGACGGCCACGCTACCGCTCTGAGCGTTGCAGGTATGCGCGCCCAGTGCGACCCCCACCGAGCTCAGGTGTTCTCACAGAGCTTGCGCCTCAATCGCCAACCAACTCGTCCACGGCAACTGCGATCCAGAACTTGCGCGCAGCTAGCACCGCGACCTCAAGGTCGCACAACCTGGTCGGACGCGTTGATTTGGGCGTTTTGCACGTAAATAACAGCGACCGCGTTGACACATGTCTGACCCTTGGGACAAGCTCACAATAACAATTCACATTTTCTGAGGAAATGAGATAGAGCATGTCTGAGGGGCCCCACATCCCGAGCGGCTACGACCCGAACGAGTATTTTTTCGCATCGAAGTTCAGGCAGGGCGGCCGCACCGTATATGCATTGGATCTTTCGGTACGCGAACTCGTGGCCTTTTTGCCAAAGCCGGACCCGGACAAACCTCTTGATGCATCGTCGACCCAGCGTCGAATTCACCTTCCGCATGCGAAGCAGTTTGGCCAGTACGTCGTCGAACAGCCCGATTGGGTCTCCCCTGCCCTGCTTCTGCGCGCGCCCCACATCTTTGATTTCGAGGTCTACCCAGGACTCGATACCGGCTCCACGCAGTTCGGTACGCTCGCGGTGCCCAAGGATGCGAAGTCCGAGATCGCCATCGTTGATGGCCAGCACCGAACCCTTGGATTCCACCTTGCATGGGAGGAGCTGACGCAAGACCTCCAGACCGCGCGCACCCTCCTGGCGCGCGCCAAGGAGCTCGGCGAGAAGGCCGTGATCGGCAACGCTGAAAGGCAGCTGCAAAAGACCATCGACCGTCGCGATGCACTTGCGGGCGAGAGGGTGTCCGTTCAGATCGTGCTCGTGGAGAACCCCGAGGTGGCGCGACGCATCTTTGTGGACATCAATGACAACGCCAAGGGCATCACCGGTTCAGTCAAGAGCCGCTTCGATGACCGCAAGGTTCTCACGCGCGCACTCAACGCCATCCTCATGTCCAACGAGCTCATCGAAGGCCGAGTAGATCTTGAGCAGGACCGCGTGTCGGGATCGTCCAAGTACCTGCTTGGCGCCAAGCACGTAAACGACATGATGCGCGGGATGCAGGTGGGAACAGGCTTCATCACAAAGCGGCTAGAGAAGGAGCTGGACCACAAAGCCATCGCTCACGAGTTCACCGTATTCACCGATGCGCTCGCGCGATCATTCCCTCCGCTGCAGCAGCTCATCGACGCGGCCATCACTCCCGCGCAGGTGCGCGAGAAGTCACTTATCGGATCCAACGTGGTGCTGCGCGCAGTTGCGGTGGCATGGCACGACCTACGGGCGGAGGGCTGGACGGTCGACCAGATCACCGACGCGTTCACCGCGATCGCCCCGAACTTCACTGCGCCGGTGTACCCGAGCGGCCAGGACTCATGGTTCAAGACCGGGGTGTTCCCTGCGCGGGAGGCGGGCGCCAGTAGCCCGACGTCTCGCGCGCAGGACTTCAAGACCCTTACCGCGTTCATCGTAACGCAGTGCAAGGCTGGCGATGATGCCGCCTGGTATCGGGCGCGGACAGCCGACATGTCGCTTGTAATCGGCTAGCCCGATCCGTTGTCGGCAGCAACCGCTAGGACTTGGACATGACGAGATGGATCGATGCGTTCCCGTGGCTTGACGGCCTGCCGGGTGTGTTCGCGGACTCGGGCGGAAGCGGCGAACGCTGGCGAAGCGCCGTTGCCGAGCTAGGGAGCGCGGAGCGAGCGGATGCCATGGACGCCCTAGCGGGCGCCATCGGCACCCACTTGGCCTTGTGGACACTCGCTGAACTCTTTCCCTCACTAAGCGATCAAGATATTCGCGATGCCGTCCAGGGTGTGGCGACGCTGGATCCACGCTACGGAGTCGCTAACTACGCCGACGGGACACTGCCCGACATAGGAGTTATCGAGCTCTCGCGCATCTGCGACGGCGAAGTCGCCGCCCTCGACTACGCGGCGCGCCGAATGCTGTCACTACAACTTCAGCGCGCCGCTGTTTCGCAAGAGGCCCTGTCGGCACATTCCGATGTCGCTGACACCGCAGTGGCCGCAAACCCACCTGAACTGCCTTGGTCGCCGCCTGTCGCTGACCCTGGCACCGCAGCCGAACCCTGGCTCGAGGCTGATGCGCTGAGCCCGGGGGAGCGGCGGATTATCGATGACCTGCGCTCGGTAGCCCGCTTCTATGCGGCGACGGGGCGGCCTGAGCATGCATTAGCGTCACCCGACATTCACTTCACCCTTCCCACTCACGTTGACGGAGCGCTGACTCGCCTAGCGGAGATACGTGCCGTGGACGTCTCCAGTAGCGGCGGCGAGCGCGCCGAAGTAGTGGAGGCGCTCGATGCTGCGCTGCGCGAACTCAGCCCGCTCGCACGCGACGTTACAGCGATGAGACTGTTCGCCGATGAGCCCGAGACCCTCGATACCGTCGGGCGCCACCATGGCGTGACCCGAGAGCGAGTCCGCCAGGTCGCCGGCCAGGCACGCGCCCGCTTGGAGGCGGTCGTCGCGAACAGTGCCATCCTCGCGGAAGTGAACGAGGGGATTTCAGCAGCGGTTGGCCAGTTGATGCCCGCTCAGGCGCTCCTCGATCAATACCCAGCGCTCGGAGATACTGTTCCGTCGGTTGAGCAACCCGTGTGGCGAATCCTCGACCGTCTTGACGACTCGTACGAGATTGCGCATGGCTGGTGTGCGGCTCCTAGCGTCAACGAAGCGCGGTCCGTGTTGAAGTCCTCCATAGAAGACCTGGCCGACGCACACGGCGTCGTTGCCTTCGAAGCGCTGATACCTCATATGCCGGAGTACTTCGCCACCGAGCCGCATCGCGCGGATCTAGAAGCATGGTGCACGTTCTGCGGCTACCAGATCCGCGGAGACCACGTGCTTGGGCACACCAGCTCAGTACGTGACCTCGCTGCGGCAATTCTGGATATCGAGGGCCACCCGCTGACCTCCGTCCAGATCCATGCACGACTCGGCGTAGAGCGTTCACTACAGTCCCTCAAAAACGCGTTGGGCTCCGACCAGCGTTTCATGAGAGTCGACCGCGACGACTGGGCGCTTGTTGAGTGGGAACTCGACGAATACACGAGCATTCGGGGGTTGATCCGGGCGCAACTGGACGCCAATGAGAGCGCGGTCGAGTTGTCCGATGTGGTGACCGCGATCTGCGAGAAGTACAGCGTGAAGGAGTCTTCCGTAGTGGCATACGCGAGCGCTCCGCCATTCGAGACGAGCGACGGCGTGGTGAGAGTCGCGACGTCCGTGCACAAACCGGCGCGTCCTCCCGAACTCACAAAGCGGCTCTACAGGGTTGACTCAACGTGGATGGTCCGAGTGGAAGTGACCGAGGATCACGTCCGCGGAAGTGGTAGCACTGCTCCCGCATCGATCATCAACGCACTGGATATGGAGCCCGGTGAATCGCGCGAGTTCTTATGGGACGGTGGCACACTCTCAGTAAGGTGGACCGGCCTGGCGCCCGCATTTGGCACGATACGCCAGCTCCTCATCGACCACCGTTCCCGGGTCGGAGACTCCGTATTTCTGGTTCTACGCGACGACGGCTCGTGTGGACTCAAGCCCGTCCCAGCGCTCTGCGGGCGGACGGATCTCGATCTCGCGGGCCTAGTTGGACTGTCGATGGTCGATGGGTTCGATGACCTCGTCGCCTCGGTCGGCGGCGCGATTGGAGCGAACCAGTGCGACTCGCTCGAGGATCTCCTCCGGTGGACTGCCGAACGTGGTGACGACGACGTGCAGGTGCTCCTCGAAAGGTTGGTAGCGGAACGTCGTGCCACCGGGCTTCCGACCTCGATCGAAACAGCTAGCACGGGCATGACCGTGACCGAGCCGTCCGCGGTTTCCGCCGTCGGCAGCACGCCTCCGAACATCGGTCTCGACGAGCTCATCTCTCTCCAGCGTGATTTCAAGTCCGCTCAGTGGACGCGGCAGTTCGCCCTCGCCGAGCAGATCCAAAAGACCTTTGGGCCCAAACTCAGGACGTACATGAAGGCCGAGAGTCTCGATCTCGCGACAGTACTCGGAATGCTCGATGCCGCCACCGAGCTCGAGACGGCAACGGCTGACAACTAGGAAGGCTCCTTCAACATGCCCCTCTCCGATGATGAGACTCGCTCGACGCTCAAAGACGCGCGCGTTGCGTACCTAGGCATGATTTCGCCGCATTATGACGAGGTCTTCGACGAAGTTGCCGAACGAGTGCGCAAGCATGGCTACGCAACAAAACTTGACCTCGGTGGTCTTGTTCTGTGGAAGCGGCTCCAGGCCAACACGCGGTGGGCTTCTAGCCTGGGTGCTACCGCAGACGCAACGGTACGAGACGTTACCGGGAGGGCCCTGTCCGTCTATCAGGACGGAGCTTTGTCCGAGGTCCCAGCCAAAGCGCAGGCAGCCAGAAGCGTCTTGGCGGAGCTCCCGGGCTTCGCGCATGGCGATGCCTTCGTCAGTGCCTTACTCACGACCTTCGACGGTAACAACCTGGCCGTCTTTGACCGGCGTGCGAACTATGCGCTCGGGACCGTTCTGAAGCGTCCGGTGCGCAGCGGTCGGGGACATTATGGGCGGTACATCGAAGAGGTCCATTCGCTCCGGGCTTTGGTATCGGAGCCCAACGACATCTGGACGGCGCGCGACATCGACACCGCCCTATACATGCTCGGAGGGTAGTTCGCTGGCGACGTCCACGGACGGGCGCTCGCCATACAGTGCGCGAGGCGCAAGTCCGGAGGACTTGCCTCCCGGAAAGGCTCCAGAACTCATGCCCCGCGCCGCTCCTCGGCCACCGCAGTCAGCTCTCGCTTGCAAGCCGCTGAGCCGCCGGACCAGTTCCAGGTTTGAATCGGCGCGGCCACGTCACCCGTACCAGTGAGCGGGGCCGGCGCCGCGTCACACCCCACCCCTACGTTTGCCCCATGTCCTCCTACCATTCCGACGTGGCGGGCGAGGCCGAGTACCTCTGGCAGCGGTTCGTCACCACCGACGGCGGTGACGCGCACGAGCTCGCGTGGGCCCTGTGCACCGCAGGCACCTCCTATTCGCGGCGCGGCGAACACGACGCTGCCATCGAGTCCAGCGAACGCGCGGTACGGCTGCTCCGAGACCGGATCGACCACAGCGTCGGCACAGAGGATGACGAGTCCTCACTCCCTTGGCTCCTGAGCAACCTGGCGGACGCGCACGCCAACGCGCAGCATCCCGCCGAGCGCCTTGCTGCCTGGAGCGAAGCCGTTCAGATGCAACGGCGCCTTCACCCCAACGACCCCAACGGAGACGACAACTGGGTCCTGGCAGACCTACTCCACGGCTACGCCGATGCAGCCCTGGACCTCGGGTTTGAGTCCGAGGCTCGGTCGTCCTTGCGGGAGGCCCAGGAACTGCTCGCGGGCGCATCCGAGTCGCGCCAGTGGTACCCCAAGGAAATCTTGCGCCAAGTGGAGGTCACGCGGATGAAGCTGCGGTCTCCGTGACCGCGTCACCCAGCACCCCTTCCCCCACCACCGGGATCCCGTACTCCCGAGCCTTGCGCGCCTTGCCCGACCCGCTCCCAGGGTCCTGAGCAATCACCGCCACCACTCCGCGTTTCACAGCAGGCCACACCACCAGCCCCCGCGCCTCGGCCAGCGCCGTCAGCTCGCGCTTTCGCGCCTCCGACATCCCCGTGAGCACCACCAGATCCCCCGGCTTCAAGTCCACGTCAGTGACCACACGCGACACCAACCCCTCCGCCCGGGCCAGCAGCGCCTCCACCTCCAGATCGCGCAAATCAAGCAGCCCCGCCAGCTGAATCACGAGGGCACGCTCCTGACGCGTGAGCTGGTCGTCGGCGCACACCGCGTCCACCACGCCCAGCATGTAGTGCCGGTTCAGCCGGGCCACGTCGTCGGCCGTCAGCCCCAAAGCACCAGCCATCCCGTCCAGCGCCCTGCGTTCCGGCCCCGAGATCTTGCGATCAAGCAGCACCCGGTCCAGCAGATCCAGATACTCGTCGGCGCCCTCAAGGCCCTCGACCCGCTCAAACGATCCCGCCACCCGATCCATCAGGTCGCTCCCCGGCGCGGTCAGCTCGCGCGCGAACCCGCGCCACACCGGCGCCGTCCCCAGCCGCGGCGGGGCCGGCCACAGCATCGTCTCGCCGAACGCCAGCCACTCGTCCCACATCATCCGCTCGCCCGACGCGCGCATATACGCGGCCAGCAGCGCGGCGGTGGCCTCGGCGTCGGCCAGGGCGGCGTGGGCATCGGTCAGCGGCACCCCAAAGTGCGCGCAACAATCCCCCAGCTTCGCGGGCGCCCCAAACTGCCCCGCCAGACGCATCGTGCACAACGTCATGTCTCGCGTGAGCGCGAGCGGCCACCCGGCGCGGGCATACTCGGCGACCAGGAACGACGCATCGAACGCGCTGTTGTGCGCCACGACGACGCGCCCTGCCAGCAGGCCCGTCAGGTCGCCTACGACGTCGGCGAAGCGGGGCGCCATACGGGCATCGGTCGCATCGATGCGGTGAATGTGTTGAGCGCCCAGGTCGCGTTGGGGGTTGACCAGGGTGGTCCAGGAGTCCTCACGGCGGCCGTCGGGGGCCACCAGCACCACGCCGATCTCGCACACGCGGTCGTTCGCGTTGTAGGCGAAGCCCGTGGTCTCCAGGTCGATGATTGCGAAGCCGCTCATGTGGGTCCCCTCCCTCAACTGTCTCGAGGGTAGCGCGGGGCCTGCCGTGTCCACAGAGCGCCCGCCGTTCATGTCAGTGCGTCAATGCGCCATTGAAGTGCCACACCGTTGTGGCAAATCGACAAGGAGTATGCGATGCCAAAGCCGAATCACCGTGTCAGCGTGCACTGGATCTGCAA
>Ga0209724_1000972_pt1 | contig 26991 bp, 18 predicted proteins | sample grotaG_FD_184143 | JGI IMG/M metagenome (GOLD analysis project Ga0209724, IMG submission 184143) | Glacier valley bacterial and archeal communities from Borup Fiord, Nunavut, Canada, to study Microbial Dark Matter (Phase II) -... | ecosystem: Environmental > Aquatic > Freshwater > Ice > Glacier ...
TTACCCCCTGGAGGACAGAACAGTATTAGAAGCATTGCAACGAAACAACCAGTACGCAAACACCATTATTGACCTGGAAGAGGAAATACAAAGCACGCAGATTCAGAAGCTAAAGAATTTTTATCAGGAATACTTTAATGAGCCTAACCTGGGCAATGAACCCAAAGAAATATCGCGGCTATTTAAACAACGGCTGGATAAGGAAGTAAAAGAGTTATCCGAAATTTATTCACTTCGGAGCCGTATAAAATTTCTTGAATCAATGGGTGAACCCATCGACCGGCTTAGGCTATTGACAGAAAAAAAGCATCCCTATTTCTTCAATGCGTTGGATCAGTATCAGGATGACTTATTGGATGATAAAGAGAATGTACTGGATTCAGTAAAGAAATTCATGAATGGAACACAGCGCTCTATCTTCGAAAATGTATTGCTTTATCTCGAAAGCAACAATGCCAATTTCGATTATATAGGCAGCGAAAGCCTGGATAAGCTGCAAATAGTTTCCGAAAGTACTACACCCTACAAAGGTTCACTAATGCAGGAAGCAAAAGCAGCATTGGAGCTTATTCACGATGAAGTTACAGCGCAACAAAATACTGAGAGGGAAATAGCAAAGGAGGCCATCCAACAAAGCATCCAAAAACTAAAGTCCTTTGATGATTTTCTAAAACTTGACGCCAGACAACAAACTGATATCATTGTTCCTTTTGAACGGATAATCAACGACATTGAACACGAACGGTTTATTGGTAATATCCGAACGAAGGCCAACAATGCTTTGACCGACATGTATCAGCGACAATTGGAACAAATATCGCGTTGGGCCACTCCACCCGCTAAACCCACGCCGCCGGGAGCAGATCCTGAACCGCCGAAACCAAAGATCGTTTATGTGAGAAAAGACAATGTAAAAGTCAACTTCTCAAAACTTGTATTGGAAAACAAACAGGATGTGGAAGATTACCTGGCAGCATTAAGAGTTCAGCTTTTAAGAATAATTGCTGAAGATAAACGTATATCTTTGTAATTACGATTTCATGACAAACGAGGAGCTCAAACAGCTTATAAATCTGGGTGAATCGCTCACTGTTGAATTTAAAAAATGTCAGCACGAATTGAGCGACAATATCTTTGAAACGATATGTGCCTTTCTTAACCGATCGGGGGGAACTATTTTTTTAGGGGTAAATGACAGTGGCGATATTATTGGAGTGAATGAATCTTCAATAGAAATTATATTGAAAAATCTGGCCAATACTATTAATAATCCCCAGCAGCTTAGCCCAACGGCTTACTTTTCGCCCGAAATTATTGATGTGGACGGAAAGAAGGTGATCAGCATTTATGTACCGGAGAGTTCGCAGGTGCATCGTTTTAAAAATCGCATTTACGACCGAACGGGTGATGCCGACAATGATATTACGCTGAACCATGCGCTGGTTGATTCTATTTATTTACGAAAACGGAATGAATTTACCGAAAATGAGGTTTGTCCTTTTCTGACAATCAATGATTTAAATAGAAGTACATTCGAAAAAGCAAGGCATTTGGCCGCTTCATCCAATCCGTCTCATCCCTGGTTAAGCCTAAGCAACGAGGAAATTCTTCATTCTGCAGGATTTTGGCGCAAAGACCGGGCAACAGGCAAAGAGGGTTACATATTGGCCGTTGCCTTGTTGTTTGGTGCGGAAGTTACCGTTCTGACTTATTGCCCGGCCTACCGAACCGATGCCATTTATCGGAATATGAGCTATCAGCGCTTTTTACACCCAAAAATCAATGACCCTGATATTCGATACGACGACCGTGACGATGTACGGGAGAACCTGATTGAGGCCTATTTACGGCTCACAAGCTTTGTACAGAAACATTTGCCTGACCGGTTTATGCTAGACGAAACCGGGATTCAGCGGATTGATATTCGAAGTAAAATTTTTAGGGAAATTATTGCCAATCTTTTGACGCACAGGGAATACAGCAGTAGTTTTCCTGCCAAGTTGTTGATATTCTCCGATATTGTGCTTACCGAAAACTGGACAAAACCACAGCAAACAGGTACGATTACCCTCGCAAATTTGGAAACTCATCCTAAAAATCCAATGATTGCAAAAATTTTTAGAGAATTGGGATGGGTTGAAGAGTTGGGTTCGGGTAGGAAGAACATTCAAAAATACGCACCCATCTATTATCCCGAATACAAGGTGGAAATTCAGAATCATGAAAAGTTCGTGTTGTCTATTTCTTATGCCAATTTGGAAACTGACTTAACACCTGACTTAACACCTGACTTAACACCTGACTTCGCACCTGACTTAACACCTGACTTAACACCTGACTTAACACCTCTGGAAAAGTTACAGCCCCAGTTACAGCCCCAGTTGCAGCCCCAGTTACGGCCCCAGTTACAGCCCCAGTTACAGCCGGAGTTACAGCCCCAGTTACAGCCGGAGTTACAGCCGGAGTTACAATACGAGTTACAACAAGAGTTGAAACAGGAATTACAGCACGAGTCTTTGTACAGTTTTATATTGAAGGCATTAGAAAATAGAGCTTTGACAACTAAAGAACTATCAGAAAAGCTGGGACAAAAGGGAAAATCAGGACAATTTAAAAAGGTAATTCGCAAATTACTCAAAGACAATTTAATAGAAAGAACGATTCCTGATAATCTTAACAATCCTGCTCAAAGACAAAAATTAACCGAAAGAGGTAAATTGTTTTTAAAAATGATTGCAAAATAAAATCAATAATTTCACAATAAGGGAATCAAGTAGGCACCAAGTTGGGAATAAGTCAGCACTAAGTCTTATTTCCGTAATTCGTAATTGTTTTGTTAATTCGTAATTTTTAATTGTTTTGTATCCGTAATTCGTAATTTGTAATTGTTTTGTATCCGTAATTCGTAATTTTTAATTCGTAATTGTTTTACTCATGAATACCAACCAACTCAAACGCTTTGCCAAAGATGCCCGTATCAAATTGCTTGACCAGGTAGGCCGTAAACTGGAATTTGTATTGAACAACTCCAGCCAGATTTTTACGGATACTTATGCAGCACAAATTCAAAGTCTTAAAGATAAGATACAGCAAACAGGCCGGGAGCAGGTGATTGAAATGGTGGCCTACACCTGGTTTAACCGCCTGATGGCATTGCGCTTTATGGATACCAACGGATATACGATACCAAAGGTTGTTACACCACTGTCGGGGATGACCAATCCCGAGATTCTGCAGAATGCTTTGGGGGGTAACATTGAATCCGATTTAATCCTTGACCGCCAACGCATCAATGACTTGTTAGATGGACGCACCTCCTCCACCGATGCCCATACTGAAGCCTATAAAATGCTTTTGGTGGCAGTTTGCAACCAGTGGCACAAGGCCATGCCATTTATGTTTGAGCGAATCAGCGACTATACCGAACTGTTATTGCCTGATGACCTGTTGAGCGATTACAGCATTGTGGCCGACTTGCGAAACGGCATGAGCGATGATGATTGCCAACAAGAAGAAGTGATTGGCTGGCTTTACCAGTTTTATATCTCTGACAAGAAGGATACTGTTTTTGAAGGGTTGAAAAAGAATATTAAAATAACACCGGAAAATATACCTGCTGCCACCCAATTGTTTACTCCTCGCTGGATCGTACGATACATGGTTGAAAACACCTTGGGCAAACTGTGGCTTTCCTTTAAACCCGGCAGTAAGTTGCGGGAGCATATGCCTTATTTCATTGAAGCCCCAGAAGGCAATTCGCCGGCACCAATGCCGGAAGGCATTAAAGGCATAACAGACATTACGTTTTTAGATCCCTGCCAGGGCAGCGGACACATATTGGTATATGCCTTTGACCTGTTGACTAAAATCTACGAAGAAGAAGGCTACAACACCAACGAAATACCTGCACTTATTCTGCAGCACAATCTTTTTGGAATTGACATTGACCCACGTGCAGCACAGTTGGCAGCTTTTGCCCTGACCATGAAAGCCCGGAGTTATTACAGTCGTTTTCTGCGCAAACCTGTACAACCCCATGTAATTGCCTTGGAAAATGTAAGCGAGGAAACCATCCAACAATCTGTTAGGTTACCTTTGACCATAAAAGGCAAGAAAATTGAAAAGTACAGCGACTTAAATCTAAGCCTTTTACTTCAAGCTGACAACCTGGGTTCATTGATACAAATAACTCCGGAAGAAGTAAATGCGATACAAATACAAGAAGGAAGCATCTGGCAAACTCAACAGAAAATACTAAAACTACAAGCAGAATTTCTATGCAACCAATATCATTGTGTAGTAACGAATCCACCTTATATGGGAAGTGGAGGAATGAATACAGCCATCAAAGTATTTGTTGAAAAGAATTACCCAAAAAGTAAGTCAGATTTAATGGCATGCTTTATGGAAAGATGCCTGTTGTTTAATCCAACAAATGGTAAGACAGGAATGATTAACCAACATAGTTGGATGTTTCTGAGTAGTTATGCGACTTTACGCCCTTTCCTGATTGACAGTATTCAGTTTGAAAGCATGTTGCACCTGGGACCTCGCACTTTCCCTGAAATAGGAGGTGAAGTAGTACAAAACGCAGCTTTTGTACTGGGTAATTATGTACCATTAAATAAAGGAACATTTATACGGTTAACTGATTTTGGCAACTCTCAGCTGAAAGATGACAAAACCAAAGAAGCCATTCAAAATCCAAACTGTGGATGGTTTTATACCGCCAACCAAAAGGACTTTGAGAAAATACCGGGGAATCCTGTTGGATATTGGGTTTCTATGAATGTATTAAAAATCTATGAAAATCCGTTGACATTAAAAGATGTTGCGTATCCAAGGCAAGGACTAGCAACTACAAATAATGATTTGTTTTTGCGCCAATGGTTTGAAATTTCAAAATCAAAAACAGGTTACAATCTCTCAAAAGTAGACGCCTTAAGTTCAAGCTTAAAGTGGTTTCCAGTAAATAAAGGTGGTTCATTTCGAAGATGGTATGGTAACAGATTTTATGTTATAAATTTCGAAAATGAAGGTCAATCAATTTGTGATTATATTGATAATACACCAAATGTAAAAGTTAAATCAAACGGCCGCGTTATTAATCGAGATAAGTATTTTTTAGAAGGATTAACATGGTCTACAATTTCAAGTGGTTCTTTGGCAATGCGATTTTCACCAGCTGGAAGTATATTTGAAACAAAAGGAGGAATGTGTTTTTGCGAAAATAAAAACTTATTATTCTCTACGTTAGGTTATTTGAATTCAAAAATTGCTGAGCATCTTTTAAAGACAACAAGCCCAACACTTGATTTTCATGAAGGTCCATTAGGCCGTTTGCCAATTATTATAAATAAAGTTTCAAACGATTCATTGATAAATGAATTGGTAACAAAATCAATCAATATAAGTATGATTGATTGGGATGCTCACGAAACCTCTTGGGATTTCAATCTAAACGAACTTTTTAAACAGCAAACCGGATACATAAAATCTGACTTCGAAAACTATAAAAAAGAATGGTCAGCAAAGTTTTATGAGCTACATCAAAACGAAGAAGAACTAAACCGCCAGTTTATAGAAATCTATGGATTGCAAAATGAATTAACTCCAGATGTACCGCTGCAAGAAATCACTATTTTGCAGGAAGAAGCCAAGATTGTAGATAATCAATTGGAGATTCAAGCTGTGCCAGTGTTGCTACAATTACTTAGCTATTCCATCGGTTGCATGTTTGGTCGTTACAGTCTCGATAAACCCGGTCTAATCCTTGCCAATCAGGGAGAAACCTTGCAGGATTATTTAAAGCAAATACCAATCTATAGCTTCATGCCAGATGAGGATAATATTATCCCGGTATTGGATGGTGAATGGTTTACCGATGATATTGCCGGAAGGTTCAATGAGTTTTTAAAAGTTGCATTTGGTGCAGAACATTTCGAAGAAAACCTGCGGTTTATTGAAGGTACTTTGGGTAAAGATATCCGCAAATACTTTGTCAGAGATTTTTACAACGACCACATCAAACGCTACAAAAAGCGTCCTATTTACTGGATGTTCAGCAGCCCCAAAGGACATTTCAAGGCGCTTATTTATATGCACAGATATCAGCCCGATACATGCAGCAGAATGCTTAACGAATATTTGCAAACCTTTATTGGCAAGCTCGAATCGGCAAAAAACACACAAACGATGTTTAGCTTGCGCGAGGATATCTCAGGTCGTGAGAAAACCCTGGCATCCAAAGAAATATTACGGCTGGAAGATATGCTGAAAGATTGCCGTAAATACGAAAGCATCCTGTTCATCGTTGCCACTCAAAAGATAGTCATTGATCTGGATGATGGGGTAAAGGTGAATTATCAGAAGTTTAAAGAAGTGTTGGTGACGATTAAAGGATTGGAAGTTGAAGAGAATTAAAAATTACGAATTAAAAATTACGAATTACGGGAGCAATTACGAATTACGGTTATGAAATTATAACTTTACAGATATGAAAAGTGAGAATGTAGTGCAGCAAAAATCATTTGCCTTTGCCATTCGGATTGTAAATATCTATAAACACCTTGTTGCAGATAAGAAGGAATATGTATTGTCAAAGCAATTGCTTCGTTCGGGCACTTCGATAGGTGCAAATATTGAAGAATCTATTGGAGGTCAATCGGTTAAAGATTTTTTGTCGAAAATTTCTATATCGTATAAAGAGGCAAGGGAAACAATTTACTGGTTAAAGTTGCTTCAAGCAACCGATTACCTTAATAATCATGAAGCAGAAAGCATAGATGAAGAGGTGCGGAAGTTTTACAAGATTTATTATAAAGAGGAATCGAAGAATTTAAAAGTCAAAGAAATTATGAATAGTAAGATAAATATGGTTAACTTCGAATGATTAAAAATATTTGCGCCTGAGCCATCCTCTGCTAATTTATGGAAAGAGAATTTGATGTATCAGGGTTACTATAATGAAGATGATAACGTACCGTATGGGTAAAGAGGAGTTGGAGAAGGGGGAAGAGGAATAATAATAATATTGAATACATTTTAAATCATTAGATAATGGCAGACATGAAAGATGCTCGTAAAGATCCAAAGGAATATATGAAACTGGCGGTTGAGGTTATGAAGTTTTCAATTCATGAGCGGGAAAAGAAAGACCCTAGTCCATACGTAGGAGCCGTATTGGTTTTTCCTGATGGTACAGTTGAAACAGCCTATCGGGGCGAGTTTAGGGAAGGTGATCATGCCGAATATACGGTACTTGATAAAAAAAATCGCCATAAGGAATTATCTGGGTGCTGGCTATTCGCAACACTTGAACCCTGTGCCCCAGGAGCACGAAATGCACCTAAAATTAGCTGTGCTGAACGAATTGTAAATGCGCGCATTTCCGAATTATGGTTTGGCATTGAAGATAAAAACCCCAAAGTTGATCACGGTGGAATTGACCATTTGACAGAACATGGAGTAACGGTTCATCAATTTTCACCTGAGTTTCATAGAGAGATCGAAGAAGTCAATGAAGAGTTCATGAAATGGGCTAATATGAAGAACAACCAGGCCAAAACAGAGAAACAAAAACATCAGGATCACCTTGATGAGAAAGCTGTTTCAACTAACTTAGATAGTCTTTCTGATATTGCCCTACAAAAGTTTATAACAGAATCGAAAAGAAATTACGAACCAAAATCGGATGAGTTTTTACAGGAGCTTAAGGAAATGGAATTGTTGGAGTTTAATGAAAAAACGAGAACCTATCTTCCGACAGGAAACTCTATACTTTTGTTTGGAAAAACTCCCAGAAATAAATTTCCACAAGCAGCGATAAAAGCAAAAGTAAATTTTGGAGATGGTAAAACCGGAGCGGAGACTTTCAATGACGCATTGGTTCTTATTCCCGATAAAGTAGAAGATTGGCTTAGGAAGGTGCTTCCAGCGAGTATTGACCGGACCCAATTTAAAGCCCAACAGGTTCCTTCTTTTCCAATTGAAGTTATCAGGGAAGCTGTAATTAATGCCATTACTCATCGGAATTATGCATTGGATGGTGCAAAAGTACAACTAGAGGTCTATCCTGACCGAATTGTCGTTAAAAGCCCAGGTGAACCATTTTCGCCCATAACCATAGAAGCATTAAAGAATTATACTGCGACCTCCTATAGTCGGAATAAGAAAATCACCTTTGTTTTTAATGAAATGGGATATATGGAAGAATCTGCTGTAGGTATGGATACTTTCAAGTCGATGCGTGAAAAATACAAACTTCCATTACCTGTTTTTGAATTTGATGGCATTAATACAGTTGTTACTTTTCCAAGAATTATTGAAGCTTTAAGAGGAATAATTAATAATGAACCTCTGAATGAATTGAACAAAGAAGAATTGTCTGCATTTGATATCTTTAGGGAACATCAGCAGATTTCAAAAGCAGATTTTGTAACAAAAACGGGCTTAACTAACAGAACAGCAGAAAGGTTATTAAAGAAATTTACTGATATGAATCTTATTAAAAGACAGGGTTCTGGTCCCAAAATAAACTATTTAATTAATGAATAAGTACTTCGCCAATTATTCGCCAATTTGGCGAGATAACTGTTTCTGTTTCATTAAGAGAAATATATCTCGCCAATATCTCGCCATTTTGGCGAGATAAAAAAAGTAGAAAACTAAATTCGAGGTTTCTATTGAAAAGAAATAATAATTAAACTGATTGAAAATAATCCTGAAATTACCATTGACGAACTTGCTGATCAGCTTTGCAGATCAACACGATCTGTTGAATTGCAATTACAGAATCTTAAAGAACAAAAGAAAATAAAAAGGAATGAATGATATTTTCACTGTAAATAATAGGGTACAAGGTTCTTTGGAAAAGAAGTTCCGGGAGCACAGAATCATATTTTGGTACGACGACAAAGCCGAATTTACTGGTTTGCTTGAAAGCCTTCAAATTCCGGAAGTAGAAAAACTCCTGATCGAAAACAATGAGTTTACCCTGAAACATCGTTTGTTGATCACCCAACCCCATCAGCGGTTTTTGGTTTATCAACCCAAGCCCAAACCCATTGATAATGAAAACTGGCTATTGGATATCCTTTTATCCAATTCTGAATTTCATACGGCACCTTCTTCGCTCTATTTGCAAGATTTAGAATTGCCACCTGAATTTAAACCAATGATTCAGCAACATGAAGGATTTTTCACCAACGAAAAACGCATTTCAGAATTAAAAGCATTGCTTGAACCGGAAGACCGTGAAAGCAAAATCAGGTTAAAGATGATTTCGATTCTCTGCAGTTGTGAAGCCGATTGGGAAAAGATATTGTATAGCCTGTTTGCCGAAATTCTGAAAGAAAAACAAGACAAATTCAAATCCATTGAAAAGTTAGATCTTCATGTCTTCTTTTGGGAAGTTATCGAAAGAAAATTCAATTACAAGGCTGCAACTCCCGGAATTAAAGATTTTTTGCTACAGCTGATCAACGATAATTTCCAGCGGAGTATTCCAAACGGGAAAGCGACATTATCAAAAGATGCTTACCTGTTTGTAAACCGCTGGAAGGAGAATACCAAAGCCAGGCAAATTTTCGAAGATTGGAGTTTGCAATTGGAAGAGGATTTGGGTATCGAGCCATTTATTCAAAACATGTCGGGTGAGTTATTACTCGAAGCTGATACATTTGCTGTTATTGATCAAAAGATTATTGTTGTCCTTAAAGATTTTGTACAAAATGAAGCATTGGCCAATTTGATTGTTCAGGAATGGATTGAAAAACGAAAGTTGAAATTCTTTTACGATCAATTCAAAAACATCTATGAGGCCTTGAGTTACGGATCATCTTTACTGGACGAGATCAGGAAATCAAGTCTTACCATTGCCAGTCCAACGGAAGGATTTGAAAAATACATCCGGCAACTGTATCAGGTTGACCTGCTTTACCGCAAATACATCTATTACAGCGAAAAGGCTGAACATCAAAGTATTTTAAAGGATCTGACACTGAAAATTGAAAAGGCTTATGGCAATTCCTTTTTACTAAAATTAGGCGACAACTGGCAACAGACCATTGACTCGATGCAGGAATGGAAAATTGATGCGGTAATAGGACAAAAAGAGTTCTTCAGAAGATGGGTCGAACCTTACATCAAGAGAGACAACCGCATATTTGTAATTATATCCGATGCCTTCCGTTACGAATCAGCCGTTGAATTGCGTGAGATGATCCTACAAAAGAATACATATACGGCTGAATTAGATGCCATGTTGGGTTCATTGCCTACTTATACACAGCTTGGAATGGCTTCCTTGTTACCCCACAAAAGTTTAACTTTTAACGAAAAATCGGACACTGTTTTTGTTGACGGACAAAGTACCCAGGGAACGCCAAACCGCACTAAAATACTACAGAAATACAAACCTGAAAGTATTGCCATCGTTGCCGAGGATTTCCTTAAAATGAAGGCAAAAACCGAAGGCCGTGAGTTTATCAAACCCTATACTATCATCTATATTTACAGCAATCATATTGACAAGACCGGTGATGATAAAACTTCTGAATGTGATGTTTTTAAAGCTACCATAGATGAATTCGATTATTTAATGAAAATCATTAAACAAATCGCCGGCATGAATGGAACCAATATGCTGATAACTTCCGATCATGGCTATTTGTATCAGCAAAACCGTTTGGATGCAACTGATTTTACAGAATTCACTCCTTCCGGCGAACTTTACAAAACAAGCCGAAGGTTTGTGATCGGTAAGAATCTTTCATCTAATTCATCGGTTAAAAAATGGAAAGGCAAACAGCTTGGATTTGATGATGAGACAGAGGTATTAATACCATATTCTATCAACAGGTTGAGAATTCAGGGTGCAGGCAGCCGCTTTGTTCATGGAGGTGCAAGTTTGCAGGAAATAGTCATCCCTGTATTGGAAATAAACAAATCACACAATAGTGACCTGGAGTATGTTGATATTGATATTATCAGCGGTTCAACAAACATCACCAGCAATACTTTTGGAATCAGTTTCTATCAGAAACAAGCCATTGCTGACAAGATTTTCCCACGACAGTTAAGAGCAGCTTTTTATACCACAACGGGTAAATTAATCTCAGACTCGGCAAGTTTCAATTTCAATAGTAGTGACAAAGATGCAGCAGCCAGGGAGCAGCGGAAAACCTTTCTATTTATATCCGATGCCTCAAAATACAACGGTCAGGAGGTGATCTTAAAATTGGAACAACCCATTGAAACGACCTCCCAGTTCAAAACATACAAGAGCTTCACCTATCGCATGTTGATAGCCTTTACCAGTGAATTTGACAACTTCTAAATTACAATTCTATGGATGCCTTAGATATCAAACTATACCAATCGTTTCCCGGTAAAGTTGTCAGGAAAGATTTAACCAAGCATATTAAAGAAGGTGCAAATGTTCCGGTTTATGTGCTTGAATACCTTCTTGGTATGTATTGTTCCACTGATGATGAAACAACAATTACGGAAGGCATTCAGAAAGTAAAACAAATTCTGGCCGAAAACTATGTTCGTCCGGATGAATCAGAAAAGATAAAATCAAAGATCAAAGAAAAGGGACGGTTCAAGATAATTGACAAAGTTACCGCCAAGCTCAATGAAAATGCTGACAGGTACGAGGGATTGTTGTCGAACATCAACCTGAGGAAGGTGATTATCGATAATTCATACATTAAGAAATACGAAAAACTTCTGGCTGGTGGTATTTGGTGCATTCTTACTTTAGAATACTATTACGAAGAAAGTTCAAAAGATACTCCATTCAAAATTGCAGATCTGAAACCGATACAAATGCCAGAAACTGACATTTCAGATTTCATCAGTCACAGGCAGGATTTTACCCTGGATGAATGGATTGATGTAACTTGCCGAAGTGTTGGCATGGAACCTGTAAACCTTGACGAAAACACGAAATGGCATCTGGTTGCCCGCATGATTCCCTTTGTTGAGAAGAACTATAACATCTGCGAATTGGGGCCGAGAGGAACCGGCAAATCTTATGTGTATGATGAGATTTCACCCTATTCAATTCTGATTTCAGGTGGTCAAACGACAGTTGCAAACCTCTTTTACAACATGAGTAGCCGCACTATTGGTCTGGTTGGATTATGGGATGTTGTGGCTTTTGATGAAGTTGCCGGTCTGAATATGAAAGACAAAGATGGCATTCAAATAATGAAAGGATTTATGGCCAATGGTTCATTTAGCCGTGGAAAAGAAAGCATCAATGCAGATGCTTCCATGGTATTTGTAGGCAACATCAACGGCTCAATTGAAAATATGGTAAAGACCAGTCATTTGCTGTCCCCATTCCCCAAAGAAATGATTGATACCGCCTTTTTTGATCGGTTCCACCACTATCTGCCCGGATGGGAAATACCCAAAATGCGCCCTGAATTCTTCACCAATTCGTATGGCTTCATTTCCGATTATTATGCAGAATGTTTACGTGAATTAAGAAAATACAATTTCTCAGATGCTATCAATCAATATTTCAGACTTGGCAAAGATTTGAATCAACGAGATACCATTGCGGTAAAACGCACGGTAAGTGGTTTGGTAAAACTACTTTTTCCTGATGGCAAGTTCACAAAAGACGATATTCGCAAGTGTCTTGAATATGCACTGGTTGGAAGGAGAAGGATCAAAGAACAGATGAAGAAGATCGGTGGAATGGAATTTTATGATGTTCATTTCAGTTACATTGACCTCGAAGACAATGAAGAACATTTTGTTGGCGTTCCGGAAAGTGGAGGTAAGTTTTTGATTCCTGAAGGTGATTTACCCGCCGGAACAGTTTATGCCATAGCATCCAATACAGACAACGGTCATAAAGAATTATTTCGATTGGATATTCAAAAAATGCCTGGCAATGGCAAGCTTGGAGAAACAGGTTTTGGTGGAGGTACAGCCATTAAAGAGGAATTGAAGGAGGCTGTGAATTATGTCCGATCAAATTTAAACCGGGTAACCCAATCAGCAAAATACAACGATTACGAATACCACCTGAAAGCATCAGACCTTAATGGTATTGGCAATATCAAAGGACTTGAACTGGCAATCTTCCTTTCGATAGTTTCAGGACTTACAGAAAGGCCTTTACTAACGCAATTGGCAGTATTGGGCTCCATGAGCATCGGTGGAACCATCATTGGCTCTGATAATTTGGCTGACTTTCTTCAGGTAGCTGCCGATAGTGGAGCCAAAAAAGTGCTTATCCCCGCCATCGATATGATTCAGATCGGAAAAGTACCCACTGACCTTATTTCAAAATTTAGTCTTGTCATCTATTCCGACCCAGTAGATGCAGCATTCAAGGCAATGGGGTTGGGGTAAGAGATAGTTAAACCTATATTTAAATGAATTGGAAGCTTTATAATAATTATTTATTAGCAACACTTTAAATATGAATAATAAGTACTATTCTATAGAAGAATCTGAAAAACAATTCCATGAATTGAAAGAGGAAATTTCACTTTTAAATAGTGAAATTGAAATTATGCATAAGTTTTTCAATAAGCGTTCAATCCCTCTGATTTTTAGAGTACGTTCAACTAACTATTACCTTCATCACCGCCAAGACCGCCAAACCGCCAAGACCGCCAATTGATAAATTTGGCGGTTTAGTAGAAATATGAATGGACAGTTCATTGCTTTTATTCTTTAATTGAAAATTATCAGTAGGGTTTTAAAAGTCCTTTCACCCAATGAAAAGTAAAAAAGACAAATGGCGGTCTTGGCGGTTTGGCGGTCTTGGCGGTTTGAAGAAAACTGAGAAGGTGACAACTTTTCAGGAAAGGGTTGCGGGTTTAGGATGTCCCGATCACTTAATTGATATAGTCAACAGACAATAATCGAAGCTAATCAAGTTTAAGTTAGATAAAACGGTCGAAGTTGTGCCACGCATTTCGCTTCAAGTTGTGCCAGGCATTTCGGCCGAAGTTGTGCCAGTTGAGTGTTAAAGAAAAGGAATGATTTCTATCTTATCCTCTGAAACTAAAAATCAGGGATATGGCCGCAAAAAAGATAGATACCATGGATATTCGACAATTAATTCAGTAAAAAATTATGAGGTGCGTCTTCTTCATTAAACTATTTTCCGGTAAAATGACAAAACGTCAAAATGACAAAAGGATGAAATTGTCATTTTGAAGTATAAATTAGAAAATTATAATAAATCAATTTACCCAATTTACATACTTCCCCTTTTTAGTCTCTTAATTCCTATTTCAATTTTAAACCATGTAGTATGATTAAATTATAGGATGAATTATTTATAAAACAGACTACGACAAGCGGTGAATTACTATACTGATTGGCAGAATTCTCAGAATTAGGTAACAAAATCATTTACTTCTTATAAAATAAAATAGAGAGGAAACTATGTTTTACCCTGTAAAAAGGAGATTGCCTTTTTTTAAAGGAGGTTAAATACCCTTACGATTACCCAAAGGTTGAATTAGCATGGTATGGAAATTGGGTAAATTGGATAAATTGAGTAAATTAAGACGATTCCGTATGGTCAGACTGATGTGTAGACACTTAACTGTGTATCTACTTTCATAAGAGTTTGCCTTGATGAAGTAATTGAAGACATTGATGCGGAGAAAGCGCAAGCACGCAGGTTCGCCCATACTAGGATGATCAGATCTCTTGATTGAAATAATTACCAGACATCATGGAACTTTCAATGCACCCGTTAATATATCTGAATATTTTGATCATTGTATGGAAAAAATAAGATCTTATTGAATACTTTATATTATTGATTTATTAACCAAAGCTAATTCATGGATTATGGTTCTTAATTACGTATATTCACCAGTCAATATCTTAAACGAGAATTAAGGACGAATGGCTATTAAGAATCTGAATTTTATAGCTCCTTGTTTGCAAGTTGCGACGAGTTGAAGGTTGGGATGGATGCCAGTAGACCAAGAATGATGAATTTGTAAAGCCAATTAAATAGAATTGTATGGAAATAGCAATCATTCAAAAAGAAATTGAAACCAGGATTTATTCTTTACGAGGTGTACAAATAATGCTTGATAAAGATTTGGCAGATTTTTATCAGGTTAAACCTATTCGTTTACGGGAACAGGTTAAAAGAAATAGTACACGATTTCCTGAAGATTTCATGTTTCAACTTACAGAAGAGGAAGTTAATCTTATGGTATCGCAAAATGCGATACCTTCAAAAAAGTACCTTGGCGGGTATTTACCTTATGTATTTACAGAACAAGGAGTAGCTGCACTATCCGCGATATTAAAAAGTGAAAGGGCCGTATTTGTTAGCATACAGATTATCCGGGCTTTTGTTGAATTAAGAAAATTGGTATTAAACAATGCCGGTTTATTTCAACGGTTAAACAAAATGGAAGTGAAACAAATTGAAGCTGATCAAAAGTTTGAGCAACTATTTAAAGCACTGGAAAGCCGGGAGCAACAACTTGAAAAGGGCATTTTCTTTGAAGGACAGGTATTTGATGCTTACGCTTTTGTGGCAGGGTTAATTAATAAGGCGAACAAGTCGATCATCCTCATTGATAACTACGTGGATGAAACGGTGCTGATTATGTTGGCAAAAAGAGCCAAGGGGGTGGTTGCGACCATTTATACCAAACAGATAAACAAACAACTGGAATTGGATCTGAAAAAATACAATGAGCAATATCCTATTATTACGATCAGGACATTGGCCGATAGCCACGATCGTTTTTTAATTATCGACCAACAGGAACTTTACCATATCGGCGCATCGTTGAAAGATTTGGGCAAAAAATGGTTTGCATTCTCCAAAATGGATTCCTTAACCAGCGATGTGCTTAATAAACTAAAGTAAATGGAAATAACACTCTTGCAATCGGTAAATAAGATTGTACAATATTCGGAAAATAAGAATACACAGAATTTGGCAATATTGGCACCAACTTTTCTTTTCCTTCAACCAATCATCAGCGGGAACCAATGCGATGTTTGCAAAAGAGAAGGATGCAAGGATGGACTTCTTTGACAAGATGTCAAAAGGTGCCAGCAAGAAAGACCTCTCCGAAAAATACTTCGATGAACAAAATATTTGAGTTTACTGGCACAAATTCAATGTAAATTGGAAAGCAAGTGATTGATCAGAACCAAAGGTTTACTATTCGGGAACTCCTGGTCACTTATAAAATTGTTAAAAGGCTAATTTAAGATTCCACTTAGAGAATAAATCAGCCAATGGTCTGTGACAACTTCATAAACCTATTTCCGGTAAAAAGACAAATTGGAGGATTTGTCTTTTACCGGAAATAGTTCTAATATCCTGTTATTTATGGCTAGTAATTCCAATTATAGTTGGATTCAAGAGAAGGCCTTAATTTGCTATCTCGTTTATCTGAATCATTTTATTTATTGTTTTTGGAGTATTAAACAAAAAGCCAAGCTGTAACTCGATTCATCTGAGGTGATAATGGGAGGGAATAATAAATCATATAAAAACCGACCCGGATTGACATTTATTTTGTACTTTTAAATAGAGTATTTGAGCGCAGTGAAAATGCTGTCAGTTATTCAATGTTTGCGGGTTATGAATAACACTGTGACGACTACTTTAATTACGAAAAGAACTTTATTAGAAACATTATGGCCAACAATTCTAAATCAGACAATTTTTTATTTTGGCAAAGGTGGCTATTTTATACCAGCCTACTCTTTGCATTTGCCGGAATTGCCTTTGCATTCTTTGGAAATAATTTTTTATTTCAACCTTACAATCGAATGCTGGCGCAGGTGTTCTGGCACAGTTCTGAATTTCCACCACAGGCCGACCTTTTTCGCGCCTTCATTTATGCACCTTTAGGGGGTACCATTGCTTGCTGTTATATTTTACTGGCTTTCATCGCCCGGTATCCATTTAAAGAAAAGCATATCTGGGCCCGCAACGCCATCATCACTGCTTTCAGCTTTTGGGTTATAATCGATAGCAGCTTGTGCATTTATTTTGGGGTTTACGCACAGATATATTTAATCAACGCTTTTTCAATAATGGTTAAAGCACTGCCAATTATTTTTACCTGGAAATCCTTCAAACGTTCAACTTACTAACTCACCCTACAAAAGAAATAATACCCAACTGGTGCAGCTCTACTTCTTTTTGGGTGCAGTTATTTCCCGAAAAGCCAAACAAAGCAATTGGGGCGACAAAGTGCTGGAAACCAATCAGTTTTTCCAATCATTTTAGTATTATTAATAAACTGAATAAGTTGGAGGAACGGTATTGGTTTATTGGCGAAGCGGCCCGGAATAACTGGTCGAACCGGGTGCTCGAAAACCACCTGAAGAACAAAATTCACTTGCAGCATCCATTGCAAAGCAACTTCGAACAGCTGCTGCCCGCTCAAACCAAGATGCAGGCCATTGCCCAGTTTCGCGACGAATACCTGCTCGATTTCCTAAGCATCGACGATGCAGACGACGAACGACTGATCGAGAACAAGATCGTTCAAAACATCACTGACTTTATCCTGAATCTGGGAAAAGGATTCTCTTTTATGGGCAATCAATACAAGATAAATGTCGAAAAGAAAGAGTACTTTATCGACCTGCTATTACCGTACTATATTACCCGCAGCCGACGAGCTGATTAAATTGTTACGCGATGAAGAATAATAAACAAGTTGCTGAAGATGTTACAGAAACATTTGAAAGGAGTTGTATATTGAATGAAGGATTTGAAATGGACTGAAATTTGATTCAATTGTATTACATTTGGTGGTTGGTAATATAGAATAAGCGACTATTGAAATGAAAAAACTAAAAGTCTTTATTAGCATTGTTCAATCGGAGTCTGCTTGGTGACATTATCCGCTTATGCAATGAAGATGGATTGAAAGAACTGGAATTCGTTCAGGAAGCAGATTTTAAAACTATTATCTGGCGAACAATAAAAGCGATAGGACAAGGTAAAACTGAACGTACCGGACAAGCTAAGGCTGCTGATAATAAGGAAGGTAATGAAGATCATACCGGACAAGTTACGGGACAAGTTGCTGAAGAAGTTACAGAAACAATTAAAAGAGTAGTATTGGTTATTGATGGCGACCTAAAACGGGCGGAAATACAAACAATGTTAGGATTAAGAGATCGGGTAAATTTTGTTTCAAACTATCTGGAGCCAACATTGGTTTCAGCTTATATTGAAATGACAATTCCTGAGATACCAACACACAAGGAACAACGTTACCGATTAACGGACAAAGGAATAGCATTAAAAAAGGTACTACAAAAAATCAAAAGGAAGAAGTGAGCAGGTAGTAAGTTCGTATCGAATATTTCTGTTCATTTGTTAATGGATAAATATTTGAAAAACAGGAATCTCAATATGATCATTCAATATGCCTCCGATTTACATCTGGAATTCCCTGAAAACAAGGAATTCCTTAAAATGCACCCTTTAGAGCCAAATGGTACTATTTTAGTGTTGACTGGTGATATAGTGCCATTTACTGTGATGGACAAGCAAAAAGATTTCTTTAGTTATATTTCTGATCATTTCGAAACAACTTATTGGATTCCGGGAAACCATGAATACTATCACTTTGATTTGGCTAAAAAATGCGGAACTTTGAATGAAAACATCAAAACAAATGTTCATTTAGTTAATAACCTCTCAATACAAAAAGACTCAGTTCGCTTTATTTTTTCAACGCTTTGGTCAAAGATCAGCCAAGCCTACCGGTGGCAAATTGAAAGAAGTGTGAGCGATTTTCGAGTCATTCAGTTCAATGATTTTCGTTTCTCTTCCGATCAGTTTAACCTTTTGCATGAGGACAGTTTAGCTTTTATCACTCAAGAACTTGATCACAGCTACACTGGTAAAACAATAGTAGTTACTCATCATGTTCCCAGTTTTATAAACTATCCTGAAAAATACAGAGGGGATGTTATCAGTGAAGCTTTTGCCGTTGAATTGTATGATTTAATTGAAGACAAGGGTCCAGATTACTGGATTTTTGGTCACCATCATTGTAATGTTGCTGATTTTATGATTGGGAAAACAATTTTGACTACCAATCAATTGGGCTATGTGCAATATGGAGAGCATCAGTTGTTTAACCCATTAAAGATCATTAATATATGAATATCAAATTAATAACAGTATATTTGCACAGTAACATTGTAGGAATTACTATGCATATATAATGTTATTAACATGTAAAATTGAATGTAACCTATAAGCCTGTAAAATGAATATAAAACTAACTTATTCTATATCTTGCCATTATTTATTGAGCCTTCACCTTACAAAAAGTAATTAATAAAGGATTTACGACTGACTTCTAATTTTCATTTAACATTAGTTAAAATACCGTACAAAAACTACTTATGAAAAAAAATCTACTTATAACTTTTATACTTCTTATCGTTGCTGGCACTGCATATTCAACACAATGTCTGCCCTCTGGTACCTGGGACTCTTCAAATTTCATAAGCCAATATCCAGCTGAAACTCTTGCTTCCGAATATTCTATCTGGCAAGTTGTTGGTATAGATGAGAAAGCAGAAAATTACACATTAACGATTACAGCCAATAATGTCAATGGTGCTGCAAGAAGTAACGCAGAAGTGGTACTTTATAATGCAAGTAACATTGAGCTTACAAGAGTAACAGCCAATTCATCGGGACAGGCAACATTTTTAGCTCTCGAAAATGGTACTTACAATTATAAAGTTTATTATACACCGTCACTACTAAATGTTCCTTTTGCTGAAAATAAGGAATTCTGGGGAAACGGAACAATTACAATTAGTGGCAGTGCTGTCTCAGAGACATTTACACGTAATGCTCCTTATATTTCTGTTGGCCCAACATTTAATCCGATAAATCTAACACCAGGGCAATCCACCTCTGGAAGTTTTATGGTCAAAAATACATTGCCTTCCCCTGCTGATTCTTACATTGCAATATGGATCGACCGTGACAAAGCCAGCACCTGGGATTTCAGTTCAAATGATCAAGCCAATGCAAAACCAATAAGTATTGGCGGTAACGCTGCGTTTCCATTCAATGTTACTCCAACCAGCGACGGAACTTATTCCTGTTATGCTTTTGTATATTCAAAAATAAATGGAACTTACATTATCACTGACCAATACAATTGGGCCCAGGTTTTTACAGTAGCCACCGTGACAGCTATTTCTCAAATCAACTGGTCAGGTTATACATGGAAAGTTAAAGGTGGAGTTGGAGGCCCTGGACCCAATAACTGGAATGCCAGTTCTTCCAATATTTGGGTAGATGTACAGGGGAATCTTCATCTCAAAATTATTAAAATAGGAGATAAATGGTATTGCTCTGAAATTACGCTCCTCCAATCATTGGGTTATGGTGAATATACCTTTGAAATTTCGACCAATGTTGAGAATTTAGATAAAAATATCGTATTTGGGTTATTCACTTATGAAACAGATTCAAAAGAAATCGACATTGAATTTTCAAGATGGGGTAATTCTGCAAAGGTAGATGGGTGGTTTACAGTTCAACCACCCCCCTACACCACTCTTAATCAAAACAGTTATGCATTGAATTTGGAGGGTGACTATTCATCGCATCAGTTTAAATGGAGTTCTTCACAGATTGACTTCAAAAGTTATCATGGACATGGCTTAGACAATTTAATTAACCAGTGGAGCTATAAAGGGGTAAATAACCCTCCGGCAGGTAAGGAGAAAATACACCTGAATTTATGGCTATTTCAAGGTACTGCACCATCCAATATTCAAGAGGCTGAAGTGGTAATCAAATCATTCAAGTATGTCCCTAATCTATTCAATTCATCTATTGAAGAACTGCCAAATACCAATAAAATTGAATTATACCCCAATCCAACCAAGGGTCCAGTAAATATTTCATCCCGAGTACTCGGGATTAAAGGTGACTCTAAAATTGATGTTTTTAATAATATTGGCTTGCTGGTTCAATCTAAAAACACTTCATCAGATTACAATACAGCTCAAATCGATTTATCCGGCTATTCAAACGGTATTTATCTCATAAAAATTGACAGTAACAATCAATCATTTTTTAGAAAAATCATAAAAGAATAATCCATAAGAGTAAAGTTGAAATGAATCCTTCAGATTAATTGGGACACCATGGAAACTTATAAGGCAAAGGGGGTGAGGCGATTTGTAATCGCCTTTTTGATATTGAATCGACCGCGATTGCAAATCGCGGGACCCGGAAAAAAGCCCCCTCCCGGAGAACCGAAAGGGGGCTTTAACATTGTTTTGAATTAAGCGAACACTTATTTTGAAATCAGTTTACCTGATTGAATTGTTTTTTGATTGCTGCTTACTTCGTATAGATAAACTCCTGAGGAAAGATTTCCTGTCTGTAGGTTCGTGATGTCTTTTGTAAGTGGTGTATTGAAAAGCACTTCACCCACGTTGTTGTAAATCTTCAGGTTGTAATTGTTTACTGTAGTACCTTCATTAAGTTTGATGTCAATGGAAGTGGTAAAAGGATTAGGATAAATGGTCACCGCGTTATTGATAACTTCTGAATTCAGTGAGGCACTTCCTAAAGGATTGCAAAGGGTAAGTGCTGCTTTTTTAGAACTTGCAGTTGCTGCACAAGGTCCTGTAATCAATACATTGTAATCAGATGACACATCGGCGGCACTAACTGAAAGGATATTCAGGGTAGCAGAAGTTGCTCCTGAAATATTGGCTCCGTTGACCAGGTTTACATTTCCATTTCTCCATTGGTAGCTCAATCCTGTTCCGGTTGTGCCAACTGTGAAGAGTGCTGAAGTTCCAACACAAGCTTCCTGATTGGCAGGCTCGCCTGTAATGCTGTATAGACTGTTGTTACCTTTGGGCTTACGGTAGGATTGGATACAGTTGAAGTAAACCCTTCTGGAACTGAAGTCCAGCTATAGGTACTTCCCACAACTGCTGTGCCACCAATAAGGCTGGCTGTGTTGAGACAAGTTGCCCTGTCAGCTCCGGCCAATGCGGCAGGTAAGGCATTAACTGTTACTACCACACTGCTGCTGTTGCTGCTGCAAGTTTTTGAAGTATTGGTTTCAGTAACAGTATAAGTTGTTGTTACAGTTGGGCTTACGGCTGGATTGGATTCTGTTGAAGTAAATCCTGCAGGCACTGAAGTCCATGAGTAGATACTTCCGGATACTGCTGCTGCACCGATAGTGGTGGAACCTGCATTGAAACAGATTGCCCTGTCGGCCACGGCATCAACTGTCACTGTTGGATTTACTGTGATGGCGAAGTTGGCGGAAACGGCGCCGATTGAACAGGCATTGCTTCCACTTACGGTAATATTGCCATTAGCAGCTGCTGCGCTAAAATTAACAGTAATACTTTTGGTATTTTTACCTGCTGTGATGGTTGCACCTGCTGGTAATGTCCAGTTGTAGGCAGTTGCATTGAGGATGGCAGGAACAGAATAAACAAGGTCTTTTTGTCCGGCGCATACTATTGCTGTACCGCTAATTGTTCCGGCTGCTTCAGGTAAAGAAGTCAAGTTGACCACATTGTTGTGCAATATAATTGCACCAGCTGTTGAAAGGCCTCTTCCCAAAAGAGATGAACTTTCCAATAATTCTATAGCGCCACTGGCAATGACGGTTCCTCTGAATACTGAACCGGCTCCTAAGGTGAAATCACCGCCTATCAGCCAATATACATTACAAAGAAAGGCCGAATTGATCAGTTTAATATTAAAACCTGCGCCAACATTTAAGGCACCATTGATGTTGATCACAAATAAGGCATTTGCATCCCCTTGTGCATCCAGCGTAAAATCTCCATTGAGATCACCTGCACCCACTGTATGGTATGTTCCTGGAGTAATAAAGCCTGTTGTGTTGTAAGTTTCGAGAGGAGATCCCAAAACAGCATCGTTAGCGCCAAAACTGCCAAATGCAATAGCTACATCAGTTGCAGCAGAAGTTAAGGCTGGATCTCCGACATTGTAAATTGTTCCCACGACTGTTCCGGGAATAGGAAATCCGACGGGTAAATAGGTATAACTACCGATATTACCGGTTACAATAGATGCTCCGTCATTGTCAAAAGCGCCGGAGGCGGTAAAAAGCGCGAAGTTGGAGGTTGATCCCAGGTTGGGTGCCTGGCCGAAATTCACTTTCGGAAAAGCCAATAGGGCGAAGACTGTAATTAATAGTAAAAAAACTTCTCATAACTTTAATGAATTAAATGTAATTGATTTTTGTTCGACAAAGTTGTGATTTCTGAGTCGTCAAAAATTACATAACTTTAGGAAATAGTTACATAATTTATTGTTTTCGATTATGCATAATCCCACTGGAAGGCCTGCTTTTGATACAGATTTGACCCGTGGACCGGGGGCGCATTTTATCTAATAATCTATGATCCACTTACTAACCTGCAAATTTTTCCTGAGTACTCTAGGTAATCATTTCTTTTTCCCCTTCATAATTTCAAACAAACTTTACACTTAATTTTTCGAATTCGCATTTAACTCAGTCTTTACCGGATTGTAATGAATATAATACGCATATTCATCCGGCAAGGTGATCGTATGAATTTTCCGGGCAGCTATGCCTTCGGTCCAGAATTTATAATACTTAAATTACTTACCCATCTTAAATGAATATCAAAACAAATTCTCTTATCCAAATTTTTCCTTTCCGGCAAGGATTCCCTGACCTGATTGTATATAAATTCTAAATCTCTCCTATTTTACCTTAGGTTTGATTGATACCACATTGATACCCCATTGATACCTCATTGATACCCCATTCAGTGTAAATACAAATATAATACTAATATAATACAAATATAATACATATCTAATACGTATATTTGCGTATTAGATATGAATATAATACAAATTATATTTGTATTATATTTGAATTTACACTGAATGGGGTATCAATGAGGTATCAATGGGGTATCAATGGAGTATCAATGGGGTATTGCAGAAATAATGTCAATACATAGGGAAAGCTTGAGCCAAAGGAAATTTGTACAAAACTAAAATATTTTAGCCATCATAATCTATGATTATAAGCATATTCAAAATAAAAAGAATAATTTGGTATAAAAATATGCAATTTATTAGGCTGGTAATTTTATTTTACTTACCTTTAGTTATGACAAAATAGCAAAGAATGATTTTCAATATTTAGTGCTATCTTGTTCATATATAAACTACTAAAACCAAATATGATGGGAACGATTAATCAAGGTTTAACGGGTGGATTTTCCGGCAAGGTCGGAACAGTGGTGGGTGCAAATTGGAAAGGCATAAACTGTATGCGTAGCCTGGCATCGAATCATCACGATGCAAAATCATTAGGCCAACTCGGTCAAAGGGCAAAGATGGATGCTGTCATTCATTTATTAAAACCCCTAAAAGCCTTTGTGCGTATAGGTTTCAAGAGCCTGGCGATCAATAAGTCGGCTTTCAATGCAGCTACCTCTTACAATATGACTCATGCTATCACCGGAATTTATCCTGACTTCTCGGTTGATTATTCAAAGGTGATGATCAGTCTGGGTAAACTTACAGGAGCTTTAAATCCTGTAATTATGGCCTCTGTCGGGAGTCAAATTGAATTCAGCTGGGAGAACAATTCATCGGCTATCGATGCAATGGCCAATGACTTGGCTGTATTGGTGGTGTATAATATTGAAAAAGAACAGGTTGTAACTTTATTAGGCGGCAATACCCGTATAGATAAAAACTTGACCATCACACTTCCAGAATCGTTTGCAGGCGATGAAGTCCAATGTTATATTGCCTTTCAGAATGCCAACCAGAGGGTGATATCAGACAGCTTGTTTGTGGGTAATATTTTGGTAATGTAAGGGATTACTCACGGGGTGTAAAGGATTACTCACGGGATTACTTCAAGTCACCCCGTGAGTAGATTCATTTTCTATTTATAATTTCATCATTTTACGGGCAGTACGAATGTTGTCGTGTCTTATTTCAACCGTATATGTTCCTGGATTTAAATTAGATAAGTTAATTTTTTCATTTGTGCTTCCCTTATCTAAATTTTGAGAATATACTTTCGATCCGGTACTATCATAAATCAGGATGGTATCAAATTCACTACTCGATTGAATGTTTAACTGATTTTTTACAGGGTTGGGGATGAGAATCATTGAATGCCCATCAGGTTGATCAAGTTGGTTTATTGTGCTGGTATATTTGGTTATTATACCATTGTTGTTTGTTAAAATCGGTTTAATCTCATTGCTTGAATTATTGTATCCTGAACCATAATTGAAACGTACAATATTGTTCTCAAAAAGTGTTCTTCCATATTCATCTCCAAAATCTGTATTGTCGATGTGAATCCCTTCAGTTTCACCGTATTCAATTATATTATCTTTTATGACAACATCCATCATCGAACTTGTATAGAGCCAAAAATGGATGCCTGCATGATTGTGTCCAAAATGTCCACATTTGTGAATGGTGTTTCTTAAAAACTGAAATCCGTTGATAGGAGCACTGACACTTTCACCCAAAGGTTCAGTGGCAATCATAAGTCCGGCAAGGTAGCAACTTGAAATATAATTGTCGGTATAAATTAAATTATCTCCTCCGATATTGGCAAGTCCGCGACCCCAATAGCTGGCGATAATGGAATTAAACTTAGCAACATTATCATAGCAAAGTGCTTTGTCTGCCCTGTTTACCTGTGCAACGGCATCATCACCCATTCCACGGAAATAAGTATTTTCGACCAGGTTGTTGTGGGAGTTTCCATCACCCCAATGGACACCATCAAAATAAGTCCCAATGACCCTTGAATCTTTTAAGACATTAAAACTTGTTTCAGCATCTTTGTCGGACCAGCCGTAAATACAACCAACATTCATGATCCATAGGTTTTTAAGCGTTTCATTTTTCCCAACGGGGCGGAAAAGATGGGCTGCAAGGGATCTGGCCACTGCGACTCCTGTAAACTTAATATCTGAAATTGTACTTCCTGAGGTAAGCCTGTAACCAATATCGTCTCCATAAGTGGTTCCCACAACGGTACTGTTCAGCGTTGAATACCAAATACCAGCGCCCATCATATTGACATTGACGGGGATGGTTATGCGTGTATTTTGACAAAAAGTACCGGCTGGGATCCAAACCCCCTTGACCTGTGAAGTTGCTGCAGTAATACATCTTTTAATGGCCTGGGTATCATCTGTAATGTCATTGCCGGTTGCACCATAGTCAGTGATTGACAAATAGTTGGAAGGCATTGTTAAAGGATCAGGAGCTGTTTCAATATCGATCAGATCAATTCCATACCAGGCGCAGAGATCATCAGCATCTTTTTGAAACTTCACAAGATCACCTTGAGCAAGAACAAGGATTATAGAAACCTCACTGTAACGACGCGGCATTGTAAGATCCACTGAATCATAGCATTGTGCTGAAGTAAGGGCGATATCCTGATTGTGGACCCCATTAAGGTATAGGCTGATGGTTCCATTTACATCTTTGGGAATACTGTAACGAAGCGTTATTCTATTGGCTGTTGACAGATTGGTGAATTCAACAAAATTACCTGTTGCCTTCAAATGCACATAACTTTTTTCTGAAGACACTTCATTGATACTTTTGTCACTATTGACGGCAGCACCTCCACCACGAGTAGCCACTTCAGCTTCATAAGTTTTAAAAGGAACAGTAGCGCCACGGTCAGCGGCATAAGACAGGTTTGTAATGGTAAAAAAGGATGCCAACAACAGGGTGCATAAAGCAATATTCATCCTTCGCATTTTCTTGTTCATGATTTTCAATGGTTTTAGGTATATATCTTAATGTATTGAGATCCATTATTCCTTGGCAATAGAATTCATTCTATTAAAATTCTCACGAATTCGAATGTTCTCCTTTGGTGAATTTCTGTTGTCGTTACTCGTTTTGATCTTTTCTAAAAAGAT
>Ga0209724_1000973_pt1 | contig 26991 bp, 23 predicted proteins | sample grotaG_FD_184143 | JGI IMG/M metagenome (GOLD analysis project Ga0209724, IMG submission 184143) | Glacier valley bacterial and archeal communities from Borup Fiord, Nunavut, Canada, to study Microbial Dark Matter (Phase II) -... | ecosystem: Environmental > Aquatic > Freshwater > Ice > Glacier ...
GAAAGGAGCGAGGCACGCGCGCGCCGAAGCGATCACCGATTCATCGGGCTCCCAAAACTTGCTGCGAATGCCGTTCACGTGCAGGTGGTCCACGCCGGCCAGTCGCCACAGCTTCTGGTAGGCCTCGAACGCGAAGCCCAGCCCGGGGTGGCGCGTGAAGGCGCCCCAGCCGTTGCGGTGGCCGTGGATCGGCAGGTGGGCGTGGCGGCGCAGGTGTTCGACACCGGCAAAGCCGACCCAGTTGACGCTGACCATGACGCAAGTGCCACCGGCAGCCAGCACCGCGTCGTGCCGACGCAGCATCTCGTCGATCGAGCCCGAAATGTTGATCGCGTACATCGGCATGCGGCCGAGGCGGTCGGCGTGGCTCCGCAGCACCGGCATCACTGCCGCGAGACGTTGCTCGAAGGGCGCGTACGGCGGGTCGGCGATCAGCTCGTCGTCTTTGATGAAGTCGATGCCGGCGGCGCACAGGCTGTCGACGAGCTTGGCAGTCTCGGCCGGAGTCAGGCCGATGCTGGGCTTGAGGATGGTGCCGATCAGCGGCTGCTCGAACACGCCCGCGAGCCGCCGCGTGCCTTCGATGCCGAAGCCTGGGCCGGCGAAGCCTGCGGCGTAGTCGGGCGGCAGATCCAGGTCGAGCAGGCGCAGGCCTGTGAGTTCGCCGAGCTCGAACAGGTTGCCGGCCACCGTGGCCAGCAGGCTCGACAGGTTGTGGCCGACATTGGCGACCGGGAAGGCGATCTCGACTTCGGCGCGATGGAACACCCCATCGTGCGGACGGCGTGCGACGAAGGCGCTCGGCAGGCTCGGGGCCGCAGCCGGAGGTAGCGCATCGATGCGCACGACGCGAGCGCGCGAGCGCTCCTTCAGCGCATCGGTCTCGCCTGGCAAAGACAGAAACGTACCGCTCGATTGCTCACCGGCGATCACCTCCGCCGCCTGCTCGGCCGGGACCGAACTCTCGACGAGATAACGCGCGGTGAACTCGGCGCGGCGGGGCGAGTGAAGCATCTTCAGCTGTGATGTCTCTGCAGGCGGCTCGATTGAGAATACCGACCGCTGGCTCGTCAGGCACACCCGAAGAACGGCGTATCGCGCGGGCGCATCAGCGTGTGGCGCGCAAGGGCCGGAAGAACTCGCGGATCTCGTGTGCCAGCACCTCTGGCTGCTCCAGCGCGGCGAAGTGGCCGCCCTTGGGCTGCGTGCTCCAGCGGCGGATGTCGCTGTACTGCCGCGCAGCAACCGAGCGCGGCGGGCGCAGGATCTCGCGCGGGAACTCGACGTAACCCATCGGTACGTCGATCGTCTTTCCGGCCGGCACCGGCCACTCGCGGTGCAGGCGTGCGTAGTACGGCCAGAACGACGACCCGATGGCGCCCGTGGCCCAGTACAAAGTGATGTTGGCGAGCATTTCGTCGCGCGGAACGGCGCTCGCCGGATCGCCGTCGTTGTCGGTCCAGCTGCGGAACTTCTCGACGATCCAGGCGGCCAGCCCCGCGGGCGAATCGCTCAGGCCGAAGGCAAGCGTCTGCGGCTTCGTGCCCTGGATCGCCTGGTAGCCGGTCTCTTCTTTCAGGAAGTGGTTCAGCTCGCCCTGAAAGCGCCGCTCCTCGGCGGTCGGGTTCTGCAGCAATTGCGGATCGCGCCGCACGGCGAGCAGGTTCAGGTGGATGCCGATCACCCGTTCGGGGTAGCTGTAGCCCAGCCGCGAGCTGATGAACGAGCCCCAGTCGCCGCCTTGCGCGGCGAAGCGCGGGTAGCCGAGCACATCGGTCATCAATGCGGCGAACGCGTCGGCGATCTCCTCGACGCCGAAACGTGCCTGCCCCGGCTTGAACGACAGCGTGAAGCCCGGCAGCGAAGGCGCGACGACCGTGAACGCATCGGCCGGGTCGCCACCGAAGCGCGCGGGGTCGGTCAGCAACGGGATCAGGCGGCGAAACTCGAATACCGACCCCGGCCAGCCATGCGACAACAACAGCGGCAGCGGCGCCGGCCCGTGGCCCAGCTCATGGATGAAGTGCAGATCGATGCCGGCCAGCGGAACGCTGAACTGGCGGAAGCAGTTCAGCGCGGCCTCGTGCACGCGCCAGTCGAACCCCGTGCGCCAGTGTTCGACCAGCGCCTGCATGTAGGCGACGCTGCTGCCGGTGGACCAGGCAGGGCCGGGTGCTTCGTCGGGCCAGCGCGTGCGTGACAAGCGCTCGCGCAGGTCGTCGAGCACAGGTTCTTCGACGTGCAGCGAGAACGGTGTGGGCGTGCTGGCAGGAGGCGTCATGGCGAACCCGTTCAGATCGTGCCGGACGACTGTTTGTATTTGCCGAGCTGGATCATGTGCTTGTCCAGGTCGTCGAGCACCTTGTCGTTGCTTTGCAATTCCTTGATCGCCAGGTCGATCTCGCCCGTGAGACTCTTTTGCGCGAGCTGAATTTTCTTGGCGTCCTTTTTCGCGTCGAGCTTGAAATCGCTCTTTTCGACTCGCGCCCGGAACTGTTGAAATGCGTTCAAAAAAGCGGAATTGGCGTTGTCGACTTCCAACAGTTTTGCCTCTGACGCCTCGCGTGCCGCCTTGAATTCGTCGTTCGCCGACCGGAACGACTTGCTGGCCTTCATCACCGCGTCCGGCAGGTCGGGAACCTCTGCGCCATCGCCGAGTACCTTCAGTGCTTGCGTCTTGGCTTTGTCCCAGTCCGACATGATCATCACTCCCGGTGTTGAGCGATCATCTTATCGACGAGCCCATGGCCTGTCGGGCGATTTGCGGCAGCCGGCTCTTTGACGCCTCCGCAGAATTGCGGAGCCGAGGCCAAGTGGGGCGGACATTGAGGCGTTCGACCCAGGCGCGGATCCGGATTCCCCGCGATGCGGCCTCCGCACCAACGTGCTGCGATGGCTTCGGCTCGGCCTCATTCGGCGCGACACGATCGTTCGATCGGGCCCCAAGAGCCGAGCGCAGATCATCGCCACACTTTCCGCCGTCACGCGCCGCCCGAGGTCCGTACGCCTGACCTTGGCGCGCTGGCGCTGCGCCGACGAGTCGAGCCCATCCATGCGTTCTGCGTGGCCAGCAATTCTGCGATCAGGCAAAGAAAGTGACGGAGCGCAAGGATGGCTTGCCGCTCGCAAAGGCCTTGCGTGGGTAGGTGGAGAAGAAGCGGCGTGCGAAGTGCGCCCTACGCCGCTCAACGCCGCGGTCCTACGGCTATCAACAGTGCGGAGACGTAGATTGGCAGATCTCATCAACGCTGTGGAGAACTATCTTGCTCAACTCTATTGAGAAAGCCTGCATCGAAGCGTGCAACGAATGTGCCGTGGCATGCCTGCAGTGCGCGACAGCCTGCCTCCAGGAGGCCGATCCCAAACCGATGGTGCGTTGCATCGCGTTGGACCTGGAGTGCGCCGCCATTTGCCAACTCGCTGCTTCGTCGATTGCCAGGGGCGGTGAACACATGAAGGCCATCTGCGCCCTGTGCGCGCAAGCATGCAGCGGCTGCGCAACGGAGTGCGGCAAGCACGACATGGATCATTGCAAACGTTGCGCCGAGAAGTGCAAGCGCTGTGCCGCCGCCTGCCTCGCCATGGCTGACTAAACACCCAGGAGATATCGATGAACTTCAAAATTCTCAACCCCGGCAAGGCCCTATGCCTCGTGCCGCTCGCGGCACTTTGGCTCGCGTCAGCAGCCGTGCAAGCGCAGACTGCTCCTGCGATGGCGCCGTCTGCCAGTATGCCGATGGGGCAAATGAACGCGGGCGCCGCCGGCTCGCATGACATGAAGGCGTCCATGATGATGGGCATGGACGGCATGCAGAAGATGACGATGTCGGGCGACACCGACAAAGACTTCGCGACGATGATGAAGATGCACCATCAGCAAGCCTTGAAGATGGCGGAGATGGAGCTTGTGAACGGCAAGTCCGCCGAAATGAAGGCCATGGCCAGGCAGATCAGCGTGGCGCAGAAGAAAGAGATCGCACAGTTCGACAAGTGGCTCGCCAAACAGAAGTGATCTGCGTGACCGGCCGGCGGACTGCATAGCAAGCTATGAAGGCTGCGGTGCAGCGGCGGCTGCTCCCGGAACCTCAGGGGGACGATGGGCGGCTGCGACCTCAAAGGACGGCAACCGCATCAAGCACCTGTGCCGTGGGACGATGCGCATACGCAGTGGCCCGTTGCACGCGCAAGACATCGTTCCTGCCTCCGAAATTTGGGACAAGAACGTGACGCGGACCTCAAAAAGACAAAGGGGTTAGCAGGCATTGACCAGCTAACCCCGTCATTTTTTGCTCCCCGACCTGGGCTCGAACCAGGGACCTACGGATTAACAGAACGAAGTACAAGGCCGCTGGGTCGAGCGCAAGCCGATGAAACGTAAGGGGAAATCGCTCCTGATCAGCGCGGCGTTTTCCGCATACCGAACTCAGACCGAACCTTAGACAATTTTTGGCGTGGTCAGAGACAAAAAGTCGAACGAAAACGAAGAGTTGCGGCGGCGTAGCGCCGAAATTCTGACCGCGCGTCTGCGCGTTTTACAGGCCCTGTCTCTGGCAGAAATGCCGAGTTACCATTTCCGACCGCAAAGCGAGGTTCAACGTCAGGATCTTGTCGAGGTCCGCAGCAGACAACGGCACAAGAATGAACCTCTTCCCCAAAAGTGATGAGCAATCTTTACATATCCGGCGGGGCTTAGCAGCATGATGAGCTACACCGACGTACCGCCACATGCAGGAGCGTAGAAGATGCCAAAGAACACTCTCCATTTCGCCTTCAAGATCTTGCTCGCAGGAGTGGGAATACTTTCGGGCTTCGGCGCTCTGGGCGCAGATAAAAATCAAGCGCGATTAGCGTCCGTGACGAACCTTCCGGATTTCGACTGCTCGTCTGCAAACAGTAAAAGTGGTGCACAAAAATGCGACTCGATTGTCTTTCAAGTGCAGTTGGTAAAGATCAAGCAGGTGGACGGAACTGAAGTCGCCTGCGTGGCCTACTTTCCCTACAGCAAGTTGACAGTTCACACAGGCGTGGATGGCGATCCGGTGACTCTGAGATGGCACGTTAGCCCCCTTGGCTCGTTCGTAGGCAACGGCGTCGATATCAAGGAGAACTACGGCGACAAAAAGGATGATCTTGTCGACACCCAAAGCGCGACGCCCCAGGATGCCTCCATGACCTTTAAATCGAAGATTAAGAAAAAGAAGACGTTCGATCACCGACCGATCACGCAGTTGGATTTTGGGGGTGGCGTGGTGAAGTCATGCGACGGAGCGGATCCCATCATCTCGAACAGTGCTGACTGACCAAGGATTGAACCCGATCTAGTGCGCGGAGAAGCTCGGCATCGGCCGCGGATCCCAAAGATAGTCGAAGCGCGGCAGCGCTTTCCACAAACGTTGCCGCTGCGACGAGATCATTACGATGGATCGCGCTCGCGGTCTTCTGACAGTAGAGCAGCGCTAGCCCTGCGGTGTCCCCCGGTTCCCTCAACAATCGCTCCGCTGCGCGATGACAAGACTGGGCGGCATCAGGCTCACCCAGTTCGCTGAGTAGTTCCCCAAGATAGCCCCTGAAGATGCCCTCAGAGCGGGGTGCTTTCAGATCCTGCGCAAGCGCGACCGACATCTCAAGAAGCTCCCTAGCAATGTTCAGTCGACCTTTGGCTCTCGTTACAAGACCGAGGTTACAGAGAACAGTCGCTTCCAGTCGTCGATGGCCTAGTTCACGGGCTATGGCCAGTGATAGCGAAAGTTCGTGGTGGGCCGCATCGAACTCATTCAATTCAAACAGTAGGAGGCCAAGATTGCAGCGCGCGTTGCCTTCCCACTGTCGATCGCCCAACTCTGTTGCGATCTGGACAGCGCTTTTCAAATGCCCTTGTCCGACGTCGAATTGACCTTGTACAACTGCGGCACTTCCAAGGCTGCCGTGCAGCCCTCCCTCCCATCGACGTTCCCCCAACGTTTGCGCTGCCCGTAGCGCCAGCTTGTAATGCTTTATGGATGCGACCACGTTCGAACGGGACAGTTCTAGATTGCCAAGCGCGTTATGCAACATCAAGGTCGATAGCGCCTGACCTTGAACCATCTTTGCCGCCGCATCCAACGCTGCGCGGGCTGCCTCGTGGCGTCCGTGCAGTACGTGCAGATCGCCGAGCAGGCATTGAACTTGAGCCTCGAGCTCGGGCTCAGCTGCAACCCGGGCAAGCTGTAACGCGTTTTCGTAGTGCTCGTTTGCGACGTCCGGGTGTCCCATTAGCCCCGCCGCACCGCCGAGCACTCGTTGCACTCGAGCTCTCTGCGACGCACTGAGATCTGTTCTTTCGACAAGCGGCGCAGCAAGTGCCGTGATCAATCGAAATGGTCCTGACAACCTTAGCAAAGCCCAAACGTTAACCAGGGTTTCGACTGCAAAGCGAGTGGCACTGGCATCTTCGCCACTCACTGAGGCAGCTGTGGCGCGACGGCACGCAATGACGATGTTGTCGAGCTCTATGCAGCCGCCACGCGTCGCGTCCACCTCGCTCAATCCAGCGAAATGCATCCAATGCCTTCGGTCGGCGGAGATGTCCCCCCCCTTCAGACGCTCCGCGGCGTAATCCTTTACCGTGCGGAGTAGGTCGAAACGTTCCGCAGTAAGCCGACGAACCAACGACTTTTCGACCAGCGATTGCAATGCATCACCGACCCAAAAATCGTCGCTGAGAGACGAAATATCCAGTACCGATTCCGCAGACCTGAGGGTAAAGCCACCCTCGAAAACTGACAATTGTGCAAGGCTAGCGCGTTCGAGTTCGCTCAAAAGTTCCCACGACCAATCAAGTGTTGCTCTCAACGTCGCCTGCCGGTCAGTTCGCCCGCTGCGCGTTGCTAGCAAGCGAAAGCGTTCTCCGATGCGCGTGACAAGGTCTGCCGGCGCAACGGTACGAGCCCTACTGGCCGCTAACTCGACTGCCAATGGGAGCCTGTCTAGTAGCTCGACTAACTTGGGCAGCGCATCGAGATCCGCCACGCTGAGCGGCTCGGCAATGCCTGCCGATATGCGGCGGCCTTTGAAAAGCTGGACCGCCTCCTCGTTTGTCAAAGGTGGAAGGCCCTCGATGTGCTCACCCGGCAAACCAAGAACTTCGCGGCTCGTGACTAGGAATCGGACTTTTGGCGCCGCGCGAATCCAGCGGCTCAATGTTTTGCCTGCGAATCGCGCGACTTGCTCGAAGTTGTCCAGTACTAGAAGGCACGTGCCTCGCATGACTAACTGAGCTGACAAACGCTCGACGGGGTCATCGCCTCCCAGTTGAATGGTGAGCGCCTGCGCAACGGCGAAGGCAATACCGTCCGGTTCCCGCGCTTGGGCGAGGTCGCAGAACCAAACACCTCCGGGATAGTCCCCGAGCCAACTTCTTGCATAGCGCTGTGCCAAGCGTGTCTTTCCGACCCCTCCGATGCCGAGAAGCGTGACACTCCGGATGCCGCTGTTGAAAGCTGCGGCCAGCGCCTGCAGTTCGGTCGTACGACCCACGAAAACGTCGGGCTCACTTCCGAGATTGTTGGGCAGTGATTCCGTTGGTATCCAAATTCCGTCACGAAGCAGAACGCGATAGGCTTTGGAGGATCCCTCTGGCGGAAGGACTGCGCCCGATGCGTGGCCGACTTCGTAAAGTTCAAGTGGCTCATTTATGCCCTTGAGGCGCCAATGCCCGTGTAGATGGATGCGCATGTCCAGGGGCATCGCGGGCTTCATCACATCGGCGGCCTGCGAACTGAACAGCGTCTGACCACCGTTGGCGACGGACATGATCCGTGCCGCGGTAGGAAGTGCCACGCCATCCACTTCGAATGGCGTTGCACCTGCAGCTACGTCTTCCGGCCGATTGGTACGCAGGACGACTGGACCCCAATGAAAGCCGACACGTGCCGTTAGCGGCGTCGGAAGTTCTGCCAACATCGCGTGGTACGCATCCGCAAACCCCACTGCGTCAGCGCAACTTTGAAACAAGACCAGGAAGCCGTCCGTTCGGCCCACCTCCTGGCCGCTCCATAAGCGCATCAACGCCCTTGAATTCTGATCATGGCGAGACCACAGATCTGTGGCGAAAGTGCTATCGCCCCGGTCGAGAACTTTTGTGCTGTCTATGACATCCGTAAACAGAACCGCAAGTGTTTTCTCGCCGAGCATGGCAGAGGAGTGGGGCGTGCTCATGGCCTGGGTGGGCATGGTTGCCCATTGTGCAGGTCGCGAGTGGATAAATCGACTAGAACCCTAACGACGACGCCGAGTGCGCTTCAGTCATCGGACCCGTTCACCAGATGTGTCCGTCCGGGCGGTAACCTTGACATACTGAATCAATGAAGATCCCTCCGGACGCCCGCGTCGGCAGCCAGCGATGGCTTCAAATAGCTGTCAACCGTGCTACTGGCCTCGTCGACCAAGCCCTTAAGCTGTCAGGCGCAATCGAGGACGATGACGCGGTCACCTGGAACTTGAACCGCCCCGGAATTCGTGGAGGCTGTTTGGTTTAAGTCAGGCCGCCGCAGCGGTGGCTTGACTGGCGAGATGCCGGTAACAGTTTGCCTCAGCTTCTGCGGGAGGTATGTAGCCGATGGGCTCGAGCAGGCGATGGTTGTTGAACCATGCGACCCATTCCAGCGTTGCCAGCTCTACGGCCTCCTTGGTCTTCCATGGCGCTCGGCGATGAATGAGTTCGGCTTTGTACAGGCCGTTGATCGTCTCGGCCAAGGCGTTGTCATAGCTGTCGCCCTTGCTGCCCACTGACGGTTCGACGCCGGCCTCGGCCAAGCGTTCGCTGTAGCGGATGCTGACGTATTGCGAACCGCGATCCGAGTGATGGATCAAGCTGTTGTCGCGCTCGGGTTGGCGTGCGTACAGGGCCTGCCCGAGAGCATCCAGAACGAAGTCGGTTCGCATCGAGCTGCTGACTCGCCAGCCCACGATGCGCCGAGCGAAAACGTCGATGACGAAGGCAACGTAGAGCCAGCCCTGCCAGGTCGAGACGTAAGTGAAGTCCGAGACCCAGAGTTGGTTCGGCCGCTCGGCACGGAACTGCCGATTGACCCGGTCCAGCGGGCACGCAGCCTTGCTGTCACCAACCATCGTGCGCACGACCTTGCCCCGCCTCACGCCTTGCAGCCCGCGCCTGCGCATCAATCGTTCTACCGTGCAGCGCGCCACCGGATGGCCTTCACGGCCGAGTTGCCGCCAGACCTTGTCGGCTCCATAGACCTGCATGTTGGCCTTCCAGACGCGCTCGATCTCGGGCACCAACGCCTCGTCGCGCCGAGCGCGAGCGCAGCGCCGTTCAGGGTTGCGACGAAAGGCCGCGTGCCTTCGATACCCCGACGGGGCGATCTGCAGAACCTTGCAGATCGGCTCAACCCCGTGGGTGTCGCGGTGCTTGTCGATGAAGTCCCTCAGGACTTGAGTCGGCGGTCGAGCTCCGCCTGGGCGAAAAAAGTGCTGGCCAGCTTCAGGATCTCGTTGGCCCGGCGCAGCTCCTTGTTCTCGCGTTCGAGTTCCTTCAGGCGCTGCAGGTCGGTCGTCGTGACACCGGCCCTGGCGCCCATGTCGATCTCATCGCGCTTGACCCATTCGTTGAGGGTCTGCGCAACGCAGCCAATCTTGGGCGCGATGGATTCAATTGCAGCCCATAGCGAGGGGTACTCGCCTCGGTGCTCCTGCACCATGCGAACAACTCGTTCGCGGACCTCGGGTGAGAACTTGTTCGTCTTGCTCATGGCTCAATCCTCTCAGAGAGTTGAGCCTCCTCAAAAGCCGGGGCGGTTCAGGCCAGGCTGCGACCCGAGGACTTCCTATTGCCAAACCGCACCACGCTCCATAACGTACACCGGCGCGGACGAACGACAGTTCCGACCCAAGGCGAACGAAACAATGGGGACCGGCTACGTGTGGCGAAGATCACGACGCACGGCCCGTGGATCTGCCCGACCCATCCACCTGACGCAGGGCGATGCGGAATTCTGGCTGTCGGGCGTCCGGCTCGAAGCTGCCTGTCCGGATACCCGGAAAGGATTGCTGTTAGGAACCCTCAGGCGGATGTACTTTCAGACGGTGCGCAGAGGAAGGGTCCGCCGACGACGAGCTTGCGGTGGCTCTAGCTTCCGCCGCAGCGGGGAATCAGTTGCCCGACCTGTTTCAGCGGAACAGCTTCGGGACCCAGTGTGCTAGCTCCACAGATGTACTGCTCAGGACGACGCCTAACGCTAGCCAAATGACCCCGAACATTGAAAATGGAAGTGTTTTGGCGACGGCTTCGCGAGAAGCCTTCCTGAACGACTCCTCGGCGGCCAGTCGTTCGGCTCGCCCAGCAGCCTGTGCGCGTTGTCGTTCCCGCTTCTCGGCGTCCAACTCGTTTCCGAGGTTGTAGAGACTGTTAGACATCGTCCCAACTAGGTCCTCAAGAAAGCGTAGACGCTGGTCCACGGTTGCATCAGGTGTGATACCCACAGCGCCGTGTGCCTTGCTGACATTGCCCGCCTGACCAACTGCTGCCACACCGGTGATCGGAATCGTGACGTTCTGACCAGGACGCCGAGACCACCATCTGGTGAATGAACTGAACATTGTCGGAACGCCGCTCTCTTGCCGTTTCTGCCGAAGCTCACGCACGACGCTGGCGATGCCCACTACCTGCAGGAGCATGCCCCACCATCTGATACACGGCTCCAAGGTGGCGCGAGGTATGAAAAGAACCATGATCGTCACCAAGGTCAGCAGCACGGCGACCTGTGCGAGACCAGGTGCCGAAGCCAAGTGTCGGAGCCAATGAACGACACGCATACGACACGCAGCATCCATAAAGAAGGAAAGGGGCAGCTGGCGTTAACCGGCTACCCCTTGTGATGTTGGCTGGCTCCCCGACCTGGGCTCGAACCAGGGACCTACGGATTAACAGTCCGGCGCTCTACCAACTGAGCTATCGAGGAACAGCCTCGAATTATAGCGGGCGACCTTTGGCGGGCGGGCCTCAGAGGTCGGCTTGCAGCGACAGACGCCACGTTCTGGGCGCAAGCGGAAACAGGTAGGCGTGGTCGAACTGGTAAGGGCTCTCGCGCCAGGCGCGGCGGTCGAACACGTTGTCGACGCCTGCGCGCAAAGTCCATCGAACCGGGCCCACGTTCACCTCGTGGCGGGCGCCGAGATCGAAGCGCGCGTAGCCGGGAATCTGCGCGCTGTTGTCGGGCAGCACTTCGCGCTGGCTCTCATAGACGGCAGCGGCTTGAAGGCTGGTGCCGGGCAAGGCCGCGATGCGATAGAGCGTCTGCAGGCGTGCGGTGAAGGCCGGCACGTTGGTCGGGCGCTTGCCGTCTTGAGCGGCATCGGCGGGCGTGTCGACGCGGGCGTGCAGCCACTGCACGCCGCCGTGCAGGTCCCATGCGCGGGAACGCCACGCGCCGCCCGCTTCGAAGCCGCGGTGGCGTTGCGTGCCACTCAACCCGCGCGTGCATTGCACTGTCGGGAGGCACGGCGTCACGTCGCCGAACAGCGGGCGCTCGATGTCGAACGCGGCGAGGTTCCACTCGGCGTTGCCGAGACCACCCTTGAGGCCCGCTTCGATCTGCTTGCTGCGCGCCGCCGGCAGAGCCTGGCCGGCGTTGGTGTAGCGGCGCACGACCGGCATGGCGTTCGGGTCGAGCGGCACGTTGGGAGCGAGATCGCTCTCCACGCCGCGGCCCCAGCTTCCATAGGCCAGCTGACCGGGCGCGAAGGCGTAGGTGAGTGCGGCGAAAGGCGTGCTGAACGACTGGCGATAGGCCGTGCCGGGCGAGCCGTCGGTGGGTCGCGTGCCACGCGCAAGACGCGTGTGGCGCAGGCCCAGCCATGCCGTGGCGCGCTCGCCGATCGAGATTGCGTCGCGCACCGAGAGCTCGGTCGATTGCTCGTCGCGGTCGGTGTTGGCCGCCGTGATGTCGGGCGCTGGCGGCACGACGAGCGTCCCGTCGACGTTGCCGGTGCCGGCGAAGTTGAACGCCTGCCCCTGGAACCGGTTGTGCACGAGGTTGCGCTGCACGCCGGCAGTGAACTCGTGCCCGAGGCCGAGACTCGCGGCCCGCCCGTGGAGCGATACGTCGAGCGTGCTGCTGCGGCGCCGCTCGTTCTCGCTGCGAAAGTCATAGAGGTCGAAGTTGCCGCTCGGGCAATAGCGGTCGGCGTAGTAGGTGCCGTCGGTGTCGGTGCAGCCGAACGGGAAGGCGATGCGGTCGTCGGTGCGCAGACGCTGCACGAGCCCATGCGCCGTGACGTGCCAGCCCGGCGCGAGCTGCTGCGTGACTCGCAGCGAGGCGGTGGTCGCGTCGAACACCACCGGCAGCGACCAGGGCTGGTTGTTGAGGTTCAGGCGCGGGTCGGCCACGGCGGGCACGCGGTCACCCAGCAGGCTGAAGCCGGGCACGCTCGGCTGCGATCGATGGCTGGTCTCGACCTCGGCCTCGATCAACGTCTGCTTCGTCGCGCGCCAGTCGCCGGCGAGCGCGAGCACGTTGCGGCTGCCCTTGGCGTTGCGCACGATCGGGTCGATGTGCTCCGCACCTGCGTTGAGCCGCAGGCCGAACGCGTCGCCGACGCCGAAGCGTTGGCCGATGTCGACGCTGCCGAGCACGCTGCCGCGCCCGCGCCATTCGAGAAAGGCGGAGCGCAACGGCGCGTCGAGCGGGCGCTTCACGACGAGGTCGACCAGGCCGCCGGGTGCGCTCGTGCCGGCCTGCAGGCCGCTCAGGCCCTTGAGGATGTCGACGCGGCCCTTGTTCTCGAGCGGGATCGAGGTCTCGGCATTGATCGGCAAGCCGTCGCGGCGAAAGTTGAATCGGTTGTCGATCACGAAGCCGCGCACGGTGAAGTAGTCTACGTAGCCCTCGGTGTCGTAAGCCTCGCCGACGGAAGCGTCGAAGCGCATGAGGTCGCTCAAGCGCCGTGCGCCGGCGTCGCGCATCTGCTCGGCATCGACGCTCGTGGCCGCGACCGGCGCACGCGACAAGGGAACGTCGCCCCACCCGGCGACGCTGGCCGGGACCGGCGACTTGCCGGTGACGGTGACGGGCGCGAGCGAGTCGGCGCTCTGCGCATGCGCACCGGCCGTGATGAAGAGCAGCGCGAGCGCGGTGCGGTGGAAGGGTCGTGTGATGTGGGCCATCGTGTCTTTCGATGGCAGGTGGCTCGGCCGAGGGTTCACCGGCAACGGCCGGTTCGGCGTGGCTTCCCTGCGCGAGGATTACCTCAATCAGGTTCAAAGGGTTTGTCTCAGTCGAGGTGCGCAGCGATTCGTCGCCATGCATCCCAACACCCCCAGCGGATGCGCCGCGAGCCCGAAGGCCGCAGCACGAGCGGATTATCTATCCGTTGAACGATTGCAGGTGCGGCGCCACGCCGAGCAGCGCATGCAAGCGCGTGCTCGTGGTCGTGTACAGCAGCGGCAGCGCGCGGTCCGGGAACACGCGCTCGCCGATGGCGAATGCGGCGAGGGTGGCCTCGTGGAAGCCGCAGACGATGAGCTTCCTCTTGCCCGGATAGGTGTTCACGTCGCCCACGGCATGGATGCCCGGCGTCGACGTCTCGAATCGCGCCGTGTCGACCACGAGCTGCTTCTTCTCCAGCGCCAGGCCCCACTCTGCGATGGGCCCGAGCCTCGGGCTCCAGCCGAGCAGCACGTAGAGCGCGTCGAGCGGCATCGTGCGCAAGCTGCCGTCGCTGCAAAGCAGCCTCAAGCCGGTGAGCGCATCGCCGGCTTCCTCGATCCCTTCGGCTTGCCCGGCGACGAACTCGATGCGCCCTTCGGCGCGCAGGCTGCGCAGGCGTTGCAGCATCGGTTCTCCGGCCGTGAAGTCGTCGCGCCGATGGACGAGGACGACGCTCGCAGCGCGCGACGCGCCGTCTGCCGCCGCGGCGATGGCGGCGGCGACCGCCGCTTCGCCGTTGCCCACGATCACCACGCGCTTTCCGGTCTGTTCATGCAGCGCAGCCGCATGCTCGAACAGCTGCGTGCCGCGATGCGCGTCGAGACCTTCGAGCTTGAGTCGCCGCGGCTGGAACGACCCCACCCCTCCGGCGATCACGATCGCCTTCGAAGTGAAGCGCCTGCCGGCGGAGGTCTCGATGTCGAAGCGGCCGTCGGCGCGTGTCGCCACTCCGGTCACCTGCTGCTCGAGGTGAAATTCCGCGCCGAAAGGCTCTATCTGCTTCAGGAGCTTTTCGACGAGTTCACGGCCGCTCGCGAGGGGCAGGGCGGGGATGTCGTAGATGGGCTTGTCGGCATAAAGCTCGAGGCACTGGCCGCCTGCGTGCGGCAGCGTGTCGACGACGTGGCAGCGAACCTCCTGCAGCCCGAGCTCGAATACCTGGAACAGACCGACCGGGCCGGCGCCGACGACCAGCGCGTCGATCTCCATCGGCTGCACCGAAGCTTCGACCGGCTGCGCTGAGCTCGGCATCACGAACTATCGCGTGAGCTGATCGAGCTTGCCGGTCTTGTCTTTCCAGTCGTCTGCATCGGGCGGCGGCGCCTTGCGGCGAGTGATGCTGGGCCAGCCGATCGCCAGCTCGGCGTTGAGCTTGATCATGTGCTGCTGATCGCCGGGCACGTCTTCCTCGGGAACGATGGCGTTCACCGGGCACTCGGGAATGCACACCGCGCAGTCGATGCATTCGTCGGGGTCGATGGTGAGGAAATTCGGGCCCTCGCGGAAACAGTCGACCGGGCACACGTCGACGCAGTCGGTGTACTTGCAGCGGATGCACGATTCGAGAACGACGTGGGTCATGGTGGCGCGGGCTCGGGGGAAAGAAGCGCGGCACGGGGCCTGCGCACGAGAGATCAGACTCGAATTTTACGGGCTCGCTCGCCAAATGTTCTGGACGCTGCGAGCCGCGTGCGCGGGGGCGCAGATACCGCCAAGGCGCGTGCGCCCGCGCCCACGATCACGACCGTCGGCCGGCCGGCGTGCAGCACCGTGGCCAAACCCAGCGTGTCGACCGCGTGGTCGCTCGCCAGCTCGTCGGGCCAGCCCGCGCGCGAGACCACGAGCGCCGGTGCGTCGCCCGGCCAGCCCGCCTCGACCAGGCTGCGCGACAAGGCCGCGAGCTGCTTGCCAGCCATGTAGAACACCTCGGTGTCGGCGTGGCGCCCGGCACGCAGGCCAATGTCGTGGGTCATCGCGGTGGTGAGGCTCACGCTTCGGCCGCCGCCGCGTCGCGTGAGCGGGCGGCCCGTGACCGCGGAGGCTGCCATCGCGGCCGATACGCCCGGCACGATCTCGTAGCCGATACCGGCTGCAGCCAGTGCCTCGAGTTCTTCTTCCAGCCGGCCGAACACGCTCGGATCGCCACCCTTGAGCCGAACCACGCGCTTGCCCGCGCGGGCGTGCTTCACCAGCAGTGCGTTGATGGTCGCCTGTCCGGTGTTCTCGTTGCCTGCGCCATCCCGCCAAGACTGTGCGTGCGGCAGGCCGCGCAGGCCGCGCTTGCCCACGTCGAGCCAGTGCGCCTGCGGGGCGAACTCGCGCAGCGCCGGGTCGGCCAGGGAATCGAACAGCACGACCTCGGCCTGCTTCAATCGATCGGCACCGCGCAGCGTGATGAGGTCGGCGCGGCCGGGGCCGGCGCCGACGAAGACGACGGGAGGAATCGAGTGCGGGCTCATGTGCCCGGGGCGCTTGCAAGACCCGTGCTAGCGAAGCGCGGGCCCGGCCCGATCACGTCGCCCTGATAGTGGCCATCGGGGAAAAAGGCGAGAGCGCGTTCGGCCAAGGCGCGGTCTTGATCGGCGCGCAGCTGCACCGCGCTGAAACCGGTGCGCTGCAGGAGCGGCAGCATGTCGACCACCACGTCTCCGGTGGCGCGGATCTCGCCGGCGTAGCGGTAGCGGGCGCGCAGCAGGTGCGCCTGGCTGTAGGCGCGCCCGTCGGTCCACTTCGGGAAGGCGAGTGCGACGGAGGCAACGCCGTGCAGGCTCGCGGCGAAAGCGTCGTCGATGTCGGCGTCGTTGGCGACAGCGAGCGCAGCGGGCACTGCGCCGGCGGCGATGAACTTCATGACGGATTTCATGCGTGCATCGCCGTCGAGCGGCGCACCGCGTTGGCAGCGGCCTTGAACGGCTCGAGGCCGACGCGCTTGACCGTGCCGATGAAGCGCTCGGCAGCGCTCGAGCGCTGCGCGCGGTAGGTCTCGATCACGGCTTCGATCACGTCGGCCACTTCGTCGGCGGCGAACGAGGGGCCGATCACCTTGCCGGCCACCGACGGGCCGCTCAACGTGGAGCCGTCGGCGCCGCCGAGCGAGACCTGATACCACTCGGTGTTGTCCTTGTCGACGCCGAGGACGCCGATGTGACCGCTGTGGTGGTGGCCGCACGAGTTGATGCAGCCGCTGATGTGCAGGTCGATGTCGCCGATGTCGTGCAGCTCGTCGATGTCGTCGAAGCGCTCGGTGATCGAAGCGGCGATCGGGATCGAGCGCGCGTTGGCCAACGCGCACAGGTCGCCGCCGGGACAGGCGATCATGTCGGTGAGATAGCCGATGTTGGGCGTGGCGAAGCCGGCTTCGCGCGCGGCCTGCCAGAGCGCCGGCAACTCGGCTGCAAGCACCCACGGCAGCACGAAGTTCTGGTCATGCGAGACGCGCAACTCGCCGTGGCTGAAGCGCTCGGCGAGGTCGGCCGCCAGGTCCATCTGCTCGGCCGTGGCGTCGCCGGGCGGCAGGCCGGCGCGCTTGAGCGAAAGCGTGACTGCGCGGTAGCCGGCGAGCCGGTGCGCGTGCACGTTGCGCTCGAGCCAGCGGCAATAGCCGGCCGGCTTCGAGGCGTGCGTGGCCGACGCTTCGAGCTCGACGGCGACCACACCTGCCGGCAGCTCGAAGCAGGCCGCGACGCGATTGAACTCGGCCTCGCTCACGAGATGCGCCGAGCCTTCGACGTCGCGCTCGAGGATGGCCTCGAACTCGGCATTCACCGCGTCGACGAACTTCTGCCCTTCCGCCTTGACGAGGATCTTGATGCGCGCCTTGTAGATGTTGTCGCGCCGGCCGTAGCGGTTGTAGACGCGCACCACCGCTTCGATGAAGACGAGGATCTGCTGCCACGGCAGGAACTCACGCACGACGGTGCCGACGATCGGCGTGCGGCCCATGCCGCCACCCACGCGTACCTCGAAGCCGATCTCGCCGGCTGCGTTCTTCTTCAGCGTAAGGCCTATGTCGTGCCACGCCGTCGCAGCGCGGTCTTCGGTGGCGCCGGTCACGGCGATCTTGAACTTGCGCGGCAGGAACGCGAATTCCGGGTGCAGCGTGCTCCACTGTCGCAGGATCTCGCAGTAGGGCCGCGGGTCGATCAGCTCGTCGGCCGCGACGCCAGCGAAGCAGTCGCTGGTGATGTTGCGGATGCAGTTGCCGCTGGTCTGGATGCCGTGCATGTCGACGTCGGCGAGCAGGTCCATCACGTCGGCCGCGTCGGCCAGTTCGATCCAGTTGAACTGCACGTTCTGGCGCGTCGTGAGGTGGCCGAAGCCGCCGCGCGGCGCATACATGCCGCCCGGTTTGCCGTCGTACTCGCGGGCGATGCGGGCCAGTGCACGCAGCTGCCGTGCGTTCAGCTCGCCGTAAGGCAGGGCCACTCGCAGCATGGGCGCATGGCGCTGCACGTACCAGCCGTTCTGCAGCCGCAGAGCGCGGAACTCTTCCTCGCCGAGCGTGCCTTCGAGATGGCGGGTGAGCTGGTCTCGGAACTGGGCGGCACGCTGGTGAACGAAGTGGCTGTCGAAATCGTTGTACTGGTACATGGCGGCGTGTATGGGGGCAGGGTTCGTGCCGGGGTGGCCGCAGAATGCGCGGCCGAACCGGCTTCCCCGCGCGGAGTCGCGACTCTATCGACGGCGACCCTTCTTGAGAAACACAGATTCGTCGGATGCGTATCCCGATGCGGCATAAGCAGAACCACCCACCTTCGCGCTCGACACAGTCCACCCACGCGGTCGACTCGCCGCGCCGCGAGTCTCTACGCGGCCTGGCCGCTTGGCTGGCAGCAATGGGCGGCGGCGCGGGCTGGCTGCTCGGAGGGTGCTCGAGCACGCCACGCGCGGCGGCGCCGTCGGTCGTGGCCGCGGCGTCTGCTGCCAGCACGCCCGCTGCGCTGCTGCCGCCTGCACCTGTTCTCCTGCCCCGCCGGCCCCGCATCGGCCTCGCGCTGGGCGGCGGTGCGGCGCGAGGCTTCGCGCACATCGGCGTGATCCAGGCGCTCGAGGAGAACGGGCTCGCGCCCGACCTGATCGTGGGCACGTCGGCCGGCAGCCTGGTCGCGGCGCTCTATGCCTCGGGCCGCAGTGGCCGCGAGCTGGCCACGATCGCCGACGCGATGGACGAGACCGCCTTCGCCGACTGGTCGTATCCCGGCCGCGGCCTGATCCGCGGCGAGGCGCTGGCGAAGTTCGTGCGCGAGCAGACCGGCCACCGCGACATCGAGAAGATGCGCCTGCCGCTCGGCATCGCCGCGACCGATCTCGACAGCGGCGCCGGCATCCTGTTCCAGCGCGGCGACACCGGCACCGCGGTGCGCGCCTCGAGCGCGGTGCCGGCCGTGTTCCAGCCGGTGCGGATCGGCACCCGCGAGTACGTCGACGGCGGGCTCTCGGCGCCGATCCCGGTTCATCACGCGCGCCAGATGGGGGCCGAGTTCGTGATCGCGGTCGACATCTCGGCCGTGCCCGAAGGCAACCCCACGGGCGACGCCGCGCGCATGCTGATGCAGACCTTCGCCATCATGGGCAAGAGCCTGAAGAGCTATGAATTGCGCGAGGCCGACGTGGTGCTGCAGCCCGCGCTTGCCGGCGTCTCGGGTGCCGACTTCACGACGCGAAGGCAGTCGATCAAGGCCGGCCGCGACGTGACGCTCGCGCACCTTGCCGAGCTGCGCGGCAAGCTCGCCGCCAAGAGCCACTGAGTCGCGGCCCAGCCGGCTCGCCGAAGCTGATGAAGCCGAGCTTGAGCCACCACCGGCAGGCCTCTGCGAACGAGACTCGCGAGGGCGCTGAACGGTCTTCGGTCACCGCGTGAGCATCACATGGCGTGCGGCTGGGCCGCACCAAAAAACAAGGGCCCGGATTCACACCCGGGCCCTTGTTCCAACTCGCGAAGCAGCCGCAGCGGCGGCTCGCTCGTCGGCGCTATGCGTCAGGCGGCGCGCTTGACCTTTGCCGCGCGGCCGGCCGTCGTCGACAACGCATGGAAGTTCGCGTCGGCGACTTCAGCGGCTTGCTTGGCGGCCTTCTGCACGCTTTCGAAGGCGTTGCTGGCAGCGGCAACAGCCGACTTCACCAGGGCGACGGCGTTCTCGCTGCCGGCGGGCGCGTTCTTGACGGCGCTGTCGACCACGGCCATGAACTTGGCCTGCGCTTCGGTGGACGTGGCTTCTGCGGCCTTGGTCACTTCGGCACCGGTGGCGGCGGCGATCTCGTACAGGTGGCGGCTGTAGGCGGCGGCCTTCTCGGCAGCCGGCTGGAGCATGCTGGCTTGCAGCGCCATCAGCTCTTGCGCGTCTTTGACCGACAGGGCGGCTTGTGCCGTTTGCGCGGCTTCGCCCATCGCGGTCTTGGCGACCTGCATGTTCAGCTCCATGAGCTTTTCCATGCCTTCGAACGCCTTGCCGGTCAGGCCGAAGAGGGTTTCGACATTGGCTTTGTGGGCGCCCATCATTTGTTCGACGGTCATCATGTTGTGGTCTCCTGAAGAGTTGGCGAAGAGTTCCTCTTCGCGGATCGGTGGCAAAAAAATGTTGCACTGCAACAAAAACGAAGTGTAGAGGAAAACCCGTGTATTGCAAGCCTCGTTTGCTGCAGCGCAGCACTCTAGGGAGGGCGGCCTAGAAGCCCGCCATCGACCGGCACAAGGCAGCCTTCCCGACAATGACCGCATGAAGGCTTTCCACAGCGACCAGCACATCTTGCCGTTGCCCCCGGGCCATCGCTTTCCCCGCAGCAAATACCGCCTGTTGCGGGAGCGTTTGCATGGTGCCGCTGACATCGAATCGATCGCCTCCGAGCCCGCCACAGATGCCCAGCTCGCCCTCGTGCACGAGCCGGCGTACCTCGCGGGCGTGATCGGAGGAACGTTGACAGCGGCAGAGCAACGGGCCATCGGCTTTCCGTGGAGCGAGGGAATGGTCGAGCGATCGCGACGTTCGGTGGGCGCCACGATCGGTGCCGCCCGTGCGGCGCTCGGCGAAGGCGTCGCCGCCAACCTCGCCGGTGGCACGCATCACGCGAGCGCCTCGCGCGGCAGCGGCTACTGCGTGTTCAACGACGTGGCCGTCGCTGCACGGCTGCTGCAACGCGAGCGCGCTCCGGAGCGGCCTCTACGCATCGCGGTGATCGATCTCGACGTGCACCAGGGCGACGGCACGGCCGCCGTCTTTGCCGGCGATCCAAGCGTGTTCACGCTCTCGATGCACGGCGCGCGCAACTTCCCGTTCCGCAAGGCCACCAGCAGCCTCGACGTCGAGTTGCCCGACGGCACGCGAGACGCCGACTACCTCGCCGCCTTGCGACGCGCTCTCGACGTGCTGTGGCAAGAGCACGCGTCGCGGCCTTTCGGCCTGGCGTTCTATCTCGCCGGCGCTGACCCGCACGAAGGCGATCGTCTCGGCCGCTTGAAATTGAGCGCCGAGGGCCTGCTGGCACGCGACCGCCTCGTGCTCGACGAGCTGCGCGAGCATGCCGTGCCGGCAGCGCTCTCGATGGCCGGAGGCTACGGCCACGACGTCGACGTCACGGTCGCGATCCAGGCCGCCACCATCCTCGCCGCGGCCGACTCGTGGCGCGGGTGGAAGAATGCGGCGCCATGAATGCACGCATCGAACCCTCGCTTGACGCGTCTCTCGACCCGTCGCCCCACCGTTCCGATCACGCCGGCTTCGCGCCCACGATGCCGCCCGAGATCGTGCATCGACCGGCGCCGGCTTCGCGCTCGGCCTACCGTCGCTTCGTGCCGTTGACGACCCGCTGGGCCGACAACGATGCCTACGGCCACCTCAACAACGTCGTCTACTACCAGCTGTTCGACAGTGCCGTGAACGGCCTCCTGGTCGAGGCCGGCGCGCTCGACATCGCGCACGGCGAGGCGATCGGACTCGTCGTCGAGACGCATTGCAACTACTTCGCATCGCTGGCGTTTCCACAAGCCGTGGAGGCTGGCATCCGCGTCGTCAGCATCGGCCGGTCGAGCGTGCGATACGAGGTCGGCATCTTCGCGGCCGGTGCGCACGAGAGCGCGGCGCGCGGCCACGTCGTGCACGTGTACGTCGACCGGCAGACGCGCCGGCCGGTGCCGCTGCCGCCGCCGTTGCAGGCCATCGCGAAGGCGCTGCAGTGAGCGCCGATCGGTCCACGTCGATCTCCGGCCACGAGGCGCTCGTCTCGCGTCGCTCGATCCGCGCTTTCCTGCCCGAGCCGGTGCCGCGCGAGGCGATCGAGGCCATCCTCGCCGATGCGTCGCGTGCGCCTTCGGGCACGAACACGCAGCCCTGGCGGGCCTATGTGCTTACCGGTCACGCCCTGGCATCGCTTTCACGAGCGGTCGCTGCCGCTTACGACGATCCGGCCGAGCGTGCGCTGCACACCGAGGAGTACGCCTACTACCCGACGGAGTGGCAGTCGCCCTTCATCGAGCGCAGGCGGAAGGTCGGCTGGGATCTCTACAACCTGCTCGGCATCGCCAAGACCGACAAGGCGCGCATGCACGCGCAGCATCGCCGCAACTACGAGTTCTTCGGCGCGCCCGTCGGTCTCATGTTCACCATCGATCGCGTGATGCGGCAAGGCAGCTGGCTCGACTTCGGCATGTTCCTGCAGAGCGTGATGATCGCTGCGCGTGGGCAGGGGCTCGACACCTGCCCGCAGGCGGCTTTTCTCCAGTTCCACCGCATCATCACGACGGCCATCGGCGCTCCGGCGAACGAGCAGCTCGTGTGCGGCATGTCGCTCGGTCATGCCGACCCGGAGGCGATCGAGAACAGCCTCGTCACCGAGCGCGAGCCTGTTGCATCGTTCGCGCGGTTCCTGGAATGAGGCCGTGTCGATGAAGCCTGCCGTGCTGGTCTGCCGCCGCATCTTCCCGGACGTGCTCGCGCGTCTCGAAGAGCACTTCGCGCTCGAAACCAACGACGCCGACGTGGTGTGGAGCCGCGAGGAGTTCGTGCATCGGCTGCAAGGCAAAGCCGGCGTCTACGTCACCGGCACGCAGCCAATCGACGCCGAGCTGCTGGTTGCCTGCCCCGAGCTGCGCGCGGTGTGCAGCCTGGCCGTCGGCTACAACAACATAGATGTGCCGGCCTGCACGGCGCGCGGCGTGATGGTGAGCAACGCGCCCGGCGTGCTGACCGAGACCACGGCCGACTTCGGCTTTGCGCTTCTGATGGCCACTGCACGCCGCATCACCGAGAGCGAGCGATTCCTGCGCCGCGGCGAGTGGGAGAAGTGGAGCGTCGACCTCTTCGCCGGCGCCGACGTGCATGGCGCCACGCTCGGCATCCTCGGCATGGGCCGCATCGGGCAAGGGGTCGCGCGGCGCGGTGCCAAGGGCTTCGGCATGCCGGTGATCTATCACAACCGCTCGCGGCTCGACGCTGCGACAGAGGCCGAACTCGGCGCGCGCTACGTCGCCAAGGCCGAGCTGCTCGCCACGGCCGACCACCTCGTCATCGTCGTGCCGTACACCGCCGAGTCGCACCACCTCGTGGGTGCCGCCGAGCTGGCGCAGATGAAGCCGGGCGCGACGCTGGTCAACATCGCGCGCGGCGGCGTGGTCGACGATGTGGCCCTCGCTGCGGCACTCCGCGAAGGCCGGCTCGCGGCGGCCGGGCTCGACGTGTTCGAAGGCGAGCCCACGGTGCATCGCGACCTGCTCGCGCTGAGCAACGTCGTGCTCACGCCTCACATCGCCAGCGCCAGCCTGCCGACGCGTCGCGCGATGGCGCATCTCGCGGCCAGCAACCTCATCGCGGCGCTCGCTGCCGGCGGCAACCGGCAGCCGCCCACGCCACTCAATCCGCAGACTTTGCCGCTCGCGCTGTAGGAGCCTCCCCACAGGGGCCGTCGGCTGCAACCGATAGGTCATGCAGGCGCAGGCGAACAGAATCCGGCGATGACAAACCCGCTTGCCAAGTGGCGCTCCGGCGTTCGCTGGCCGTTGGCGCTGATCGCCTCGTTGCTCGGCATCGTGATCGTCGTCGGCATTTGCGAAGCCATCGGCTGGCCCTTCCTCGTGGGCCCGGTGCAGCGCCAGTTGAGCAAAGCGCTCGACCGACGCGTCGTCTTCGGCGACGCACCCGAGACGCCCTCGGGTGTGCGCATCGGCTTGCTCGGCAGCGTTCGGGTGCATGCCGATTCGATCGAGATCGGCGCGCCCCCGTGGAGCCAGGCGCCGCACATGCTGCTGGCCCAGGGCGCCGCGCTCCAGCTCGGCTACATCGACCTGTGGCGCGCCTGGCGCGGCGAGCCGCTGCACGTCAAGTCCCTCGAGGCCACCGTGCTCGACGCCTCGCTCGAGCGGTTGGCCGACGGCCGCGCCTCGTGGCAATTCGGCACAAGGAAGACGACCGACACCGAAGACAGGCCGGCAGCGTTGCCCACCTTCGGCACTCTGCGCGTCGGCGACGGACATCTCGCCTTTGGCGATGCGCTGCTGCCGGCACAGATCGACGCGCGCTTTGCATTGAGCGACGGCTTGGTCAGGACGATCGGTTCATCGGCTTCTTCGCCGGTGAGCACCACGATCGCCGCGAGCGACGCAGGAGTCGTGTTGCGCGCAGGCGGCAAGGCTTCGGGTGCATCGGCCCCGGCACGCCCGGTGACGCTGGCCGAGGGCGAGAGCGGCTTGCGGCTCGCCGCCACCGGGCGGTACCGCAAGCTGCCGGTGCTCGTCGACCTGCGCACCGCCGGCGTGCTGGGCTTTCTTGCCGAGGGCAAGGATGCGCAAGCCCAACCGCTGACGCTGGTCGCCACCATCGGCCGTGCCGACCTCTCGTTTCAGGGCAGCACCACCGACCCGTTGCACTTCGCGGCGCTCACCGGTCGCTTCAAGCTCGCCGGACCGTCGCTCGCGGCCGTCGGCGATCCGCTCGGCGTGACTCTGCCGACGACGCCCGCGTTCTCGACCCGCGGCGCGCTCGTCAAAGACGGAAAGCTGTGGAAAGCCGTATTCGACGAGGCGCGCATCGGTTCGAGCCAGCTCAACGGCGCATTCACCTACGACACCGGGCCCAAGGTGCCGCTGCTTGCGGGCAGGCTGGCCGGTACGCGGCTGCTGCTGGCCGACCTCGGCCCTGCGGTGGGCACGCCGTCGCCCGGGAGCGACGGTGCTGCCAAAGCGGGTCAGCCCCCGGACGACGCCACCCGGCCGGGCCGCGTGATCCCCGACAAAAAATTCGACCTGCCCTCGCTGCGGGCGATGAATGCCAACGTGCTGTTCGACATCGGCATGTTCGATCCGGGCACCACGGTCATCGAGCCGTTGCGGCCGGTCCGCGCGCACCTCTTGCTGGCAGACGGCGTGTTGACCATCGCCGACTTCGAAGGCGTTTTGACGGAGGGGCGCATCGTTGGCTATGCGCAACTCGACGGCCGCAACGAGAAGGCGCTGTGGACGGCCGATGCGCGCCTTCTGGGCGTGAATCTCGCGCGCTGGTTGCGCATCAAGCGCTCAGACAACGCGCCTCCGTATATCTCCGGCAAGCTGGATGCGTTGGTCAAGGTGAAGGGCAGCGGGCGATCGACGGCCGAGATCCTGTCCAGCCTCGACGGCGACTTGCGCATGCATGTGCGCGAGGGAACGATCTCGCACCTCGCCGTGGAGGTGGCGGGCATCGATGTAGCGCAAGCGCTCGGCATGCTCGTGAAGGGCGACGACTCGCTGCCGATCCTGTGCAACGTGGCCGATCTCGACATCGTCAAGGGCGTGGCCACGCCGCGCGTGTTCGTGATCAACACCCGCGACTCGACGATCTGGATCGACGGCAACGTCTCGTTGCGCAACGAAGGGCTTGATCTTCGCGCCGTCGTTTCGCCGAAGGACTTCAGCCCGTTCGCATTGCGCACGCCGATCCACGTCAAGGGCACGCTCGGCAATCCGGCGGTTTCGGTCGAGCTCGGCAAGCTGGCCGGCAGGGCCGGCGCAGCCGGTCTGCTCGCCTTGCTCAACCCGCTGGCGGCCATCATCCCGTTCATCGACACCGGCTCGAAAGACCAGGCCGGAAAAGCCGGTGCCGAATGCGCGAATTTGGTCAGGACCAGCGGCGTGATCCCGCCCGCCGTGAAGAGCCCGAAGTCGATTCCGATGCCGCCGGTCGCTGCACCGGCCAGCGGCGCGGCCCCGGCTGTCTCGAAGAAGTAGACCGGCGCGGCCGGTTCAGGCGGCCTGCGCCTGCTGCGCCATCGGTGGCAAACCACCGGGTCGCGATTCGACGATCTCGTCGGTAACGACGTCGAAGCGCAGCAGCGTGTTCGGGCCGAAGCACATCGTGATCGGTACGTCCCCCGCATCGCGCCCGCGTGCCATCACGATGCGGCCGATGCGCCGCGCGTTGTGGCGCGCGTCCGACGTGTACCAGCGATCGCCGAGAAACACTTCGAACCACGCGCTGAAGTCCATCGGGCCCGAAGCCGGCACGCCGATGTCGCCGAGATAGCCCGTCGTGTAGCGGGCCGGGATGTTCATGCAACGGCACAGCGTGATCGCCAGATGCGTGAAGTCCCGGCAAACGCCTTCCTTCTCGCGGTAGCCGTCGAGCGCGGTGCGCGTCGGCCGCGCGGTCTTGTAGTCGAACCTGAGGTGCTGGTGCACCCAGGTGCAGATCGCACGCACCCGCTGCCAGCCCGGCTGCGTGTTTCCGAACTGGTTCCAGGCGAAGCCGAGCAACTCGCTGTCGACTTCGCAATAGCGGCTCGGCAACAGGAACTGCAGTGTGGAAGAGGGCAGCTCCGTCGGGTCGTGCTGGCGTGCCTCGGTACCTTCGATGTCGAGCTCGCCGGGATCGCGGACGATCGCCTCGTTGGTGATGCGCACGGTCTGCATGCCCACAGGCACGTTGACGCGACCGCAGTGATTGCCGAAGCTGTCGACGTACTCCTCGGGAACCAGACCGCCGCTCACGGTCACTGTTTCCGGAGCGAGAAGATCGTCGCGTCGCGACGGATGAACACGCAGCAGGTAGATGATCGCCATCGGCGTGGCGACGGCAAGTTCGATGTCGTAACCAATCCTGATCAACATGGAAATGCTCCTCGCCAAACTCCCTTGGCTGTGTGCGGAGCGTCTCACGCCGTGATGCGGAGCGAGCGTCCGATGGCACATGAAGCGCCTGTAGGAGAGCGTCTCATGCGAACGGTGTAGGCAGCGTCCGACGATCTGCAGCGGGGTCACCCGGCTGTGCATGCCACGGGCGGTCGATATCGTGACGACATTCCATGGAGTTCGCCATGCCTTCGCTGAGCGCCCGTTTCGATCGGTTCGTTCGCTGGTTCGTCACCTGCGATCCGCGTGCACATCTCGAGCTCGAATCCACTGCCCCTCTTCCCACTTCGCCGGCACCGGCGCTGGCGAACACGCGTGATCGCGATCCGGTTTCGCCCCGGAGGCCAGCATGAGTCGAGAACAGGTCACTCTCCTCAACCGCGGTTTCATCGGCAGCGGCGCCTTGATCGCCGCGATGCTGCTGGTGAGCTTCTACCTGGTCGTGAGCAGCGTGGTCACGCGTGCCGAACAGAGGCGAGGCGAGTGGAACGACAGAGCCCAGGAGTCGCGCGGGAGCGCGACAGCGCCTCCCATCCGTTCGCAACGATAATCGCCGCGGCCCGCCGATCCCGGCGTTCCGCGTGGCGACCCTGGGTTGCGTGCAATGACGATGAGCCGCGAAGACGACTCGCTTCTGGTGTGTGAACAGTGCGGCCTGCCACAGCGTTGGCATGCCATGCATCGTCGGGAGATCGC
>Ga0209724_1000975_pt1 | contig 26959 bp, 19 predicted proteins | sample grotaG_FD_184143 | JGI IMG/M metagenome (GOLD analysis project Ga0209724, IMG submission 184143) | Glacier valley bacterial and archeal communities from Borup Fiord, Nunavut, Canada, to study Microbial Dark Matter (Phase II) -... | ecosystem: Environmental > Aquatic > Freshwater > Ice > Glacier ...
TGCCCTTTGTGGGTGGACTCGAATTGATCAATACAATCAGGAATGAACTTTTTTTGAAGATGCCGATTATCGTCCTTTCACGGCTTGGCAATGAAGATACGATTATTGAGGCTTTCAAGCTTGGTGCAGATGATTATATTACAAAACCTTTCAGTCCTAACGAGGTTTCGATTCGAGTAAAAAGGTTATTAATTAGAAGATAACATACAGTTAATTATGACTCCGTTAAAAAGAATGTTGGCCTTGCTTGGGCTTTTGATATTCTCTACCGTTTTGACGGTTTCAGCACAAACAGCTTATTTGCAGGAGTCAGTCTCCTTAGATTCGCTGTTATCTAAAGCACGGTCGTTTGCATACAACAATCGAAAGGGGGAGGCAAGGGTAATCTGCCGGCAGATTTTGTCGGTTGATAGTGCTTATTGGGATGCAGCAGTTTTAATGGGGAGAACTTATGCATGGGACAGCAAATATGATTCAGCTAGGATTGTTCTTTCCCGTGTAATGGAGCATCGTGCCGGTTATTACGATGCTGTTGATGCCCTTATCGATGTTGAACTTATGAACGATAATTACTTGAATGCGATTAAATTTGCCGATATTGGGCTTACCTACCACCCCAATGATGGTGCATTTCTTTTTAAAAAAGCGAAAGCCCTTAATTATTCCGGTAAATCGCAAGAATCGTCTAAGCTCCTTAATCAACTATTAGCCGAAGAACCTTCCAATAAAGGAGCTTCTGATTTACTACTGAAAATTCGTAATGATAAATTAATTAATAAGGTTACACTCAATTACTGGATTTACACATTTAATGACGTTGATCCGTGGAGCTTTGGTTCTGCTGCCATTGGACGGAAAACGAAAACCTTTGGGACTGTCACACTGCGCTATAACTTTGCTCGACGGTTTAAGAATGATGGGCATCAAATTGAGATTGATGCATATCCTGCCATTGCAAAGGGGATCTATATGTATTTAAATATGGGAATCTCCAATAAAAGGAATTTTCCATATTCGCGGTTTTCGATGGAGCCCTATTTTAAGTTGCCTGCAAGTTTCGAATTTTCTGTGGGATTTAGGTATATGAATTTCGATGAGAATCGGATTGCTGCTTTCGATTCGAATAAGGTGATGATTTATACTGGCACAATTGGCAAGTATTATGGAGATTATTGGTTTTCAATACGTCCTTATCTCACGCCAGGAAATGAAGGGTGGTCGAAATCTGCCAGTTTAACGGTAAGACGTTACCTTGCTGATGCTGACAGCTATTTATCCCTTATTGTGGGTACTGGATTTTCGCCGGACGAACAGCAATATGCCTTTGATCCAGGTTACTATCTGAAATCAAATAAAATAGCAATAGAATATCAGCAGAAATTTGCTGCGCGGTTCTTTTTAAATTGTGGAACAGGTTTTGCCCGCGAAGAGATTCGGGTGGGTACAAAGCGTAACCGCTTCTCATTTGATCTGGGTGTTAGCTATTTATTTTAATTTTGAGTCTTTTCCAAACGAGTACTTCTCTTTTTGTGATAAAATATTTTGTTGTATCATTGAACATTCAAATCTAAACAAACTAAGTGTCAATAGATGAGATTTTATATGTATAAACCGCTTTTAATCTTTTGGCTTCTGGTGCAAAATATCTGTGTCGCTGCGCAGGAATCGCCAGAATTCATAAACCATATTGTTCGTGAAAAGGAAAACGTTTATCGGATTTCATTGCATTATGGCGTTCCAATTGATTCAGTTAAAAGCTGGAATAATCTCGACGAAAAATATATGATTTTGTTGGGTGGAAAATTAAAGATTCGTAAACAATTTAAAACTTCAAGTCGATCGATTATGATTGATAAACTGTCGGCAGAAACAAGTTTGGTTGTGACACCGGATACAACAAACAGTCTAAAAAATATTCGAACGCTTGATTCATTGGCTGATGTTTACAAATATAATTATTTGCCTCTTCTATCAGAACCGTTCGTGATAAGTAAAGAACCTTATTTTTTTGAGAGAGTTTTAAATTCTTTTTTTAAAGCAAATTATATTTTCAAAACGATTCTATTGCTGAACTTGTTTTTTATCTTGTCCGTAGTCGTGTTGCTTTTTATAATATTATTTAGACGTATAAAGGATGGTTATATCAATATTCGGAAATCGAAATGTCTTGATCGGTATCGTGATTTTATTACCGACTGGCTCTATGAAGCGCATCCTTCAAATGTTCCTGAATCACTGTTATATGAACTAAAAGATTGGGTTAACCGCAGTGTTTTTACTGCTGAATTGTTATCATTGCACAGTAACCTGACGGGCGATAGTGCTGATAAGCTTGTTAAATTATTTCATTCGGCAGGATTAACGAAATATTCCATCCGAAAAGCTTTCCATTCATCTTGGTATGTAAAGGCAAAGGGATTTCGGGAGTTGGCACAAATGAAAATTACGGAGGAAAGAGATCTGATCTTTAAGTATTTGAATTCCAGGAACGACATACTCAGTATTGAGGCACAAATGGCATGGATTCAACTGAATCCCAATGACCCGCTTAGTTTTTTTGACAATACTAAAGTCCATCTTTCGGAGTGGGGACTTCTCAATTCGTTGGTGTCGTTGAAAAAAATCGATGCTGTACCCGATTTTGGACGATGGCTATCAAGTTTAAACAAGTCTGTCGCTCTTTTTGCAATCAAGATGTCGGGCGTTTTCAAACAATTTGACAATGTTGATATGGTTACTAAACGTCTTGATGATTCGGACATGGATATCCGACGCGAAGCCATATGCGCGCTGGGGAAAATGGCTATTCCTGCGCCATGTAACCGGCTTAGACAGTTATTTAAAACAGAAGAGATAATCAATAGAAGCGAAATAATACGCTCATTGACAATGATGTCGGATTCTTCTAATATTCCTTTTTTCGAAGAGGTAATGTTAAAAGAAACCGATATCAATCTCCGGATTCTTTCTGCAAAGGGTTTGGTTTCGCTTGATGGCATTGCAGATGATCGTCTCAATTCTTTATTTGGAGAGGCTGATCCGGTTTTAAAAGCAATAATTATTCATGCAAAAGACGACAGAATCTGATGTATTATATCATTAAAATATTGAATTTTCTGATAGAGAATGGGATATTCGTTTATGCCATTGCTATTTTTATATCTTATATAATAATGTCCATTATATCGGGGTTCGAGATGATCCGGTATATGCGAAAAAATAGTTTTGTGGACTACTCGGCGATTATTTCATCCCCATATGCACCGCCTGTTACGATATTGGCTCCTGCTTATAATGAAGGGAATACAATAGTGGAGAACATCAGATCTTTGCTGTCAATTCATTACAGCGACTTTGAGGTGATTGTTATCAATGACGGAAGTAAAGATGATTCGCTCGAAAAAATAATAGCACAGTACCAGCTTGAGAAAGTGGACTACATGGTGAATTATATAATTCCAACGAAACCTGTTCGTGGAATTTATAAATCGACGAATAAAGCATATAGTAAACTTCTTGTGATCGATAAGGAAAACGGGGGAAAGGCAGATTCATTAAATGCAGGAATAAATATTAGTAATAAAAAATATTTCGCTGGTATTGATGTTGACTGTATTCTTGAAGAGGATGCCCTTCTGAAAATGGTAAAGCCAATTCTTGAAGACAGTGAGAATCGGGTTATTGCGACCGGTGGTGTCATTAGGATTGCCAATTCCTGCAAAGTGAAGGACGGGAAAATGGTTGAGATCAACTTGCCTAAGAATCTAATTGCCAGATTTCAGGTGCTTGAATATACAAGGGCATTTTTGATGGGCCGTATGGCATGGAGCCGTCTTAACGGATTGCTTTTAATTTCTGGGGCTTTCGGAGTTTTTGACCGTGAAATTGTAGTAAAATCAGGGGGGTATGATCATAATACTGTCGGCGAAGATATGGAGCTGATTGTGCGAATGAGGCGATATATGATCGAAAATGAACTCAAATATAGAATTGTTTATATTCCTGATCCACTTTGTTGGACTGAGGTACCTGATAATTTAAAGGTCCTATCACGTCAACGCGACCGTTGGACGCGTGGTACTATGGAGACTCTATTTAATCATATGACATTGTTCTTTAATCCAAAATACGGTAATCTTGGTATGTTGGGTCATCCTTACTGGTTCTTTTTTGAATGGCTGGCCCCGATTATTGAGACGATTGGAGTTTTCTATTTTATTCTTGTATTTGCAATGGGAAATCCCGATTGGCCTTTCTTTTTCCTGTTGTTGGGTTTTACCTACCTTTTTGCTGTTACTTACTCTGCCTGGGCGATTCTTTTCGAAGAATTTACCTTTGCGCGTTATCGACGAAAACGTGATGTATTCAGACTTTTAATTATTTCTCTTATAGAGCCTTTATTCTATCATCCTATTAATGTTTGGTTTGCTTTACGAGGTAATTTTCACTATTTGATTGGAAATATTTCATGGGGTAAAATGGAGAAAAAAGGATTCACCGATAAAACGATAATCAAAAAATAGAATGTTGTCTGAACTATAATAAAGATGAAAATAGTTAGCCGAAGAAAATTATTGATAGATAATATAATACTGGGGATTAAAAGATTTGCGACCATAAACGTTGTCTTTTTTATACTACTGGTTCTGGTCCGGATCTACGAGTATTTTTACTTGAGAAATACCATTTCGCTTCCTTTCGGAAGCTTAAAACTCGAACTGTCGGGTATTGGGTATGACGTTTTAATGCTTTTAAATCTTTCAGCCTGGTTTTTCTTCCCGTTCATGGTAATTTATCTTCTTTGGAAGCGCTTAGCTAATTTGATATCAGGGTTCTTACTGATTTTCTTTATTCTTACCGAAATAGCATTAATACAATATCTTGGTACAACTTCTCTGTTGTTGGGAACCGATTTATTTGGTTATACATTTGATGAGGTAATACAAATCGTTTCGGCAAGTGGCGGTTTTTCTATTGCTACAATATTGCTAGTTGTAGTTTGCATTGCAGTGATGGTTTTTTTGCTGATGTTTTCGAACCGGTTAAAATTTCATGGTCTTGCTGCACTTGCGGTTATCGTAATTGGGCTTTTTAGCTTACTATTCCAAAAAAACTTAAAGCCACAGCCTGGCAATTATAATTCTGAACTTGCTTATAATTTGGTTGCAAATAAAGCTTTCCACCTGTTTTCTGCCGTATATTCGTTTAACTATCCGGATGAAGCAAGTGAGATATCACTTTATGCTTATTTTTATACGGGTTTATCTTCAGTTGGTAAGTCATTTGATTATGTCAGCAATGAGTTTCCTTTTCTTCGGAAGGATCAGACACCCGATGTATTGGGGAAATATTTTAATGTTGGTGCAGATAAACCTAATCTTGTATTTATCATTGTTGAAAGTCTTGGGCGAGCTTATAGTGGGGAAGGAGCCTACCTGAAAAGCTTTACACCATTTCTTGATTCGCTGGAAACTAAAAGTCTCTACTGGGAGAATGTATTGAGTACAGCTGGTCGTACTTTTGAGGTGTTGCCTTCAGTTTTCGGATCAATGCCTTATGGCAAGAGTGGATTTGCCGAATTGGGAGCTGGAATGCCAGATGGAATGACATTGATAAGTCTTCTAAAGGAGTGTGGTTATGTATCTCGTTTCTTTTATGGTGGTGATGCCACTTTCGACAATATGAAAATGTTCCTGAATAAGCAGCACCTTGATTATTTGATAGAAGAAAAAGATTTTGGTCCGGAATATAAGAAAATGCCACCACTTAAATCGGGTGGATTTACCTGGGGATACGGAGAGAAAGACATTTTTAAAAAGGGATTTGAAGTATTGGACAAAGCAGGAGTACAGCCGCGATTAGACATCTATCTTACTATTGCAATGCATGATCCTTATAGTATACCTGATCAGAATTATTACAATCAAAAAGTTGATAAACGATTAAACACATTTAATTTGAATGAAGCTCAAAAGGCAGAATACCGGAAGTATTTACCTAATTACGCTTCAATTTTATATTTTAATGATGCGCTTCGCAATTTCTTTGAAATATATAAAAAGCGAGACGATTATAAGAATACAATATTCTTTATAACAGGCGATCACAGGATGTCTTCCCCACCAATTGCGACTCAAATAGATCGTTTTCATGTTCCATTGATCATTTACTCTCCTCTGTTGAAAACTTCAGCCAAATTTTCGTCGGTTGTTTCGCACCTTGATTTTACACCTTCTGTGATAGCTTTCCTGAAAAATAATTACAATATGAATTTTCCCTCCGTTGTTCCCTGGCTTGGACAAGGTCTGGATAGTATGACCATTTTCAGAAGTACCATGTCTGTTCCATTTATCCGGACTAAAAGCGAGATCATTGATTACATCGATCGTGATTATTTTATTGTAAACAATCAGCTTTTTAAGGTGTCTGAAAATCTGGTGATTGATCAGATAACTGATGAAAATAAATTGACTGAAATTCAACGAAAGTTAGAGAAATTCAAAACAGACAACCTTAAAGCCTGTCTAAATAATGCACTTATTCCCGATAGTTTGAAGTTCCGGATGAGCTCAAAATAAATTTTAGCGGCTATTTTTTGAAATAATTATCCAGAATTTTGGATGTCATGGGCAGATAATACCGCCAGAAAAATGGAGTCCGGTCGTTCAGATCTGATTCGTTTAAGACAAACATTTTAATGTATTCTATCCCAATAAGTTCATCGAAGGTTTTACGAATTGGCGAATCTGTAAAATCACCGCAGAAATAGTAATAGGGTGAATTTGTAATGTTTTCAATAGTTGCCGGAAATATTTTAGGAATGTTATGACGATGCAATATTGAATCGCCTTTTTCATTGGGAAATAACTCATAGTAGGATACAATCCTGTTGGTTGTATCTGTGCTTGATGTAATATCAAACCAATACGGATACCTGATTTCTTTGGGAAGATTGAATTTTTCAACCCCATAATTAAAGCTTTTTACAAGGGGTACTTCACGCTTAAGATCTGTCTCTTTTTCTAAAATAGCAATCGTTTCATCTTTATGTATGAATACAATTCCGGGCTTAGTGAAAGGCCATTTAAGCTGGTGTTGCTCCTTATAAAGACGCACAACCCATTTGGGTAACTCTGGATTTTTCAAAGTGTCGAGTTGTTCGAAATAGCGGCCAGTCCATCCACTCCATTTAAGACCTAAAAGATTTTCTGCTTCAATTCTTTCTGTTGCTGACGTTGGCGTTGCAAAGAAATTAAATTCAGCCAGAATCAATTTCTTCTTCTCTTTCATCTTTTTTAGAAAATGTACATCATTCTTGTCTAATCCGCCATAAACTTTATCTGAATGTTCGCTGAGGTCTTTTTTACGGTACCATTCATTGTCGTATACGCCGTAAGTATCTGTAAAATAGGCCATGTTTGAACAGGTACTTAGACTGTCAATTTGTTTTTCGGTAAGTTTCGAAAGATCCTTAATTAAGAAACTGTCGTTTTTAAGCGGGAAGAATCCAAGATAATCGCTCGAGGTTGAGTAGGAATCGCCATTTGGCTTGAAATATTTTCGGTGGTGAAGTACCCAGGTAAGCGCTCTGTGCTCGAACCCAATTGGATTTAACACGGTTTTGTCCATAATTAGAATATTGGTTCTAATTGAAGGCTTCAAGATCCATAGCAACCAAAGTATCAACGGAAAAAATAAAAGTCCAAACAGGATAATATTTATTAATTTTCTTTTCATTGATTGACAAAAATATTTTCACTATTTATGAAAGGAGTAAGGGCATTTATTATTAATAAAATAGTGATGAAATAGTTTGAAAAATTAATGCGTTTAAAAGTCAAACAATTATAGTTTAAAATTGTTGAAAAAACTGGATTTTGATATCAATTATTTTGAGTCATTATAAAACCACTTCCGTGAATGTTCCGGATTTCAATTGTCGGGTCATCTTTAAGGTATTTTCTCAGTTTGGTGATGAATACATCCATACTGCGGGTTGTGAAATAGCCATCATCACCCCATATCCGTTTTAATGCGATTTCGCGTGTTAGTAATTCATTTTTATGCTCACAGAGTAATTTGAGCAATGCTGACTCTTTGGGACTTAGCAATTGTTTCGTTCCTTCAAGCTTTATTTCGCGAAGCTGAGGGTCGAAAATATATTTTCCGATTTGAAATAACTGATTGGCCGTGCTATTTGGTCCATCGGTCCTTTTGAGAACAACCGCGATTTTGTAAAGCAATACATCTGCATCAAATGGTTTGATGATATAGTCGTCAGCACCCAACCGGTAGCCCGTAATGATGTCTTCTTTCAGCGATTTGGCTGTCAGGTAGATCATTGGAATATTGGGATCGATCGCTCTGATCTCTCGTCCAATCGAAAATCCGTCAACATGAGGAAGCATGACATCGAGCAGACACAAATCGAATGTTCCTTCTTTAAAAGCGCTCACAGCATGTTTCCCGTCATCGAGCCAGGTGACAGAAAAATGACAGATTTCGAGATAGGATTTTAAGACGGCTCCAAAACTAAGATCGTCCTCAACGAAAAAGAGAGATTTTTTGGGGCTCATCGTTTGTTAATTAAAAATGGAACGAAAATAACAAACTTGCTTCCTTTTCCCGGTTCGCTATATACTTTAATGCTCCCATTATTGGCTTCCAGTATTGCTTTAACGTAACTTAATCCAAGACCAAAACCCTTTACATTGTGGATATTACCGGAAGAAAGACGATAAAATTTATCGAAGATTCTGGCTTGTACCGCTTTGGTCATTCCAATGCCTTTGTCTTCAACTGATAAGTTGATGCCTTTTGGGCAGTTAGACGTTGTAACTGTAATGAATGGTGTGTCGGGTGAGTATTTATTTGCATTATCAAAAAGATTGTAAAGCAGTCCTGTAAAATGAATGGGATCTGTCATCACAACGGGATTGATTGCGTCGAATTGCCTGACAATTTTACCACCTTTTTTCTCAACCTGCAATGCAATTCCTATGATGGCTTCATTGATCAGCTCATGGATATCCACTGCCTGGAAGTTAAATTCAAACTCTTTCCTGTCCAGCCGGGCAATTTGCAGGATCCGCTCAACCTGTTCGTTCATCCGAATATTCTCTTTCTTAATCATCCCTGCGAAAAAACGGACTTTTTCTTCATTGCTGATCACCTTTTCATCTGCAATTGAATCGGCTGCTATTGATATCGTTGCAATCGGGGTTTTAAACTCATGCGTCATGTTATTGATGAAGTCGGACTTCATTTCCGAAATTTTCTTTTGCCGGAGAATTAATATAATGCTCAGTAAAAAGGTGAGGAAAATAATCAATGTAAACGCCACTGAAACTCCAAGCAGAAGGGTAGTAGTACGACCGATAAAAAGATCTCTGTCGGGAAAATAAAGCGCTAATTCAAGATTCTTTCGAAATACATCGTTCGGGAAAAGGTTCACTTTATACCACCTCCTGAAATCAGCAGTTTTAGCTGTTGCTTTGTTTATACTGTCTTTCGAATCAATTGTGAAACTGAAATCGATCGGAATGGCTTTGTCAACCAATTCTTCTTTGATAAGATCTTTTAATAGCTTTTCATCAATATGCCTGCCTGATTCCCAACCTTTATATTCGTAGGTAATTTGTTTCGATAATTCCTCAATCTGCTCAATTTTCTTCGCCATATCGTTCCCGATTTCTGGAAACTCTGATGCTAATATGGTGTCATTATTCATCCACAGTGTATCCTTGAATACTTTACCCTTTTTAAGCGACTTTCCTGAGGAGGTTACTTTCAAAGATACCTGGTTGTCCGATTTTAATTTCCGTGATTTCGATGTTATAACGCTGATTCTCCCTTTAACGGTGTCTTTTTTTATCATTACATCGATGTCCTCAAAAGGAGGTGGTGGCGGAGGTGGTGGCGGCGGTATACCATCGTCCCATTTTATCGAATCGCCTGCTACAATATTCCGAATGATTCGCAGATCGTGACCGGTTTCGAGGCGACGGACGGCCATATTCAGGGCTTCATTCACCGACCGGTCGAATAGTTCGTTTCTAACTTTCACCGAGTTGTTAAACCAATAGAATTGAACCGCTACAATTCCGAGCAGCGATATTCCCATTAGAAACACTAAACCGATGATGATGCGCTTATTCACCTGTATCTATTTATGTATTTATATTGCCTTTTGGAACGCGCCCTGCTTCATCAGAACTCGTTTGATAACCCAAATATAGACAATAATTTAACCCTGTTTTCAACTTTAACTTTCCCTTAACACTTTTTTACAGAACCTTAACCGGTGTTGGTTCATAAACCATCTAATTTTGGGTCGTATTTATGATTGAGAAGTAATTTACCTTTAAAATTAATCGAGATGAAAAGAGTATTAAGTTGGAGAAACAGGATGGTGTTCGGCGCTGCTTTAATGGCGATGTTGCTGAGTGCCTCGTCTTTTACTTTTAATCCTTCTGTTGATGCGCCATTGGCAGGCGATGGGCCTCAGAAAAAGGAGCAAAAAGTGAAAGTCATTGTGAAAAAGGATGGAAAGGAGACAAGAATTGATACTACGTTTACTCTTCCTGATGAGAAAATGATCAACTGGAAAGTTGATTCTATGTTGACTAAGCTTGGTGTTGAAGGGAATGATTCAGGAAGATTGAATGTTCTTATCCATCACCCGGTTAAGCGGATGAAATATATGAATCGTGGAGGAGCCAATTTGCCGGAAGATGAGCAATTCGATGTTTTGATTCAGCAGGGCGATTCCGGTATGACGAAACACTTACGGAAAGTTATTCGCGTGGGTGAAAATGGCGATGTTATTTCGTCGGGAGATATGGACGAGAATGAGTTCCTTGCACCACCTCCGCCTCCTCCGCCACCGCCACCAGTACCTTCATTTATGATGGACGGACAATCCTGGGGAGATTCGTTCGAATTCGATGCAAATGATGCAGCGGTTATTTCTTACACAAAGAAAGACATTGGTAAAGGGCTCGAAAAGATTACGATTATTCGAAAGAAGAGACCAGAAAACATGCAATAAAAAAAGGGCGGAATGATTTCCGCCCTTATAATTTTATTCTGCAACAATTACGCTGGCATATCGGGCAATGTCCAAGGTGCGCGGTAAGTGTGTTTAATCAGTTCGGCAGCGAATTTAGGTGCCGGAACTGCATCAGTATATATTTTGTCGAATGTTGGATGTCCATCATGAATACTGAATTTATCTTCAACAACGATTTTGATTTGTTCAGCATCGGTGATGTTCGTAAATTTCATATTTGGTCCGTCCCAGTTCAATTCTTTATTAAGTGTTGAAAGGCGTACAGCCAAAACACCCATCACAACCATTTCGTTAAATGGCCCTGACAAACTGAAATCGGATGCAGTCATTACACGTGATTTAGGAGATTCCTTTGCTGCACGAACCCAATCCATTTCGTGTGAAAGGGTCACGCGACGACGGAATTTTGGAGCTTCAGGTTTTTCAACCTTGCCATCAGGACGTAAAATCCATGGATTAACACCATAACATCCGCAAACCAAAATACCTTTTGTACCATGGAAGAAGACGCAACCGCCCTGATCGTTTGGATTCTTTCCAGCTGGCCACATAGCAGGAAGCATTGGTTTAATACCGCCGTCGAACCAGAATACTTCAACCTGTGGAAGTTTGATTTTCATATTCTTTTTTGGCGTTCTGGCAGGGAAAGTCAGTTTAACAGCCTGTGCTGTTGGAGCGCAATCCTGTAATAATAAAGTTGAGTTACCCTGTGCTTTGACTGGATAGCCTAATTCAAGACCAACAAATACGGGGTGAAGAATATGACAAGCCATATCGCCTAATGCACCAGTACCGTATGCCCACCATCCGCGCCAGTTCCATGGGTGATAGAGTGGGTTGTAAGGAATCACCTTTGCAGGACCTGTAAATAAATCCCAATCCAATGTACTTGGAACTTCTGGTGTTTCTTTAGGTGTATTCAAACCTTGTGGCCAGATAGGACGGTCTGTAAAAGCTTCTACTTTGGTAACTTCGCCTATAGCGCCGTTAGCAAGCCATTCGCACGTAAGGTTTACACCTTCAGCAGATGAACCCTGATTACCCATTTGAGTTGCAACATCGTATTTTGCAGCCAGTTTGGTTAATAAACGAGATTCATAAACAGTGTGCGTAAGTGGTTTTTGGCAATAAACAGCTTTGCCCATTGTGATGGCATGGGAAGCAATAATCGCATGGGTGTGGTCAGCGGTTGCAACCAAAACTCCGTCGATTGATTTGCCTAATTCATCGTACATTACTCTCCAGTCTTTGTACTTCTTAGCTTCCGGAAATTCTTTAAAGCAGCCATCTGCGTACTTCCAGTCAACATCGCATAAACCAATGATGTTTTCCGATTTGAGGTTCTTTAAATTTCCATGTCCCATACCGCCAATACCTACAGCGGCAATATTCAATTTATCGCTCGGTGCCCGGTGACCCAGACCTGCGATTGTGTTTGAGGGAAGAATGGTGATAGCAGCAGCTGCTGCCGCGCTCGTACCTAAAAACCCTCTTCTCGAAACTTTGTTGTTCTCTTTCATGGTAATGTATTAATCTTATAAAGTTTGATGGTTGTAATTGACAGCTAAAGATATTGGTTCCGGATGATACTCGCAAATTTTAAACTCTTTTTGTTATTTGTCATTTGATAGATCATTCGGCGATTATTCCGTCGTTTAATAAATTGTATCATTGGTGATTGGAAGATCAAATTTTTCCTGAACAATTGTTTTGTTTTACGTTACCTGATTATAAATAAATAGGGCCCGTGTGTGTTGCTGGCAAATTAACGCTTATTAACAGAAATTTAACGTAAGCATAAGCCAAAATATTAAACAATTTGGATTTTAAATCATGAGAATGTAGTTAACAACAAACCCTCTCATCTGTCAAACAGGAGAGGGTTTGTTATGTATGAAATGGATGGATTAGAATTCTACTCCATTGCCTCCTTCGTTACTCTGACCGGCGTTTTCGTCGCGTGTTATTTTATTTTTGAAATTATTAAGCTTGTAGCTCAGCGTTAATTGAACTACGCGAGGTTCGCGCTGGAACTTAAATACAGAGCGGAAACCTTCGCCATAGGATGTGCCCTGAAACTTCATTGTTCCGAAAACGTCCTGCATTTGTAAGGTTGCCGTAAGTTTGTTCTTAAGAAAATCTTGTTTTAGCGCAACATTTGCAAATGTCATGGCATCGCGGGTTCCCTGTGCTGAAGCTGTTGCACCACGGTAGATTCCGGTTAATTGCAAACGTGTGTTTTTGGCCAGTTTCATATCCAGATTTAAGCGTGAATCGAAATTGGTACTGCTTTGATCGACACTTGCCCCATTGATTTCTCCTTTAAGCCAGTAGTTATAAAGGGTACCACTTGCAATAATTCTGAATCCGGGTTTTACCTCAATATTGGCCATTAATTCTGCTCCAAGTGAATAATCATCATTCACATTTGCCATCGTGTTAATAAAGATTCCATCGGTTCCCAGCGTTTGAATCCGTGTCATCAGATTCATCGTGTTTCTGTAATACCCTTCAAGTGAAACGAAAGATGTTTTCAGACGTTTCAAAATTGTCAGATCGTAAGATCCTGTGTATTCAGGTTTAAGATCCGGATTACCTGTTCTGACATTGTATTGATCCATAAATGATGTAAAAGGTTCGAGATCATTTGCCCGCGGGCGGTTTAGCCGCCTGCTGTAGCTTGCCTGGAACTCATAATCATGTTTTAGTTTCTGCGAAAAATGGAGGGTCGGGAAAAAGTCAACCAGGTTTAACTTGTGTGCCAAAGGCGATTTGATACTCTCAATATTTCTGTCGGTGTATTCACCACGCAAACCAAGCTGGTACGAAAATCCTTCACCGGCATGTGAGAAAGTTGAATAGATGGAATGAATGTTTTGTGTATAATTGAATGAACTGCTATACAAATCGTTTTTGACCCATACCGTATTGTCTGTTGATTCGTTGAAAGTGAATGTCTCATTCTCTTTTTCGAGCCTTGCCTGGTAACCAGCTTCGAATTTATCTTTCTCGTTTAGCGGTAAAGTATAATCAATTTTTGCTCGGTACTCAGTTTCATCCGATACCTCATTCGACCTGTTATAAACGGAGTTAGCGTCAAGTTTCACCCAATTGGCATTTGTAAGAAATCTTGTCTGATTTTCCTGGTCATCTCCATTACTTGCGGAAGTATAAAACAATCCCTGAATTTCATGACCTTTTTTTGCAAATTTGTGTTGAAAATTCAGGTCACTACTCCAGAAGTTACCACCTCTGCTTGCACTGTTATCGTTGTAAGTATAAATGGGATCAGTTCCTTTATTATCAAATAGGTATTGCAGACCAGTGTTTGTATTGCCAAAACTGCGATCACCAAATGTTCCGGTCATTCCAAACGAGGTTTTTTTGTTAATCGTGTAATCGAATCCCCCTTTTAGACTTTTTCCCTTATGGATCATATCGCCATCGCCTAAAGTTTGTCTCGTGGTAATTGTGTCAGCCGAATAGATTTCCTGGTTCATTTCACGAGTTCCCTTGTTATGCATATCTGTAAAGTCAGCACCTAACAGTAAATTCCATTTTCCGGTGCGGTAATTTAAGTTCATATCGCCACGGTATTTATCGTTGATTCCGGTTGTAAGATTGACTAATCCACTAAATGAATCCTTTAAATTTTTCTTCATTATCACATTAATAATCCCTGATACACCGTCCGGATCGTATTTTGCAGAAGGATTTGTAATGATTTCAATGTTTTCGATATTGGTTGCAGGAATTTGACGCAATGCATCACTACCTTGTAAAACACTTGGTTTGCCGTCAATCAAAACAGTAAATGAAGAGCTGCCCCTCAGGGTCACATTTCCGTCGAAGTCGGTCTGTACGGATGGTGTATTTTCGAGCACCTCGATGGCAGAGCCTCCGGTTGCAGTAAGGTCCTGACTGACATTGACAACCCGACGATCGATTTTAAATTCAACACGGGCTTTTTCGGCTGTGACTGTGGCCTGACCAACTTGTTGTGTCGCAACGGTTAATTCAATTTGCCCAACATCTTTTGCAGGAACGTTTGCCTTTAAGACGATATCTGATATGGTGGTTTTTTCGAAGCCGATGAAATTGGCCTGAAGGTAGTATTTCCCCGGTTTGAGTTTTTTGACCTCAAAAGCCCCGGTTGCCGTACTCATAACTCCACCTGCAATTGAGCTGTCAGCTGCCGAATAAATGGCGATACTGGCAAATTCCATAGGTGTATGATTGGTCGCTTCAACAACTTTACCTTTGATTGTTAGATTTTTGAGCGTCGACTCTTCGCCTGAATTGTCCTTAGTTACGCCACCAATCAGAGGCGGTGCCTGTGCGCTCAATTGAACAACGATTGCTGTTAGGAGGATTATAAATAGTGATAATTTTCTCATTCTTCTTTTTAATTAATTCCATTCTTTGATGAGAATTTGATCCTGAGGTTTAATCATCGATTGCAATAAAAATGGGGTTGTGTGATATGTATTAGAAAATCAGGAATATCTATTACAAAAAAACATAGATTAGCATACTAAGAAAATGAGAAAGTGATAAGATTTGACGATTGTGAGGTGGAAAATGAGTGTCGGAATATCCTTACTGCTTTTCGGAAATGCAAACTTTTACTGGCAGGTGGTCGCTTGTACCTCCGTGGTACTTTGGCCCGAGATAGGTTCTGAAAGGTTTTTTGCCAAGATAGGTTGGGTCTGGTTCCAATAAAAATTCGAAATTACAAATGCCACTTTGTTCGTCTTTCATTTTTAACGCATTGTTAGATAACATATTGCGCGAACAGATCATTTGGTCGAAAACCTCCCACTGGCCTCCGTTCCTGATGGTTCCATCGGCGCGTTTCGTCCAAAGCGTCGAAAGATTAATTAAGCAGGATGGATTATTATTTCCGGGATAAGGGAGTGCCTTGAGTATGTCGGTAAAACATTTTTCTTTTGGAGTGGCGTTGAAATCGCCCATCAATATAATATTGGGCGAAGGGTTTTTAACCAGTAATGAATCAATATAATTTCTTAAAATCCGGGCAGTTATGTCTCGCTTTTCCCTGGTCTCGATATATCCACCGCTTCTTGATGGCCAGTGATTTACAAAGAAATGGATTTGTTCTTTTCCCAATTCAGCCGTAAAATGAAGAATATCGCGTGATTTGAAACTGTATTTTCCTTCTCCTGAAACTGGAATATGCTCGTAGTCTATTGGTTTTAACCGGTCTTTACGATAAAGTAACGCGACATCAATTCCGCGCGGATCGGGAGAATCTTTATGGATAATTCCATACGGGACTTTGCTTAAGGGGGTTTTGCTGATCAGTTGTTCAATTACCCAAAGATTTTCGACTTCGGCAAGACCAATGATATCAGGGAATTGACCATTACCAGCCGAGATCAGTGCTTTGTAAATCATTTTGATTTTATCGTCAAAACGTTCTCTGGTCCAATGCCTTTCGTTCAACGGAGTAAATTCCTCATCCGCTGTTAATGAATCATCGCGTGTGTCGAATAGATTTTCAACATTGTAGAACACAATATTGTACCGGGTTTGTGCAGCGAGCGGCAAATTGGTTCGAGTACAAACCGCTGCGAGAATAAGAATCCATTTCAGAATTCCTTGCATGAACTATTTTTTAGTCCCGTTCTTTTTTTCGATTCGTTCAAATGCCCCAAGATCGGGCCCGTCGTCGCTTATTCTACTTTCGTATTTCAGATCAAGTGGATACGATTTGGCATAGTTGGCTTTCCCGTAATCCTTAACAATCGATAAGGTATCTAATTCAAAATTTCCTTTGTATGGGTTCTTAAAACGTGGATTTACATTTCGGATAATGTCAACAAAACGGTTGGATTCAATAAGTTTAAAAGTATCCGAAATCTGGATAAGTGATCTGTCGAAGAGGTAGTTAGCCATGCCTTGCTTATCCATTGAGACGGAAAGTTCGTTCACGCGATTGCCTGTAATGATACAATTTCCGAAGGTGGCCTCTTTTAAATCGCCCACATATCTTGTCCCGCTCTTGTTATCAACAAGGTAATTTGATACGATCAAAGTTTCGGTAGTCCTCATTCCCGAGGATAACTGGTTGTAATAGTTGGCAAAGGTTGTGTGGTAGAATTGGTAGTCGCCACCCAGTAAAAGTGCAGTATTATAGTATCTTACGTTTGAAATGACACAGTTGTAAGCAAGAATTTTTGATTTCATTGCCCAGATTCCCGACCAACTCATATTTTCGATCCGGGTATTGGATAGCTCTAATGATGCATATCCACTGTGTTCAATTGTTCCCACCTGCAACCCAATATTTGCATTTTTAATTTTTGCGTAATTGATTCTGTTATTATGACTTCCTGAAAATAAAATTATTCCGTTCCATTGATCGGGTGTATCGTTGAATGCTGGTTCAAGACGATCGCCTTTAAATTCAACAGGTTCTTCGAATGATCCCAGGACTTTTAAGGTTCCTTTTACTTGTAATCCGGCATTTTTATGAAAATAAACGGTGGTGCCTGCTTCCATGGTAAGTGTCTGTCCTGAATCGACAAGCGCTTCGTTGAAAACCAGATAGGGGCGTTCTTTATTCCAAACTGCGGTTTTAATATGGTCCGATTTTATCATCACGAAATCCTGTCCCCATGCTAATAACCGTACTTTTTGTTCGATATTATTTATAACGAAAATAATGGAATCTTCGGTAACCAACGGGGCGTTTCGTCCATTTTTCCCGAGTAATGCCTCGACAAAAATGAAAATACTGTCTTTCGCCGGAATCTGAACATTGTAAGTTTCGTTCGATGCATCGCCGTTGACATTCAACCGAAAGCCGCTCTGTTTACCCCCTGCAAGCCTGACCGATGAAATTACAACGTTTTCGTTCGTTTTGTTTATTGCCCGAAGTATCCTGGTTGGTGAACCGATTGTGGTAAAAAGGGTATCGAAAGTGATGGTATCTGATGAGAAATGAAGGATTGCATTCGAGGACGAGTTCATTTTCTCTTTTTCACAGGCCTGAAAAAGAGAAACAAATCCTAAAATTATTAATATATAAAATAAGCGCTTCATTTTTGATGGCCTGTCGTTTATGTTCTATATGCATTAAATAGTTTTATCCTAATGTAGTTTTTCAAAGATAGAATAAATAATCAACAATCTTTAACGTTTTTTAACGATAGTGTGATTTTTTTTTGAATTAAAAGTAATCCGAGATAAGTAATTCCTCCGTTTATAATAATAAGCTCAAAACCAATTTGATAACCGTTGAATAATTGCTCTGAATAAGCATCAGTCAACCATGCAATAAAGGGTGAACAAATGGTCACAAGGGGTACCCAGCGGTCTTTTACGTGTTTTTTGGTGAGCAGACCGAACGCAAACAGTCCGAGTAGCGGTCCATAAGTATAACCGGCAGCTTTAAATACAGCAACAACTACGCTTTGATCGTTGATAATACGAAAGATCATGATCACAAGAAACAGCAAAAGCGAAAAGCCTACATGCGTACGCCGAAGTAATATTTGTTTCCGCTCCTGAGGTCGGTTTTTGATATCCAAAAAGTCGACGCAAAATGCAGTTGTAAGCGATGTGAGGGCAGAATCGGCACTTGCATAGTTGGCGGCTGTAATTCCAAGTAAAAAGAAGATTCCGATCATTACGTTCATATGGTTCATCGCAAGCATCGGAAACAGGTAGTCCGATTTCGGCGGCAGCTTGATCCCGTTTACTTCGGCAAAAATGTAGAGTAAAACGCCAAGCATCAAAAACATCGCAACAACAAAGACAAAGATGGCGCTGAAGGTGAGCATGTTTTTTTGCGATTCCTTCAAACTTTTACAGGTGAGGTTTTTCTGCATCATGTCCTGATCGAGACCCACCATCACAATCGTAACAAAAATGCCCGCAATAAATTGTTTGAAAAAGTATTTGCCCGACTTTACATCCCATTCAAAGATTCTCGAATAAGGGTGGTCATTTATTTTTTGTAGTGCTTCTCCAACGGATCCTCCAAAACTTGAAAATATATAGTATATGGTCAGTATCACGGCAGATAGCAGGAAAATTGTTTGTAAAGAGTCTGTCCAGATGATCGTTTTAACACCTCCCCGGTAGGTGTATACCCAGATCAGGAAGATGCTGATCAGTACTGTCAAGGCAAAAGGAATTCCAAGTGCATCGAATAGTGCCAATTGCAATACTTCAGCCACTAGATACATTCGGAAGGCGGCACCAATTGTCCTGGAAAGGAGGAAAAAGAAGGATCCCGATTTGTATGAATAGAATCCAAACCGCTGTTCTAAGTAGGTATAAATTGAGATCAGGTTTAGCTTGTAATAAACGGGCAGGAGAACGAGCGCAACTATCCAGAATCCAACAAGGTTACCCATGATGAACTGAAAATAGGTGCTTGCAGAATTTCCAACTTCTCCTGGAACAGAGATAAACGTAACGCCCGATATGGTGGTTCCGATCATTCCGAATGCCACCACAAACCAGGGTGATTTTCGGTTGGCAGTGAAGAACGAATCGGTCGTTGCCGATTTGCCCGTGATATGAGCAATAATTATGAGCATTAAAAAATAACCTCCGAGCAGGATCGCAACAAGAACTGGATTCATTTTGCGGAATTAAAATCTGGATACAACAAATATTTCTGACGAATTGTGCCATAGTCTGCCAATTCTTTCTCCCACGATTTCCGGATTTCAACTTCCCCTTTGCCTTCGAGGATGAGCTTTAAAACCTGGTCATTTCCCATCAATTGGTTAAACCATTGACTTCTGGTCAGGAATTCATCTTTATTTTTAAACTTATGAAGCCAGTCAGTAAAATAGGATAAGGTGAATTTTGGCACCACCTTTAATTCACGAAAATCATTGCCAAAGCATTTTTTATCTTTTTGAAGTGGATTTAGTTCCATCCCTTTCAGACTTTTTGGGGTAAATGAGAAAGTTCCGAACGACTGATCTGGATAACCTAAAACCTGAAATGGGAACTGTGTGCCTCTTCCGACACTAACACTCGTGGCCTCAAAGAAGCAAAGTGACGGATATAGTCTGATCGCTAAATAATTGGGAAGGTTTGGTGACGGTCGTACGGGTGGTTCGTATTTCGTCGAATGGGTGTAATTCGCAACTTTGATGATTTCGAGTTTTACTTTTATACCATTTGCCAACCACTTTTCACCGTTGATCATCTGTGCCAATTCGCCAATTGTACAACCATGTACAACAGGAATTGGGTCCATTCCGACAAAAGATTTACAGGCAGGCTGAAGAATTGGTCCGTCGATGTAGTCACCATTTGGATTTGGCCGGTCGAGAATAAGCAATGTTATATTGTTCTCGGCACAGGCTTCCATCATATAATGCAGGGTACTGATGTAGGTATAAAATCTGCATCCTACATCCTGTATGTCAAATATTACGATATCGATGCTCGAAAGTTGTTCCTTGCTGGCTTTTCGGTTTTTCCCATACACGGAGATAATCGGAATCCCGGTAGCCCCATCTTTCGAATTGTCAATCAGTTCTCCGGCCCCGGCTTCACCCCTGAAACCATGCTCGGGTGCGAAAATTCGTTTAATTGTTAATTTCTTACTTAGCAGGAAGTCAACCAGGTGTTGATCGCCGATTCTGGAGGTTTGGTTAACGACAAGTGCTAATTTTTTCCCCTTCAATTTCGCAAGGTAGAGGTCTGATTGATCGGCTCCGTTTAAGATCAGTTTTTGAGCGGCGTAACCTGTTAAGGAAAGACACAGCAATAAAATGACCATTGTCAAATGAAACAATTTGATTTTGAATGTTCTCATTGATTTTCGAATATGTCTGTATCTCAAAGTCTGAACTGATTTCTAATAATGACGGTTAAGAATTTAAACCGTTGCGTATTTCAACAGCGAAAGTATGGATATGAATTAAGAAATCAGAAACTTTATATTTGTTTTTTTAATAAAAGTTCATTTAAGTCGCTGTTTTGTGTCGTTTTCCCTATTTTTGAGCGAATTCATTTTGAGTGCGTCAAGAAAAAATAGATATGCAGAAGTTATTCTCCATCATTATATTATCCTTTTTTAGTGCGGTTTTATTTGCCCAGGCAAAGGTTCGACCCCCGTTTCTTCAATACGAGACCGATCATTGGGTCGATTCTGTTTTTAATTCGCTTTCGATAGACGAAAAAATCGGCCAACTGATAATGGTTCCTGCCTATTCGTCGAAGGGTCAGGCGTATATTCAGAAGTTAACCAAAATGGTAAAGGAGAACAAAATCGGTGGAATTATCGCGATGCAGGGAGGCCCGATGCGACATGTCAATATGGTGAATCAGCTTCAGCACATTTCGAAAACACCGTTGCTGGTCGCGATCGATGCCGAGTATGGATTGTCGATGCGCCTGGATAGTTGTATCAAGTACCCTTATGGTTTTACAATCGGGGCGATTTACAACGATTCCCTTGTTTTTGATATGGGTGCCGACCTCGGCCGGCAGTGCAAACGGTTGGGTATCCACATCAATTTTGCGCCTGTTGCCGACGTGAACAGTAATCCGCTCAACCCGGTAATAGGTTTCCGGTCATATGGGGATAATCCAAAACTGGTTTTGCAAAAGGCGGCAGCTTATGGACTCGGATTGCAATCGCAGCAGGTATTGGCCACTTTTAAGCATTTCCCGGGTCATGGCGATACACAAAAGGATTCGCATTATGGACTGCCTGTCATTGCGCATACACGTGCTCACCTTGACTCTACAGAACTCGTTCCCTTCCGAAATGCGGTAAAATATGGTATTGGCGGTATCATGACGGGTCACTTAAGTGTTCCTGCATTGGATAGCAGCGGAGTTGCCGCAACAGTTTCAAAACCGATGGTTCAGGATTTATTGATCGGTGAATATGGATTTGAAGGGTTGGTTGTGACCGATGCGATGAACATGGAAGGTGCCGATGATCCTGAAGACAGCGACGGTACCGAAGTGAAAGCTTTAATGGCAGGTAACGATTTGCTCGAATTTGTGGTGAATCCCGCAAAAGTGATCGTGGCGGTAAAGAAAGCGATCCTGGAGGATCAGCTGTCAATTGAGGCCATCAACCGGAAATGCAGAAAGATCCTGATGATTAAACGTTGGGCAGGATTAAATAAATACACGCCTGTCAAATCCGAAAATCTGTATACCGATCTGAACCAATCAGCCTACCGGATGACGCTGCGCAATGTGGCTCAGCAATCGCTGACAGTTCTCAGAAATGCAAATAACCTGTTGCCATTGCACCGTCTCGATACCCTCAAAATTGCAACGCTAAGTATTGGACGCGGAAGTGTCACCCCATTTCAGCAATCATTGAAAAGATATACCAAAATGGATCACTTTTCAATTTCAAAAGATGCCGATGATGTTGATGTTCGGAATCTGATGACTAAGCTGATGAAATATAACCTGGTGATTGCGGCGGTTAACAACATGGGTAACTTTGCCTCATCTAAATACAGGATTACAAACACGCAGCAAAAAGTTGTCAGGCTGGTTGCTGCGAATTGCAAATCGATCATCGTCGTGATGGGGAATCCTTATACCCTTAATTATTTGGATGACATCGAAAAAGCAAACGGATTGATCGTTGCTTACCAGGAGACGCCGGAATCGCAGGATCTGGCCGGTCAGCTGATTTTTGGCGCTTTTGAGGCACAAGGGAAATTGCCGGTTACCGTGAACAGTAACTTTCGATCGGGCGATGGTTTTGTTGTTTCATCCGCTGACCGGTTTAAATATACGCTTCCCGAAGAATTTGGGGTCGACTCTACCTATCTAAAAAAAAAAATTGACTCACTTGTAAATATGGGGTTGAAAGAAAAGGCTTTTCCGGGATGTGCCATTTTTCTGGCAAAAAACGGAAAGGTGTTCTTCAATGAATCATATGGTTACCAAACTTATAAGGGCGACAGGGCTTTGCAGCAGGATGATCTGTTTGATTTTGCTTCGCTGACTAAAATTATGGCACCTGTTCCCGCTTTAATGCGGCTGGCTGATCAAAACAAACTCTTGGTCACTAAGCGGATGAGCGACTACTGGCCCGACTGGAAGGGAAGTAACAAACAGGGGCTGATTGTGGCCGATGTTCTTTCGCACCAGGCACGTCTTAAAACCGGGATTCCGTTCTGGCTTCAAACGCTTGATAAAAACGGGAATTATAAACCGGGATTTTACTCCAAAGATTCAACGGAACAGTATTCGCTCAGGGTCAGTAAGGATCTCTATATTTTGAAAAGTTTTCAGGATTCAGTGTATGCAGCTATCCGGAAATCTGCGCTTTTAAGGCAGAAGCGGTATGTATATTCCGATATCGGATTTATCATTTTCCCGCGTATCATAGAAGCGCTTGGGCACCAGGATTATGAAACATATCTGAAAGATTATTTTTACCGGCCGTTGGGGGCGAATACGCTTACTTACCGCCCTTATTTGTATCAACCCATCGAAAATATTGATCCTACTGAATTTGATGATTCATTTCGCAAAGAGCAGTTACAAGGGTTTGTTCATGACGAAGCTGCTGCTGTTCTTGGCGGAATTTCGGGCAATGCCGGTTTGTTCGGTTCAATTAATGATGCGGCAAAGATGATGCAGATGTATCTGAATTATGGCGTTTATGGCGGCGACCGGTATATCTCGGAGGCCACGATGAAAGATTGGACGCGGCGTCATTTCGAAAAGCTGGATAACCGGCGCGGTTATGGGTTCGATAAGCCTTATCCGCGAAATAACCTGAGAGGTATCGGTACCGCTTATCCGGCACCGATGGCCACCGATGTCAGTTTTGGACACAGCGGTTTTACCGGAACTTTTGCATGGGCTGACCCTGAAACCGGGATACTTTTTTTATTTTTCTCGAACAGGGTTTATCCAACCCGCATGAATAACACAATCAACCATTTAAAACTTCGGGAGTCGATTCAGCAAACAGCCTACGAGATTCTGCAAAATCCAAAACATGTAAGTTTGAAAACTGAAATCATCAAACCGAAGCCGGTTGTACATAGCCGGAAGCCCACAGTACATAACCGGAAGCCTGCAGTCCGGAGCCGGAAGTAGCGACGTTGCAGTTTTTGTCTTTGCTTTTCGGTGACCTGTCCTATGATATGGCGCTATTTTCAAACCTGTTGTATAACACTTTTCGATTTGAAGGCTAAAAAAGGTTCAGTTGGAATTTTAATGGTTTGAATTTCAATCAAATATTCTTGTTGGTTCAATATTGAATTGTTAATAATTCTAAATTTTATAGTATTGGACAAAAAGATGTTATAATTCAGTTACAATATTGAAAATTTAATGTTAATTTTCGGCGAGTCCAAGTTGATTAACGTCTTTAAATTTGTGTATTAATTATTAACTTTTTAAATCTTTTCACCATGACGAAAAAAATAACCTTCAATGAGCTTCGTGATATCAAGGATCATTTGCCTCACGGTTCAATGCAACGGATAGCTCAGGAGTTAGGCATTGAAGTTGAAACCGTGAGGAATTATTTTGGAGGTACGCATTATGAAAAAGGGACAAGTGTTGGTATGCACATCGAACAGGGGCCGCAAGGCGGGATTATACTGCTCGACGACACAACGATCTTAGAAAAAGCGCAGGAAATACTCGAAAAAAAATAATTAGTACTACAATATAAACTTTTGAACTGCCCCGATTCAGGGGCAGTCTTTTTGTTATACAATATCATGAAATAGCCAAGAGAGTAAACTTCTCGCAAACAAAAAATGATTATTTGGCTATTCCATGCGGCAACTTAAAATCAAATTATAAACGCATGAAAAAACTTATTCTGATTTGCATCGTATTGTCCGTGGCATCCTACGGCTTTTCTCAAAAAGGGATGAAATCTTTGTTGAATGGTAAAAACCTCAAAGGCTGGGACACTTACATCGGGCCCAAAGAAAAAGGCGGTGTACCTGTCGGACTGAATGTCGATCCATTGAAAATCTTTACGGTAGTCGATCTGGATGGCGCAAAGGTCTTACGCATTTCGGGTGAACAGAATGCCTCAATTGCCACCAAAAAAGACTACGAAAACTACCACATCCGCATGGTATTTAAATGGGGAGACAAGGTTTATAAGCAACTCAATTCGGGATTGCTTTACCACAGTTACGGCGATTTTGGCGCTGGACTTGGTGTCTGGATGTCGTCGCACGAGTTGCAGTTGTGCACCGGTAAAATGGGCGATTCGTATTGCATGGGGAAAAGCTACTTCGAAATTCCGGCGGTTAAAAGTGCAGACGGCAAATCGTATACCTATTCTCCAACGGGCGAGAAAACAACTTTTGGCGTGGGTCAGACAGCGCCCATCGCTGCTAAAAGTTCCGACGGCGAAAAACCTTTTGGTGAATGGAACACGATCGATTTGTATTGCTTCGGCGGAACTTCGGTTCATGTTGTAAATGGCAAGATAAACATGGTCAATTACAACTCGGGCAAGATCGAAAATGGTGTGGTTTCGCCACTCACAAAAGGTAAAATCCAGATACAGTCTGAAGGTGGCGAGCTGTTTGTAAAAACACTCGAAATCGAACCAATTCAGGAGATTCCTGCAGCGCTGCTGAATTAGTAGTTGATTGTAGGTAAGGCAGAAATAGACGCAAATGGTTGCGTCTATTGAATTGTCGTGGACTATTTTATAACGTGTATCTCAAATTCATCAATAAATTCACTAATAATTTGGAAGACACAAAGACAAAGCATCACTTCCTAGAACCAGATTATAGATACGATAGTGAATATCACATAATTCAAGCATTAGATAAGTTGATATCTAAGTTTCACGATAGAATGAAAGAATTGAATTGGTATGACGGTGGATGGTTTATTGAGGATGTTGAAATGATCTACGGGCTCGGATTTATTTCTATGCAAAACTATGTTAATAAAAGCATCAGAGATTTTTGTCACGCCAGAGACATTCCTGAAAAATGATTATATCAAACTGGTCGAGTAATTGACGGCTATAGTAATACAAATATTGAGCTAGCAAATACATTAGCAAACTACGCAAAACATGGACATGCCAAAATTCAAAAAGGGACAAGGGATATGCTTTTAGCGTTTAATCTTAGGCCCAGCGGTGATTGTGATATTGACTTGGATTGTTTTATTGATGATTCTCCCATCTATTCTGGGTTGGAACTTCTTACAGATAAAGGTAGTTTGATATCAATATTTATAGAGATAAAGGAATGGAGAGACAAATTATGGAAGAAATTTGAATAAGAAAAAAAACACTCCATATCACCGTATAAGCGACAGTCGATAAAGGAGGCTGATGTCTAGCCACCACTCAGCCATAGTCTTAGAAGAGAGGATATTGCATATTGTTTTAGCAGAAAATAATATGACGGAATTTTCGGAATCAATCCTTAGAGATAAATAGCAAATGTGGGGATTTAAACCTGCTGATTCTGAAATTACTACTCTAAAATCATTCATAAAACTCAAATAAATATTGATCCTTAAATTCTATTTCAAAGTTCTTTAGAATTGACATGTATTCTTCCTGAAATGTTTTGGCCCTCTGATGTTCTTCTTGCTTCATAAGGTATTGAATAACATTATTTCACTGGCTGCGTGAATAACTAAACCCGCCATACCCTCTTTGCCACTCGAAATGCCCTGATATAAATTTATTCTGATTGATCCATTTCGACGAATTCGCTTTTACCTTTTTCATAATATCCGCTACTGCAGAATCGGGATTTAGCTCAAAGAATACATGGACATGGTTCTTGTATCCGCCAACTGCAAGTGGAAATTGTTTCAGATGAACCAATATTCCGCTTATATATTCAAATAGCCGATGAATGAACTGGTCGTGTAACAAGGTTGTCTCGTCCTTTT
>Ga0209724_1000976_pt1 | contig 26957 bp, 16 predicted proteins | sample grotaG_FD_184143 | JGI IMG/M metagenome (GOLD analysis project Ga0209724, IMG submission 184143) | Glacier valley bacterial and archeal communities from Borup Fiord, Nunavut, Canada, to study Microbial Dark Matter (Phase II) -... | ecosystem: Environmental > Aquatic > Freshwater > Ice > Glacier ...
ATTATGAAGCCTTAGCGGAGACCAGCCAAGCGCTCATTTATATGGCGATGACGTTCCTCATGACCCATCGACTGGCACTTACTCATTGACTTTCCAGACCCCCTCTGAGGGCGAACTCGCCCTTCTCATTAATGTGTAGTTGACCATTCTCAGGATAGGTGCGATCGACCTCTCGAGCGAGTTTTTCGAGTTGTTCGCTCAGATCGTGGCTGAAACCTTTGGCCGTTAACTTGAAGCCCAACCGTTCACAATAGGCGACTAAGAGTTTCTCACACTCTGACCAAGGTAACAGACGTTCGCGCGTGTCGGCATAATCCTGGGAATGTGGAACGTATACATCCCCGGATTTCAACTCATTGGCGAGGCAGGAGAAGATACACACTTCCAGAAAGCGACGGTGCAAAGTTGACTCGCCTTTGTCTGGCCCTTTGATCAGGCGCTGCCATTGCTGATTAGCAAAGCTGAGATCGAGATCGCCTGGCAGCCATTCGCGGTTTTTCAAGCGGTTGGCGAAGGCAAAATTAAAGGCATCAATGAGGGATGTGTCCTGCGTCGTTGACCGAATATCGAGCAGATCAATCAGGGAAAACAGGAGCGAGCGGTGCGGTCGGTAAAAGCGTTCCAGCAAGGGGTCAAAAAAATTTTTGTTCCCTCGCTGGCTCATCCTCACTTTCCGTGAATCGATTTGCGAAGGGTAAACTCACCGAAAAGCGAAAAAAAGGTGGGCGATGCTGACTATTGACGAGCTAATAACATTGCCAGGTTTACGAATGCTGGATGTTCGACAAGAACACGGGCAAGAAACAGTGGATATTTCGGCTAACGTGTTGAGTCAGTCAGCCTGCTGTCCCAATTGCCAAGCCGAATCGTACGCGGTGCACAGCCGCTATGAACGGCATCCGCAAGATTTGCCGATACAAGAGAAACCGGTGCGGTTGTGGCTAAGTGTACGGCGGTTCTTGTGCCAGAATCCGAGCTGCGCGCGGAAAACCTTTGTCGAGCAGGTGTCATCTTTTCTGGTGCGTTCGGCGCGGCGCACTAATCGGGTGACGCAGCGGTTAGTCAACATCAGCTTGTCGGCAGGTGGTGACGGCGGGGCGCGTTTGAGTAAACAGGAAGGGCTTATCGCAAGCGGCGACACCTTGTTGCGTCTGTTACGGCGGCTTGGGGTTCCCGACTGTGCCCTACCCGAAATTTTGGGGGTCGATGATTGGGCATGGCGCAAAGGGCTACGCTACGGCACGATCCTGTGCGATCTGGTCACGCATCGGGTGGTCGATTTGCTACCCGATCGAGAGAGCGACAGTGTTGTCACCTGGTTAATGACGCACCCCCAGGTGACAGTCGTTTCACGGGATCGCGGAACGGGCTATGCCGATGCGATAAAACGCGGCGCACCGCAAGCCGTTCAGGTAGCGGACCGTTGGCATTTGCTCGAAAATTTATTCGACGCGGTTGAACAGGTGCTTGGGCAACACCGAGCGGCGTTAACTATCAACACCACACCTGGCGAGCCAGGACCGCTTGTGCCAGCGGTGGTCGTGCCTATTAACCTGCCAACCAATAAACGGGCGCTCGGGCAGTTGCGAAGTCGGGAAAGCCGTTATGCCCTCTACGAACAAACGCTGGCCCTCCGCGATCAAGGCGAAAATCTGATAACCATCGCGCGGAAGCTTGAGATGAGCACCACCACAGTCACCAAATATCTAAAAGCCGGTCATTTTCCTGAACGAAAAGCGCAACCGGTTGGCTCCAAAGCACTGCGGCCTTATACGGCGTATCTCGATCAACGCTGGGCGGAAGGCTGTCATGTCGCTAAGCAGCTATGGCGAGAAATTTGTCAGCAAGGCTATGACCGTTCACCCAGTGCCGTCTTTATCTATGTGTCGCATTTGCGCCAAGGCTTGCCCACGTATCATAACCAACCTACCACAATTCCCGCGACGGTACGGCGTCTAGCCCCATGGCAAGCTGCGCATTTGTGGACGACTTTTCCCGATACGTTACAGCCAGCCGAGCGCCAAGACCTGGCGATTTTACGGCAAGCTCAGCCTGATTTTGAGCAAGCTTATCAGTTAGCGCAAGCGTTCATTCACATGGTCCACAACTGTGTCCCAACCAAGCTCAATAAATGGCTTCATGACGCCCTCAACGGCACGCTTACGCCCTTTATCACGTTGGCGACTGGGCTTCATCGCGATAAAGCCGCAGTTCTGGCTGGAATAGCGCTGCCGTGGAGTAATGGTCAAGTTGAGGGACAAATTAATCGTCTCAAAACGCTAAAACGGCAGATGTATGGACGTGCCAAGCTCGATCTGCTGCGTATTCGCGTGATGCGCCCCAACTAAAAAGTAGTTCGTACCCATCAGCTCACCCTATTTTTAGATAATTTGCCTTCGACAAGATACTCCCACGCCCCGATTTGTATGTTCCACCAAAAACAATAAATTTCGATGGTTTTGCCCATGACCTAAGCCTGGAGAGTGGCTGCATTTTTATCGTTTAGACCAGTTTGTTGATTATTTCTATGTATGCGCAAATCGATTCACGGAAAGTGAAGATGAGCCATAAAGGGAACAAAAAAATTTTTGACCCGCAGATGAACGTACAGGCTGCCCGTGGCTTCGATGGTCACATGCACCTGGGCAGGCTGTGGGCACAGCGCGAGCAATTGCGCGCATAATGCAGCGTGACCGCTCGGCGTTTGGGCGATGCTGATTCCCTCAGCGCTGACACCTGTGGCCGTCAGCCAGCGCACCTGCGCGCTTTTCGAGGCAACGTCGATTCCGACAAACAACAAATACTCAGCCGAAGGCAGCGGACTCATAAAAGTGGCTCCTGATCTTTACGGACTTATGCAGTTGACAGGCAGACAGACCACGCGGCGTCCCTATGGTACGGGGTCGGAGGTTTGCGGGAATATTTTGCATTTGACAACGGTGAGGCAGGGTCGATGACCCTGCCTCATTTTGTTCGAGGTGGCAGATAAGGCGACTATAGACGAGAAAAGTAGGTAAAGGGCTATGGAGAAACTCGTACCAGAAAACACGTACCAGAACTATAATTCCGGTACGTGTTCTTGAATCACGCTACTCGTAATGGCCGGAAGCCATCTTCGGCGGCCGAGATGAACTGCTTCCAGACGAAGTCGCCCACGAAATTGATGTGCTCCCACTGAAGTGGGGAAAGATGAGGTAAAACGTCATCAGCGATAACCGTCCCATGTTGCTTGAGATGTTCGACTGCGCGGGCCATATACACGGTATTCCAAATGACGATACATAGGATCACAAGATTGAGTGCGCTGGCCCGATTAAGTTGGTGATGATAGTCGGCGTCGTGAAATTGCCCTTGGCGATGGGCAAAGACAGCTCTGGCAAGGGCATGTTTCCATTCGACTTTTTGAAGACCCAGGAGTATCCGACGGCGAAAGTCGGGGAATTGCAGCCAATCGAGCATAAACAAGGTGCGTTCAATCTGACCGAGATCTTCGAGTGCCTGCGCTAGATTATTTTGACGGGGATAGGCACTCAACTTCTTCATGAGGGTTGAACAGCGGACAGTGCCCAGGCGAACCGAACTCGTCGCTCGCAGAATATCTTCCCAGTGCTGTTCGACGCGTTTGAAAGTAGCTTTAGCACCGATAAGCGACTTCAACGCGGGATAGTTGTCAGGGGAATCGAAGCTATGCAAGCGGCGTTTATGAAAGTCGCGGAGGCGAGGCGCATAGCCATAGCCCAACGTATGACAAAAGGCGAAGCCCAAATCACTAAAGCCGCCGGTATCGGTGTAGTGCTCATGGATGGTCAATTCAGTCGCTTGGGAGACGAGGCCATCGACCATATAAGGCGCCTGATGCTCAGTGGGGCTAAGAATGGCAATATGATAAGACTGATGCTGGTCAGACTGATGCGTATAGATCAGGAGACCCGGTTGGAAGCCGTAGTGACGGGATACATGCGCCAGGGCGGACCGCGGGCCATCGGCAGCAAAAAATTGGGCATCAGATGCGGAGGTCGTGCCATCGCCCCAATACGCGACAAAAGGTAGGCGGTGGTGATAATTCACCAGTTCCACGAGCGCTTGGCCGTATGTTTCTTCGCGTAGATACCATTCGGCCATCGATATCAAGGTATTCGGGGCGACTTGCGGGCACGCCTGTACCATTTTGTCGGTACTCAGATTCAACGCTTCCCCAACAATAGCCGCTAGCAGCGCCGTGACATCCGTGACATCCGCTCCGGAATTGGCATGGGTAAAACATTGGCTGAACGGGATCCAGCTAAAAACTTCTTCCATCAGTTCAGTGATGCGCAAACGTGGCAGCAATTTATGAATCGCTTGCCGGATGGTCTGGGTCGCTTCAGGCACAGCCAGCGCGTCTAAACGCGGCATGTGCAGCCGCTCCTTGATGATACGCACGTCTGACAGCGATCCCTGCGCCAATAGGTCATTCACTTCTCGCATCCGGCGCTGCACCAACTGCTCGCGTTGGTGCCGATAGGTTGGGAAATCGGTCTCGATGGACACCGGAATATCATTGGTTTGGCGCATAACGGCCCAGCGTGCCGGGGCGATCAAATCCTCGTCGAAATCGTTGAAGTGACGACTGCCCTGTACCCACATATCTCCGGAACGCAGGTGGTTGCGCAGTTCCTGCAAGACGCAAAATTCATAATAGCGATGATTGAGCGTCCCGTCCGGGGATACAACATAGGGTTCCCAACGGGATTTAATAAAATCGCGTGGGGCACCGAGCGGCAGCGGTTGCGGGGTGTCTTGAGCATTGCGCTGCTGGATCACTTCAATCGCGTCACGGAGGGATTCAGTTGCTTGCGTGCCCTTAAATTCGAACAGGTTCAATAAGGTGGGTGTATACCGTCGAATCGAGGAATAAAAACGATCCAGTTCCCCCAGATAGTCGAAAGTTTCGGGCTGGGAAAGTTCTTGCGCTGTTTGAACACTGCTTAGAAAGGTAGTCCAACCCACTGCCGCGTCGAGCGCCTGATACGGATCGGTGCCGGAAGCGCGGGCGTCAATAAGTGCTTGTCCAGACCGGCTGTGCATGAGAAGCACCGAATTGATGGCTTTGCCATCGTGCTGGATCTGTTTGTTGCGGCGGCCTTCACTGGTGCGGAACAACCGACTACCCAGATCATCTGACATTTGGAGCGCCTGGTCTGTCAGCGTGGCGCTGCGTTCTAAAACAAAAGCGACCAGCCAGGCGTGATACTGCTGAAGCAAATCCGCTGAGATACCCTCTTTATTAAAGCGTTGGGTCGTTAATTTGGCGCCCTCACGGGCAAATTCAATCAACCGCGAATGGGGCACCGCTTGGCGAAGGGCGTTGAGGGGTAAATCGATGTTCCGAAGCAGTGTGAGGCGCTCCGCCCAACGATTAAACTCAGTCGGACTGGCTTGGCTGGGCGGGTTTTGTAGCCAGCTCAGCGTTGTCTGTGCCGTATCTAGTTGATTGCTCAGCAGTTGCGCGAGTGCCTGATAGTGATGAGGTTCAAGCGGCGTGGTCAAGCGTTGATGTAGTTCCCGATGCGCCCGATGACGCACCTGCCAGACGAATTCTTCTAAACCATCGAGTGAGGAGTGGATAATGTGCCGCGTCCGCAGTTCCTCTTGTAAGCTCGTGATCAGTGTGAGACCATCATCAGTGTCAATGGCCAGGGGAAGTAACCAGGCGGCCACTGCTGGTTGTGTTTGGTCGTCAAAGGACTGAAAGCCAAAATGGGTTCGGATGCTGTTTAGATGATCCGTCCGTGTTTGCGTTCGCGACGACGCATACTGCTGGAGCGTGCGGCTTCGCACCCCAATTTGCCGTGCAATATAGACTAACATGGCATCTGGAACCCGCTTCGTTGCTTCGAACGGACGACCGGGGTAACGCAGGAAACAGAGTTGGACACCGATCCCGATCTGATTGTCCTCGCCCGTGTGACGACGAATAAAGTCCAAATCCGCCGTCGAGAGCGTGAAATAACGAACGATTTTGCTGTCACTGAGCGTATTCAGAACCTCGGTCAGTCGTTGGTGCTGGGAAGGCGTCAGTATTTTATGAGCGGCCATGGGTTATTCGCCCGTCAACAGGTGTAGTTTGGCCTTGATGGCCTGGCGATTGACCTGGATATAGCGTGCAGTGGTTTGTAGATTTGGAATATTCTGACTGGTCGAATGCCCCAAGTAATAGGCAATATCCTCCAATTGCCAACCCGCCTGTCGTGCACGGTGGGCAAAATCGTGTCGCAAATCATGAAAGGTTACCGATGCAATAAACGGCCATTCGGCGTGAGTCGCCAACTGTTTGAGTTGGCGAAACCAATGGTGGATGCCAGCTTCAGTCAAGCGTTCTTGCCGTTGCGAGGTAAAAACATAGGGACTATCGGGGTTTCGCTGTGCGCTATGCCAATACTGATATAAGGGCCGTCGGACTTCGTTCAGCAGGTCAATTTCACGCTGTTTTCCACCTTTGTGTCCGACTGTGATCCGACCGACTTTCGGGCCGAGCGCACACGCTGCTGTCTGCAACCAGCTGATATCGCTGACGCGACAGCCTGCCCAATAGCCCAATGCAAAGATCGCGGCAGCACGAAGCGAATCCTCTCGTTCGACCAAAAGCGGCAGAATGTAGCGTTGCTCAGCATCCAACTCGCGGGAAACCACTTTATCCTCATTCTGAACCTTGAGACCATGAACTGGGTTGCGGCTCAGTTCGCCGGGGTGTTGATCGATTGCCCACTGCGCAAAACTGCTGATCACTGCTTTTACTCGTTTCCGATGGCTGCCGCTGTAACCCTGGTCTTTTAATTCGCCTAAATAAGCGCCAACCGCAGTTCGGGTGAGTTGGGTCAGCCGAAAGGATCCGGCATGACCTGGAAGCTGCGTCATCCACTGGTTCATTTGGTTCAGGATGCGCGCGTAAGCATCCTGTGTGGTGGGGGCTTTGCCTTTCAAAAAGGCCAAGTAGTCATGGATAAGCTGAGGCATATCCTCATTCATGGCTGATTCCTCGCCAAAACGTTTCTGTGATGAGTTTCAGTCGCTCATTTTGGATTCGCATCTATTTCATTCCTGTTGACAAGCATGGGGAGAAGCGTTGAATTGTACCTCAACACGTACCGGAACTATAGTTCTGGTACGAGTTTTCCGGTACGTGTTTGCACCAACCCTTTTGCCCACTTCCCGCTTCTACCGCCGTCTTATCCACCCCTCAAACAAAATGAGGCGTGGTTATGAACCACGCCTCACCGTTGTAAAATGCAAAAACTTTCCCGAAACCTCATGCGCAGCAACATTTGGGCGTGCAGGCCGTGCAGACAGGCAGCGAATATCGTTTGCCCGGCAATGGTGGCTTCCTGATTAATCCTGACAAGGGCGTGTGGTATCACCACAGCGGTCAAGGCGGCGGTGATGCGCTTGATCTGGTCGGCTACTGCACTTTTGGCGCCTCATGGAACCATAGTGATACCAGTATGTTCAAGCAAGTGCTGCAACAAGCAGCGACGTTCACAGGCGTTTCGCTGCCCAATCCAAAAACACCAGCAGCCGTCCAAGCATCCACACCGACAGAGGAGACTCAAGCCGCTCCTGCTGCGGAGACAGCACCTAAAACAGACTTGCTCGACGCGGCAATGGCCTGGCACCGGTCTTATGGCAACGAGCTGGCGTGGGATGTGGATTGCCGCACTTGGCGGCGCTGGACGGGCACCTTCTGGAAGCATGAGCGCACCTCTGAAATGATCGACTTGCAAGCCGCGCACACCATCCGCTCGATTGGCTCAGCGGTCAGCAATAGCGGTAAAACCGAAGGGTTACTCAAGTACGCGCGTGGGCTGTGCAAACGCAACTTCAAACTGCCAACCAAGTTGGTCAACTTCAGTAACGGCACGCTTGATCCAACTACGAAGCAGCTCCATCAGCATAGGCGCGAAGATCACCTGACACACTGTTTGCTTTATGAATACGTGCCCGGCGCGGCATTTCCACAGATCAGTGATTTTCTCGTGCGTACCATCCCTGACCCAGTGGCACAGCAAGCCTATATGACGCATGTTGGTGCGGCGCTGGTTGGTGATACAACGTTCCACAAGGCACTCGTGCTGATGGGGGCGACCAACTCTGGTAAATCCACGCTGCTCAATCTGGCACAGCTCACGCTTGGCTACAAGCCCGGCCAGTATGCCACCTCGACACTATTTTCAGCCGAGGGCATCGGCGCCAACAGCCGCGCCAAATGGCTCGATACCCATCCAAATTTAGTGTGCGTAGACGAGTTTCCGCAAGATGGGTTGCTCAAAGACGAACGCGAAGAAATGTTCAAAAGCATGACGGCGCACGGCGGCGTGTCGATGTGGCTCAAGTATCAGGATGAGCGTGACGAGAACGCCTGGACGCCTAAACTCATTTTGGCGACAAACAACAAGCTGCGTTATCGCGACCAATCCGGCGCGCTTACTCGGCGTCTAGTTATCATCGAATGCCCAAACACCTTGGCCGACGGCAAACAAGACGCCGACCTGCTACAAAAGTTGCAAACGGAATTGGGGGCGTTCTCGGCGGCGTGCATCACGTTGGCACTTGAGGCGCAGCGCACGCACAAGTATCCCATGAGCGCACAGATGATTGCCTTGCTTGGCGAAATCGAAACGAATGGCGATGCAGTCAAGCTCTGGCTGACCGAGAATTGCATCTTCGAGGCGGGCGTATTTGAGAGCACAGCCACGCTCTATAGTAATTACCGTCAATGGGCGGACGAGAACGGCGTCACGCCAGTGGGACGTCCAAAACTGCGCGACATTATCTCGACGTTTCGGCCAGAAGTGAAAGCGGTTCGGCAGCGGGTGGTCGATCCACAAACGGGTGAAATTAAAGCGCTGTGGGGTTTGGTCGGGATTCGGCTGCGCACTCCGACGGACGATTTCCCTGACGATCCCGATCCATCGCCTGATCCGCCTGATCCGGTGCTGCCAAATATCGGATCACCTCAGAAAGCTGATAGTGACGCCATTCGATCCGGTGATCCAGTCGATTCTGGAAAAGTCGATCATGAAATGAAAGCGGAGTCAGTAATGCCTGATGCGGAAGTAAAGGAGTTTAGGCAAAATCACCGGTCACCGGATCAGCGCCATCAGAAATGGCTCAGAAAGCTGATAGCGGTGCGGGTTCGCCACTTGATCCGGTGATCGATCCAACGATCGTCGAGAATGGGCAAAGATCGCTGCCGTTGGATCAAGATGAGGTACGCGCTGCTAAATCTGATGTGCTGTGTTTTTATCCAGACCTCAGCCAGTCTAGATCGAAGCGACGTGCCACTTGAGGTCATGACCAGAAGTTTCCATTCGGCTCAACATTATGTATCATGGAGGTAAGCACGCGTCGCGTTCGTGGGGAGCTTTCCAATGGTTGCGTCGGTTTATAATGTTTTCATCAGTTCGACCTCCAAAGATTTGACTAAATACCGTGCAAAGGTCAAAGAGGCCGTGCTGCGCGCGGGCGCATTCCCCATTGCGATGGAGGAGTTCGAAGCCACCGAACGTAACGCGCTGCAACTTTGCTACGACGAAGTGCAGAAGGCCGACATTTTCATTGGCATTTACGCGCATCGTTATGGCTACGCGCCAAGCGCTGACTCGACTTTCACGATTGCCGACGGCGAAGAACGCTCTGGCGATGGCGAGACCGGCATTACTCATCTTGAATACCTGTGGGCATTAGAACGCAAGTTGCCAATGCTGCTCTACGTGGTCAGTGACAAGAGCGAAGACGGCGACGAACTGGCTTGGCCGCCTTCGCAGATCGAAGCCGAACCGGGTAAATCGCGGATGGCAGCGTTCAAAGCGTTGATCATGGGTAAGCACGTCGTTGGCTTTTTCTATTCGCCCGATCACCTCGCGGCGCAAATTTCCAGCGCCCTTCCCAAAGTGCTGGCGGAACAATCGACCAAACTGACGGATACAGCGCCGATTTTTGAGCCCATCCGTTACGATTTTTACAAGCATGTTCCATTGCCACCCAATTACGTGCCCCGTGCGTCGCTGCTCGATGAACTGCGCTTGGTGTTGTTGGGTGACGCGGCCAGTATCGCCTTGACCGCCGACAAAGCCAAACCGACTGCGCTGCATGGCATGGGTGGGATCGGCAAATCGGTCATGGCGCGGGCCCTGTGCGAGTTGCCCGAAATGCAGGCCGCGTTCCCGGACGGCATCCTGTGGACGGTACTCGGCCAGAATGTTTCCGACGATGAACTGCGCGTCAAGCTTCGCGATTGGGTGACGACGCTCAACGGCCAAATCAGCGAGAATGCGCCGACGCTCGAAAAGCTGAAAAGCACGCTGGTCACGCTGTTGGAGAAAAAAGCGTGCCTGCTCATCGTTGATGACGCCTGGCAGTGTACACACGCCGAATGGTTCAAAGTCGGTGGCACGAAATGCCGATTGCTAATCACCACGCGCGATACCGAAATCGCTAAAGAACTCGGCGCAGAGGTGCAGCCGATCCCGCTGATGGCAATGCCGGAAGCCGTTGCGCTGTTAGACTTGTGGTCGGACGGTCAGTTGACACATGCGCCGGAAGCGCTCAAAGAGCGAATCGCGCAGCGGTTGGGGCGGTTACCACTGGCCTTGAAACTAGCGGGCGCGCAGTTGCAATACGACGCCCCGGAACCTTGGCTTCAAACGTTCGATGCGCGAATGCTTGAGGGCAACCGCATCAATAAACCGCACGACAGCCTTGCCCTAACCTTTCAATTGAGTATCAACCAATTGAAGCCCACCACTCGTCAAGTATATGCGGCACTATGCATCTTCAAAGAAGATGAGCCGATCCATGAAGCAGGCGTGCGGAAATTGTGGAACGGCTTGGTCGGCTGGAACGACAAACTGACTGAGCGTGAACTGCGCGACCTGGCAGCGCGGGCGCTGCTGGATTTAGTGCAGCTCGAGTATCCACGTGCGGTACTGCTGCACGATTTACTGCGCGACCACATGGCGGCAGAGCTGAGCGAGAAGGGTATCAAGGTGATTGAGCTGCATCGTAAAGTCCTCGATGCTTATCATAGTCTGAGTATGGGCACGGGCTGGCATACCGTGCCAGATGATGGCTATTTGTATGATCACCTCGTCTATCATCTCAAAGCGACGGGCGATTATCCCGAACTCAAGCGCCTGTTCGATAACCACGAATGGCTGCATGTACGCATTCCGCAGAGCGATTACACCTACGAGGGCTATATCGCGGATGTGATGACGGCTTGGCAAGATTTCGCACATCCCGAAGCGCTACGGCAAATCGAAGCCGACAGCAATCCAACTGCCTTTGCAGATTGTGTTCGCTATGCACTGATCCGCACGAGCATCAATAGTTTGGCAGCGAATTACGTGCCCGAATTGGTGGCGCGCGCCGTGGAGCTGGGATTATGGACGGCAAAACGTGCGTTAAGTGTGGCAGAAAACGTGCCCAATGCTGAGCAGAAAGCGAAATTATACATATTGTTACTGCAAAATAATTCTCTCAATGAAGCGGAACATGGAACGGCAATCAAAAAGGGTCTAGCGTCAGTCATCTCTATTTCATCTGAACAGGTTCGCGTCAAAGCGTTGGTGGCATTATCTTCGCACCTGATTGGTGAAGCGCGCGAACAGGCGTTGGCACTAGGGCTGATAGCAGTAACTTCCGTTAAGTACGAACATAGCCGTGCTGATGCACTGGTAGCGTTAACTCCCTATCTTACCGGTAAGTTACTGACACAAGGGTTGACGGTGGCTTTTGGCATCCAAAATGCGCGTTATCGTGCGAAAGCATTGGCAGCGCTGCTGCCTTATTTGAGTGGGGAGGCACGCGAGCACGCGTCAGCACAGGGGTTACTTGCAGCACTTGCTACTCCAAATGAAGAGCCGCTTCACTTTAATTTTTATGATGGATCTCATGCCAATATTTTAGCGTTATTGATACCTTACGTAACAGGCTCGGCTCGCGAACAGGCGCTAACTGAAGGCGTGGTGACTTCCCTTGCCTTTCAAGATGATGCGTCTCGTGCGAAGGCCTTGGTAGCACTGCTACCTTATTTGATTGGAGCAACGCGTGAACAAGCGTTAACAGAGGGATTGACAGCAGCCTTTGCTATTCCAGACGAAGGTTCAAGCCCATTTACATCATCTTATGATGGGTCTCGTGAAGATGCGTTGATTGCATTGTTACCCTTTCTGGATGAGGAAGCTCGGGAACTGGTGTTAGCAAAAGATTTGGTAACGGCGCTCGCCATTCAAGATGATCAGCCTCGTGCGAAAGCATTGACAGCATTAGTGCCTTACCTGGTTGGGGAAGCTCGCGAACGCGCGTTGAGGGAGGGGTTGGTGGCAGCGCTTGTTATCCGAAATGATAGTTTTCGTGCTGATGCCTTGATACCCTTGTTGCCGTACTTAGCTGGAGAGGCTCGCGACCATGCACTAATGGAAGGATTGGTGGCGGCGCTCGCTATTGAATATGCTGGGTCTCGTACTGATAATTTGAGAGCATTATTACCATATTTGGTTGGGGAAGCTCGCGAACGCGCGTTGGAGGAGGGGCTAATGTCAGCGCTTGCTGTTCGCGAGGAGCTAGTGTCCCCGTTTTTTGTTCATAGTGAAAGGCCTTATGTAACAGCCTTGCAAGCACTAGCACCTAACTTAACGCATAAGTTACTATCAGGGGTGTTAGCGGTTGCGCTCATTATTCAGGATGATATGTCTCGTACATTTGCGTTGGTAACTTTGATCCCTCACCTGATAGCGGAAACACGCGTATATGCGTTGGCACAAGGATTAAGAGCAGCAATCTCTACTCAAAGTCAAGACCAGCAAGGGCAGGCGTTTATCGCATTGGTGCCTCATACACTTGGAGAAATGCATGAACGGGTGCTGGCGCAAGCCCTTGAAGCGGCGCTCGCTTTTGATGACATCATTAAAGCTAAAGCTCTTCTTCTAAAACGAGACGAAAAAAGTTTTCATCTTACGCAATTGATTAAGGAAATAAATCAAGCAGCACGAGCACCAAATTTTGTATCATCCTATGGCTTTCGGTATGAAGTCAGTCGCGAGTTAGCTATAGCGGTGCTAGCGCCTTACCTGACAGATGAGTTGCTACGGCAAACGCTGAACACAGTTTTTGCTTTCGAAAATGAATTTGAGCAGGCATCTATACTGACGGTATTGGCACCCTATCTAACGGGCGAGTTGCTAAAACAGACACTGACCGCAGTTTTTGCCTTTGAGGATAAAAGCGCTTGTACATTTGCGTTGGCCGCATTGACTCCATACTTAACAGACAAATTGATCCTACAACGTTTAGGCGCAGTTCACGCTATCGAGGACAAATGGCAACGTGCATTGGCGCTCACAGCGTTAATACCCCGTTTGAGTGGAGAAGCGTATGAACATACGTTAGCCGCAGGGTTAGCCGCAGTTCATGCCATCGAAGATGAATGGCAGCGTGTGTCTGCGCTTATAGCGTTAATACCCTATTTAGATGAACAAGCACGCAAACAGGCATTAATCGAAGGGTTAGTTGCCGCAAATAGCAATCAAAATGAGGAAATTCGCGCCAAAACATTGATAGCATTAGCGCCTCACCTGACAGTCGATCTCCTTCAACAAGTGTTAATAGGGGCAACGACTTTTCAAAATGAAGAATATCGTGCTGATGTGTTACAGGCGCTAGCACCGCATCTAACGGGCGAGCTACTATCTCAAGCATTAGACGTTGCCCTTGCTATTCAAGATAAAATACATCGTGCACGGATTTTAGTGGCGCTATCACCTTATCTGTTGGAAAGCGCACGCAGTCAAGCCCTCGCACATGGATTGGAAGCGGCATCTGCCATTGAGGCTGAGAATTATCAGGCATGGATGTTGGCGTCATTTCTGCCTGTTATTGACGATCATTCAATTTTGATCCGTAAAATTCGTCAGGCGTTGACAGGTTATTTGTTAACAAGCGAGGAGCAAAAACGCGAAAGCATTTTAGAATTGTTCGCTGAAGAAACGCTGTTCACCCCTGAAATTCTCTCGTCTGCCATCCTTGAAACTATTGCTCACCATATCATTGAAATTTGTAACGAGTGGCAATGGGTCTGACACCATGAACGCTCAACATGAAAACAGGGGTTTCACCCACTTCGAGTGAGCCGAATTAGATGAGTTTGTCATAGTCGGCGTGAGAGCCGATCCAGAACCAAGTCACCGTGTTGACCTCGAAAATAGCCAGCGCGCGATAGTGTAAGCCGATCCGAACCGAATACAAGGGTTCCGCAGCACTCACGCGCTTGAATTGCAGCGAGGCATGATAAGGATCACGCTTAAAGGTGCGGTAAGCAGTGAATGCTTGTTTCCGCACATCCACAGGGAGCTTCCGCATATGTGCCCAAAAACGTGACGTCGCTTTCGACTTCAAAATTCGTCCGCATCGGGGTCGAAGTCTGTAACCGTTCCCGCTTCTATTTCAGCACGAGCTTCAGCCGCAAGTTGCGTCAGAATATGCGGCGTGCGGGAAAACTTCTCGTCCCACAAAGCATCATCAGCCGTCAGCATTTCAGGCGTTATGGCCTCTATCGTGATGCTGAGCTGTTGACCCGGCGGCAAGTCAACTGCCTCATCGATTTGTACGTGCCCGTTTTCGTCAATGTGTCCTGCAACGCGAATCGCATCCATTTTAGCAAGCCTCACTACCATCTTCTCTAACGATTTTAGCGCGTTTTGTTGGTAAACTCTGACTGGTTTAGCAACACTGTGCAGAAAGTTGGGACGCATGACCACACCCCGCACGCCACTCACTATGCGCTTCGTGCCCGATACTCCCGTCAACGATGCCAGCGACGATGCGCTCGGCTTCCGTGAGTTTGTTGACCTCATTCAGCGCTCCATCTTCAATACCGAGACGCCATTTGTGTATGGCATTTTGGGTGATTGGGGAATCGGCAAAACGTCGATTCTGCGCCTGCTGCACACCAAAATCGAGGACGCCTCACCGACGCCCGACGGTGATGTATTCGTGCCAATTTGGTTCAACGCTTGGGAATATGAGAACGAGTCGAATCTGATCTACCCACTGCTGCACGCGATTCGTGCCGACTACAAAACACGGGTCGCTAACCCTGCTGAAATGCGCACCTTTCTACAGCATTTTCGCGATGTGGCGGCGGCCAGTGTGCTGCTCAGCATGGATTTGAGTGTACAGGCCGTGACCAAAGAGCTGACGGGCGAGGCACTCAAGTTTAAGGACATCACCGAGCAGCTTGAGGCCATCAAGAAGCACACCGACACTGTCGAAACTGTGCTCGCGGAGTGGACAGACACGGTCGGCAAGATCAAAACCGCGTTCAGCGATCTGCTCGATACCTACGCCATCGATTTAGCGCGTGGTCAGGCATTCGGTGCGGATGGAGTGCAATTCGTGATCCTGATCGATGACTTGGATCGCTGCCTGCCTGAAACAGTGATCCGCGTGCTGGAGAACCTGAAAAACCATCTGACTGTTTCGCGCTGCGTGTTCGTATTGGCGCTCAATGCTCGCATTGTGTACCAGGGCATCAGCGTCAAGTACGGCGGCGCGACGGTAGATGGACGTGAGTATCTTGAAAAGTTCCTGAACTATTCCTTTTACGTGCCCGAGCCGACGCCGCAATCGGTGCGAAAGTTCGTGCAAGACCGCATCGCGCGACTCGTGCCGGATGCCGACCAGCAAATGCATTATGTCGATTACTTCCGGCAGTTTGGCGCAATTCTGGAGGACAGCCGTTTCGTCAATCCGCGCAAGATCAAGCGCATCCTAAACCGACTGCTGCTGTTCATTGCCAAGTACGAGCAAGTCACGACGAATGTGCAACTACGCCAATTCAACCTGAGTGAGTACCCGACCCCGAACCTCGTCCGGCTGATCACGATGGCTGAATATTTCCCGACGCTGTTCCAACTCTTCTTATACGATCCGAAGAAAGCGGAAGCCGCCCGCAAACGCCTGACGTTTAACGCTTCCGACTTCGACGCGGCGCAGTTCGAACACGATTTCGGCGTGCCGATCACCGCGAACCTGCCGCAGCTTGCCGCCGTGAGCCGCCTGTTTGAGCTGCAAGAAGCGCGCGACCAAACTAAGCCGTCGCTGGTCGAGCAGGCACAGGCAGTGTACAGCATTACGCGGCTGGTTTAATGGTCGCGGTAGCGCAGAAACAGCACTCGCCCGGCCTCGTCGCCAACTGCAAAAGTCTCACAGGCAATAAACGATGCCAGAACGGAAATGTTTTCATCATTGTAAAAACGAACCGCAGGCTGACCGTCATTCGGTATATAAAACAAAGCCTTTGTACCTATCCTCTGTACATGTTCGGAACCGATAGGTAGGTTGCCCAAAACTAGTGAATCAGGATTGATTCCATGATGTTGCAGCCAGTTATCTTTCGTTCCACGATTTTTCAAAAAAAAAACCATCATTCAATTTATCTATTTGTTGACCATTTCCGTTCCATAAATGCCAAAGGTTACCTTTGTTGTCACCTGATAGCAAGCGTCCATTAATCAGTTCAACTACTATTTGCGCTGCGGTTATTTGTTCTTTAAGAATGGCTTGCAATTTACCATCTGATGACCATAAAACTAATGCGCAATCATTATGACGCGTTCCATGTCCCCATGATATTATACGCCCGTCGGTCAACTCTAATGCCCCGCTCACCCAGCCTGTATGCCCTTCAAGTACGGCGAGTAATCTACCGTCTGCGGTCCACAATCGTAATACTCTGTCATCTTGCCCCCACGAAAGTAGGCGCTTATCAGTGAGCTCTAATACGTTTTTTACACCCCCCGAGTGTGCGTCAAGAACCGTAATCAAAACACCTTCTGATGTCCATATTCGTATTGAGCCATCATAGGCCCATGATAACAAATGATTATCATGCAGTCCACATGCATCAGTTACATCTTGGTCTTTTTTGCATAAACCGCAAAAAAGGTCGGTTTTAGAAAGACTGCACATCAGAGCAACTGATTGAGGTAACGGTAAACACTCGACTTGGACAAGTGATAGTCAGCCATCAAAGTCTTGATTTGTACCCCTTGCTCGCGTCGTTGCTGAAGCTCGGCAATTTGGGCAGCCGTGAGCGTCTTGTACCTACCGAATTTGACCCCGCGTTGCTTAGCCTTTAAGATGCCTTCCATCTGCCGTTCCGCCCGGATCTCCGTTTCAAACTGAGCAATGGCTCCGAGCATATGAAACAGCAAGCGCCCGGTAGCATCGCTGGTGTCGATGTTTTGGTCCACAACCAGCAGATTGACCTGCTTACGATCCAACTCGGCGGCGAGTTGACATAGATGTAAGGTCGAGCGGGCCAGCCGATCTAGGCGGGAAACCACCAGGGTATCTCCCTCTCGTACATATTCTAAACAAGCTTTGAGCCGAGGCTGTTGGCTGGAGGTCGCACTGGCCTTCTCTTGGAAAATCTTGTCACAGTGAGCCAGCTTGGCTAATTGGACTTCCAGGTTTTGTCCCACCGAACTGACTCGCGCATAACCAATGGTCGCCATAGTTCGCTCCGCGTGCCATAACGTCTATAAGAATTTGACAAAAGCATTATGGGACATAAAATGAGACCTGTCAAGTTCGGCGTTTCGGAAAGTATACTTTTCGGTACACTTGCAACGGGAGAGGAACGGGGATGCCCAAAACTGAGGACAAGGAACACCTGAAGATTCTGAGCCCAGCAGAAATTGAGGCCCTGTATGGATTACCCCGTTTTAGCCAAGACGAGCGAGAGCAGTATTTTGGACTGATGCCCGCCGAACGAGCAGCGCTGGAAGGGTTAGGCAGCCAAAGGTCCCGATTATACTGCGTACTTCAGATGGGATACTTCAAAGCGCGCTACCGCTTCTTCAAATTTCGGATAGGCGAAGTTGAAGCGGATGCCAACTATGTTCAGACGCTCTACTTCCCTGATTTGAAACTGACGGATTTCACGGTCAGCAAGGAAACCCGCCTCAAGCATCATGACCTGATTCTGACCCTATATGACTATCGACGCTGCACTAAGCATGACCGGGAGCAGTTGGCGCAGAAAGCTCGGCAGGGCGTTCGTCTGTCCAGCCACCCTGTCTACGTGTTTCGTAAAGTGACGGAGTATCTGAACGAGCGTCGTTTGATTGCCCCAGGCTATACAGTTCTGCGAGACATGATCAGTCAGGCGTTGTCCTTTGAAGAAGATCGGCTGATCGCTTTGGTCCAAACTCATCTCGACGGCGAGACTGTGAACGCCTTGCAAGCCCTCTTGCAGAATCCCGCCCGCTTATATGAAATCACCCACCTCAAGCGGGAGCCGAAGGATTTTACTCCCAGCGAAATCACCGATGAGGTCCGGCGAGGCCAACAGATCCGCGACTTGTACCAGGCTGCTCGGCACATCCTTCCCCTGCTCGCCATCTCTAACGAAAGTATCAAATACTATGCCTCGCTGATCAGCTACTACACAGTTTTTAGACTCAAGCAGCGTGATGAGGATTTGGCACGCATCTACATGCTATGCTATATCCACTTTCGTTACCAGAAGCTGTATGACAATCTGATCAATGCGTTTATTTACAATGTCCGTCAGTATCGGGATGTGGCTAAAGCAGCCGCTAAGGAAAAGGTCTATGCCGCTCGGCTCGAATACAACAGCCAGATCAAAAAGGCGGGTCGGGTCTTAAAGTTATTCACCGATAACAACCTATCACCGGAAACTACGTTTGCCGAGGTGCAGCACAAGGCATTTCACATCCTGCCACGCCAGCAACTGACCCATGTTGCCGATTCCCTGATTGGCAAGCTGACCTTTGATGAAACTGCCTTTCGCTGGGAACATGTGGATACACAGGCCCGCTCCTTTAAGCTGCGCCTGCGTCCGATTGCGTTGACGGTGGATTTTCAAGGCAGCAGCAGCCATGCGCCCTTGCTGGAAGCGATTGCCTTTCTGAAAGATGTGGTTCAAAAAGGAAAATCGCTCAGCCAGATCGATGAGAAAGAATTCCCGTTGGGCTTTGTGCCTGACCGCAGTCTACGCTATCTATACCCGATCGACTCTGAGGAGCACCGCTACTTGCTGGTAGACCGTTATGAATTCCTGGTCTATCGTCGCCTATGGCAGGCCCTTGAAGCGGGCCATGTCTTTTGTCGAGACAGTCAGCGCTTCCGTAGACTGGACGATGACCTGATCAGCGCTGAGCGATGGGCTAAAGACAAGGCTGAACTGATTGCCCAAGTGGGCCTCTCCCACCTGCAAACTCCGGTCAAAGAACTGTTGACTTCCCTCAAACAGGAGCTTGAGGGGCAGCTGCGCCGAGTCAATGAGCGGATTCTCTCTGGTGAAAATAGCCATGTTCGTGTGAAAAAACGCGGCCAGCACACGACCTGGACGCTTCCCTATCCACGCTCCGAGGAAGGGATCAATGATCCGTTCTTTAATGAGGTCGAGCAGATCGACATCCAGGCCCTGATGCATTTTGTTCATCAGAAGTCTGGGTTTCTGGATGTTTTTGAGCACATCCTACCGCGCTACGCCAAGCAGAGCGCCGAGGAGCAGGTCATTCTGGCCTGTTTGGTGGCTTGGGGAACAAACATGGGCTTGCGGCGCTTGGGAGCCATTTCGGATATCGACTTCCAGACGCTGACTGCTGCCTCCGATAATTTCCTACGCTTAGAAACCCTCAAGCCCGCCAACGATCTGGTGACTAACGCCATCGCCGAACTACCGATCTTTCGCTATTACGACCTTGATGAGCAGGTGCATTCCAGCAGCGATGGGCAGAAGTTTGAGACTCTTATTCACACCCTCAATGCGCGTCACTCCTCTAAATACTTCGGCTTGAAGAAAGGCATTGTGGTTATCACTTTGGTTGCCAACCATGTTCCGGTCAGTGCCGACATCATTGGCGCCAACGAACACGAAAGCCACTATGTGTTCGACCTGGTGTATAACAATGTCAGTGACGTGCAACCCACTCTGCATTCGACGGATACACACGGTGCCAATCAGGTCAACTTTGCCATTCTGGATTTCTTTGGCAAGCAGTTTGCGCCCCGTTATCAGAATATTCGTGGTAAGGTGCAAACTTCCTTGTATGGTTTCCAGCATCCCTCTCAATATCCTGAAGACTGGCTACTCAAGCCGATTCGTAAGCTCAATGAGGAGTTGATAATCCGCGAATGGGACACTATCCAACGCATCATTGTCTCATTGGCTCTGAAAACCACTACCCAATCCATCATCGTCAGCAAGTTGAGTTCCCACGCTCGCCGCAACGATACTCGCCAAGCCCTCTGGGAATATGACAACCTCCTCGCCAGTCTGTACTTCCTCAAATACATTGACTCTCCCCCAATGCGCAGAGGTGTCCAGCAAGCCCTCAATCGGGGTGAGAGTTATCACCATCTCCACCGCGCAGTTTCCTATGCCAATTTCGGTAAGCTGCGTTTCAAAACGGAGCATGATCAGCATCTCTGGAGTGAGTGCAGCCGCCTCTTGGCGAACTGCATCATCTTTTACAATGCGTCCATCCTCTCCGCTTTACTCTTACGCAATCAGCAAAAAGGCGATGAAGACCCAGCCGCCTTGCTCAGACACAGCTCACCCGTCGCCTGGCAGCATATCAACTTCTATGGTCGTTTCGAGTTCGCCAGCATTCCGGCCTTGATTGACGTGACTGCCATCGTTCAAGCCATTCTTGCCCGCACCATGCCACCTGATACCCCTCTAGAATCCTAAAACCGACCTTTTTTGCGGTTTATGCAAAAAAGACCTTTTTCTTGCTGTCGATGCTCAAACAGGCTGCTTGGCCTGAGTGTGCCAAGCCCGTTCCGCCCGAATATACTCAAATTGCCGATTGCGTTCCGGGTGTGCCGCACTGTCCAGCGCTTTGCGATTAACGCGTAAGCAGTAGTCATGCGCTTTCAGCAACCGACTAAGCACGGGCAGGCTTACCCGATGACCCAACGCTGCTACAGCAGTTCTCAGCTAGATTGATATGTTAAATTCATTCATACATGGATTCACACTGGTAAATCAGGTTGCCCAATGAGGATGTTTTTATGTATATACCTAATTAAGCGGTCAATCATCCTGAGAACTGCTGTAAGCGCTCGCGTAAATCTTGCAGGCGACAGTTCAGCCATTTTTGACTGTTCATCGGGTCACCTGCGGTGTACGCTCCTACCTGTGCCAACAGCGCCGCGATTAAGGTTCTGTCTTTTTTTCAACTTTGGGACACCCACCTCCTGGTGGTCGCTGGCGCGTCCCCAACTGCTGCGCCACCCCGTTGCTCAGCTCACGCCGCCCTCGTCGTATCGTTTTAGCATCTAACCCGCTCATACGCATCAGCGTTCGGTCACTTGGCCCGCCCGGCTGTTGGGATAATGACCCGACGTACCAACGTCGCTGAGCTTCATTCAACTTACTCAAAAATACATTCATTTGTCGATGCGCGCTTTGTGTCACTGTGTCCACCCCACTTCCACACACCGTACAACGACACACATGAACTTCACGTTCTACTTTTTTCATGCACATTCATCTTTTCGTGTACCCTCAGTGTACCCTACTAGCGCGGGAAGCTATACTTTTACGAGCCCTAAATGTACTCTCCTGGTCGCCGCAGGACACGAAATGGGTTTAGATAATCGATTTCATTGCCCGGCTTCAGTCTTTGCGCCTCAGCTACTGCTTCTAATATAGCTGGATGTTCCTCCGTCCACAGCGGATGGATTTCAATCAACGTGCGTGCGTGGTGCTGGGTATTTTTCGTGTATCCCCACAGATTCCCGAACTGCCGCCGTTCGCTGTAACCGAGTTTACGCATAATCGGAGGAATCGTGCCTTCGACCAGTCGCTGCCAAGGATTAGGTCGGGTTCCCCAATTGCTGGTCATATCTACTGTCAAGTCATTAGCCGCGATGCGTGCCATATCGAGCGCCAAACGCCAATCCAAAAGCGAATGGTAGCTCATATTGCTGTAGTCGCGGAGGCAGAGATTGCAGGATACGTCACAAATATCTTGGTGCGCGATCCACTTTTGAGCGATGCTATCCGGAACATCAGGATCGGCATGGGTTAACAGTTGAGCAAAGTTGTCTGGTTGCCCCAGATAGCGGCAGTATCCAGCCCCATTTTCGAGTTGATCACAGAGAAATGCCTCACCCGCAGGGCGTTGCTGACCAGGGTGGGTGCGGAACCCAGCCTGAAGTTCATTTGTATCAACGTCAAGCGTTGTACAAGCCACAGTCCGCAACCAGAATGCAAATGAATACCACGCAGCACGGCCTTCTACTGTTTTGGGATCAGCATAGACTCCATCTGGGAATTTGTTAATACCGGCCAACAAAATGTCGGTTGGGCGCTTGGACAGCAGCGCGATTCGCCACGGTACACTATCGCTTACACGAACCACACCATCACTCTCTGGCTTGATCGAATATGCGCCATCGTTGAAGTTGGCACGCGGTCTGGAATCTTGGCGCACGCCTCCCACTTTGGCGGCGTAGAATTCAAAACCACTTCTACCACCGTTATCATTGAGGGTCACAATCTTATCATTGAACGCCGCAATGCGAGTGTTCGCTACAAAATCGGGAGTACCCGCTGTCTTAAAGTAAATCGATGGGCGGGTTGAGCGAGGTGCCCATTCGAACTGACCCTCGAAGTCTTTAGGTGATTGGTCGGTAAAGAATCCACGAGGTTCGCGGGCATCAATAAGTCGTAATGTAGCACTACCACACACCGGACATATCTGAGGAGGGGGTTCGTTCCCTCGAAATGCGGCATTTTCCCCGTCTAACTCCGCTACCGCGTTGCAGGTTCCACAAATGCCAATGATATGAGGATTGCCCTGACTTAAATCGGGTGTGAACCCGGGGCCAACCTTAACCTGATTCCCGGCTGCAAAGAGTTCCACCACACCAATCGCCGTATGAACAGCTTTATCCTTCACGGTCTCGGAACCGGGCGCAAATTGCGTGATTGCAGTGTCAAGGTCGCGATCAACGGTTCCGTTTTCAGGCGGCCACGGGCGCGCTTCGAAAGGCCACGCAGTATAGAGCAGTCGTACCCGTGTCGGGAAACCAAACATCGGAAGGATACCGGCATTCGCCAGTCGCTCGCTTAGCGCCTCTTGAATATATGAATCATCTGTTGCGATGCCTCGTATTTGGGGAATTAGGTTTGTCTGCACATACTGTAAACAATCGGCACTAAACTCAGATGAAGACTGCCACTTTGTGCTGACACACAAAGTGCTTATTACATCCAAGAGCGCGGGTGTGTTTTGAGGATCAGTCAGCCAACCCTCAATTGCCTGTTCGTATGATAACCAGTCTGTCGCCCTACCAAACTCGCCGTGAACGTTTTCTTTCCCGCCTTCGGCATCGATGATTTGTTCAGCCAGTCCGGTTTCTTTATAAGCGAGGCGTAACACTTCCTTATAGAGGACTCGCTTTAATATAGCATCACTGGACATGTCTACGTAAGGCGTCGGCGGCGCATCACCTGTAATGCTCTCTGGACGTTGGAAATAGAAGTCGTCGTGTGTACGATCGCGGCAAAACGTCACTGCGAGCGAGATTCCGGTTCCCCGTCGTCCGGCACGACCTACACGCTGTTGGTAGTTGAAACGTCGGGGCGGCATGTTCGAGAGCATCACCGCTAGCAGGGAGCCAATGTCTACCCCCGCCTCCATAGTCGTTGTGACGCTGAGCAAGTCAACTGCTTGTACCCGTCGGTTCTCATCCGCAATAACTATGTCTTGGAACCACCGTTGCCGCCGAACACGTTCTCGACGATCTGTTTGCCCAGTCAATTCTTCGGCATTCAACCGGAATGGCTCACCCGACTCCTCCGACAAATAGGTATAGTAGTCGAAATCGGATGATAGATCGTCTTCGACTAGGTTAATCAGGCAGTCTGGGCAAATCCCTGTGGCGTGATGCAAAAAGAACGCTCTACAAGATGGACAGCGCCATCCATGGCGCGCCTCTGGCGTATCGAGTGCGGGCAATATGAACAGCCGGGTTGGATTTAGAACAATACCCGGTTTAGAACGCTCAGCAGCGCCAGACTGGAAAAGTTGATTTCTTACATCAAGCGGGTCAAGGCTGATTTTGTTCAGGTAGTCTTCTACTAATCGAGGAAAGCTGTCGTCAGTTCCAGGAACATAGAAGAAGGCTTGTGTATGGCGTCGTCGTGTGCCGAGTACGCGGATTACCACATCGGTCGCTTCTGAAAGTTTACCGGGGATTGAGCTGGTCGCAGGACGGAAAGTTACTTGGCCTTGTCCTAAGCCCTCGATGGTACGCGCTTTATGGGGAAAGAGTGCGTACATCAATTCGCCACGTAATGTCATGTTGATGAGGCGAATATGTTGATCCCGACCCGTGTCGCTTGGCTCGGTGATAGGCTGAATAATGTCGCCAGATGCCCAATCATAGGCGTCAAACCAAGGTTGTGACTGTCCACTATCTGCTCTATACGCCAAAATACCCGTTGTCACGCCACCGGGATTAATTCCGAGGCCAAGCAAATGTGACCCAACTGCACGAGCCAAACGATCAACTGATATGCGTCCGGGGTATTCCGATAGCAAAGCTAACCATGATTCGCGGCTGCTTTTGTTTGCTTGTGGCGCTCCCATCCACCAAAAAAGAGCCTCAGATGCTAGGTCATCGTGCCTATTGATGAACTGATTACGACGAACCATATCGTCGTTCTGCGGTGAAGACTCAATCTGAGCAGCCAAAATTGGATTAGTAGCTTTAAGCTCTCTCGGTATATTCCCACCTGCAGCCCTCTGCAAACGCAGAAAAGCGACCAAATCTCCCCAGTATTCATTGATGACCCGAATCAGCGCCATCCGTACAAGATCGCGATAGTGATCGCGTTGCATTCCGGCAGCGAGTTTTGCCGCGTCTTGCCTGCTATCTGAGAAAATCACGAGTTTGCGCGATGAACGCGAGTCTGGTTTGTCAGGCTTGGGCATTTCGCGAAACAAACCCGCAGCCAGTACCTGCGCCGATTTTTGAAAGCCGGTTCTATGGTTGCGCAACGGAGTTGGGTTGTTGTCTCGGCTAGAAAAATCTGCGTCACAGCAAGGACAGCGGGTTGGAAGTGCTGGTTCGTCGTCCCCTTGATTGGAAACGACATAGACCCAGCCTTCTACTTCAGATGTGGCGGGAGGTTTTTTATTGTTGGCTTTTCGGAATAATATGCCTGTCGTAGTGTCAAGCTTTGCCTCGCGCCACTTACGGAGTTTCCCTTTGCTTGTCCATTCAGTTGACTGGGGCACAGTTGTAGAAGGCCAAAATAGAGCGTACTGACCATGCTTGCGATCAAGTGAAACCTGATCTGGGATGCCCTCTAGATTTGGTTGATCCGCTGCGATCACTTCTACACCGGCTGACAAACTGCGCCGATAACCGCCCAAGAACACATCACCGCATACTTCACAAACTATCAGATCAAGCACGCGCGAACCGCATGAGTCGCAGGTTAAGCGATGGGAAGCGAATAATGCGCCGACTGGCGGTTTAGGGTCAGTTCGGTCTTTGCAGCTTGGTGAGTCGCAATTGGGATTGCTGCATACCCATAGGTTTTGCAGATTGTGGTAAAACAGGTGTCCACGCAATGGCTGAGGGGAGGTTTTGTCAGCCTGTTGAGCCAAGCCAACCGCCAGCAAGAATCCTCGAAGTGCTGGCGATATGATGTCGGGCGTGATTTCAGTAGGTATAGCCGTTTCAAATATCTCGTGGTCAATCTTTGTCACCTGAGTCGGACGGACGACGTGATTCGTTGCCAGAGTTATGGCGGCATCGCGGAGTACGTCCGAAGCCGATACTGTTCCTTCTGCTGTCGTTCCCAAATTCATGAGTGCATCGGCAAGTTTTTGTTCGTCTGGTTTATTTGGTCTATCAGCATAACCTAGCTGCATGGCAAGGTCACTCATTGCTTGCCGAACCTCTTTAGAATTCTCGTCGGCTGGTCGCATTGGCTCAACCGGGTTCGGCTGTACCACCTCGACAAACTGTTCAAATTTCGAGCGATGCGCATCCAACACAAAACGCGAATTTTTCTTCGGGGCTACCTCTGGGGTGTTAATGAATGGCGCGAAATTGTCACGCCCGAAGAATTCACCAAGAAACTTGTGTCCGGCGGGGGTATCGTTCAAACTTGCCGATGTAGTCAGAATACGAAGTTGAGGCGACTCAGGGTGAAGTCCCAACCGTCGCAGTAGTAAACGGAGTATATAGGCAACTTCAGTGCCTGGTGTGCCGCGATATGCGTGTAATTCATCGATGATCAAGTGAAAGACTCGTTCAGGACGCTCAGAATCACGCGTTGGGTCATCCGCCAACCAGTCTCGTGTTAAATCAAAAATCGAGTCTTCGACTGTACGCATCATCATGATATTTAGCATTGAGTAGTTGGTGATGAGAATATCCGGCGGGGTTTCCTGAATGTCCCAACGCGACCACATTTCACCGCTATCGGGATCGGCAAAATACCACCGCATGTCCTGAACGGCTTCATCGTTAGGATTTGCTTCCACAGCACGCCTGATCTGATCGAATTCAAGAGCCATGTCGTGCAACGCTGATTTCAGACGTGTAACGGTGTCAGGCTTCTGCGCCCCAGATACTGGCGTGAGCGACGTATAACGGCCAAAGGTGATTCGATTTCCGCCTCGCGCTACATTCATCCAACCGGTTACGCTTTGGGCAGTCAAAGCACGTCGCAGACGGCGAAGCTGATCTTCAACTAAGGCGTTGAGAGGATAAAGGATAAGGGCACGCAGTGCTGTTGGTCGTTGAACATGGTTCCATTGCGATACTCGCGTCTTGTCCTTGTTATTCCACCACTGATGGCCTTTAGTCACCGGAGGACAAGCCGTCCAAGTCGCGGATTCTGCCGCAAGTTG
>Ga0209724_1000977_pt1 | contig 26946 bp, 15 predicted proteins | sample grotaG_FD_184143 | JGI IMG/M metagenome (GOLD analysis project Ga0209724, IMG submission 184143) | Glacier valley bacterial and archeal communities from Borup Fiord, Nunavut, Canada, to study Microbial Dark Matter (Phase II) -... | ecosystem: Environmental > Aquatic > Freshwater > Ice > Glacier ...
CCTGCATCCATCTGCTTCAGCGCCGCCACCATCTGCACTTCCGTATGCTTGCTCCTCGACATCCTTGCCTCCCTTCCAATCGCATAAAATCATATTCAACTTCATGCGGTTTTCGGGGGGCAGGTCAGAATAGCAAAGAGTCAAGATTTCCGGGATCTATTACCTATGTAGCTGAACCAGGCAACCGTCTTCATGGTCATGGGCGTATGCCCTTCTCCCGGCACCATCTCATACTCGAAATTCCGGTAACCATGTTCTTCGGCCAGCGCCTTCGCGTCCCCCCACTGCCGCTTGCGGAACTCGATCAAATCGTTGCTCCCCTGAAAGCCTTTAATCGGCAGCTTCACCCGCTCCGGCGCGTTCGAAACATGCGCCACCCCGCGATTGCTAAAAGCCGCGCACGCCAAAGACGCGCCCACCAGCTTCTCCGGATTGTTCAAGATCAAACTCCACGCCAGATGCCCGCCTGAAGAAAAGCCCGTCAGGAAAAATTTCTCCTGCCCGGAGTAGGTTGCCGCCACCTCCCGCACCACGGCCAGCACGCCCTCCCTGTCGAACCGGAATAATTCTTCTGGATCGTTCTTCAACCGGTTCCATACATCGAACGAGTAAGGCGATTGCCGGGGTGTTTGGCCTCCCATATTGGTAATTACCACCGGCGTCACAATAATAAAAGGAAGCTTCCCGCGCACCGCCGCGAACTGCTCCGCATTATTGCGCCACCCGCAGCCCGCGCCTTCAATCGTCACCATCACCGGCCATTTTTGCTTCGCATTCCATCCTTCCGGCAGCGAAAGGTAGTACTGCATCTGGTAATGAGCGGCGGTCTTCAGCTCCGGTTGCGAGCCGGATGAAACGCCCTGTATTGCAATCAGAAGAATCGGTGCCAGCAAAAGTATTTTCATTTTCCCAAAGCCCTATAGAGATTTTTCCAAACCGCCGATCAACGCCTGAAGGAAGAATCGAATGTTCAAACGGAATTCCTATAGTCTCTTATTGATCGCTCTCGCTGTGCCGGCTTTTGCAGCCGAAAGGATTACCGGCCTCCCCACCACCGCCGGCCTTTCACAGCCCATGGGCACCGCCGCACCCGCAGTCTCCCTCAGCGTGTTTCCCCCAAACGCCGATATTGTGGGCGGTGGCAAACAACAGTTTCAGGCTACAGTAACCGGCTCCACCAACACAGCCGTGGATTGGAGTATTATTCCCGCCACCGCTGGAACCATTTCCTCCACCGGGCTTTACACCGCCCCCGCAACCATCTCCACCGGTGCCACAGTCGTCGTCATTGCCGTTTCCCGCGCCAACCCCGCGAAATCCGTCCCCGTCCCTGTGCGCTTGCACGGCAGCGGTATTTACTTCACCACCCAGCAAAACGGCCTCCAATCCATCATGTATCGCGGCGTCGATTACAACTACAAATACGGTGAAAATCTGGTCAGCTACCTGATTTTCGCCACTCCCACCGGGCCAAGCTCCACCGTCGCGCCCGTGTGCTCAGGCACTAATACCGACACCACCGTCACCAAGAAATGCTTCGTGGGAAGCGATTCCGCCAACATGTCCATCACCTATTCCACGCCTTCGCCCGACACCGTGCAGGCAACCATTCAGATCACCAATAACAGCGCCTCCAACACCATCACAGATTCTCTGATCAGTACTCTCGGCGTGCACACCAGCCAGTTCGACGCCGCCAATTCACGCATTCTCTATGTCGACAATCTCAACCCGGTGAGTTACGGACGCTACCCCGGCGGGCAGTGGATTGTCTGGAACAACCAGCCCTCTAGCGACGTCACCGTGGCCGTCACCTGCGGGTGGAACAGTGTCTGTAAAAATCAGCCGCATCTTAGAAACATCGCGCCCGGCCAGACCAAAACCGTTACCCTCTCGCTTCGGTTCAGCACTGACCCTTCCATCACCCCCAACCTCTTGGCGCCCGAAGCCTACACCGCCTTCCGCGCCGCCTATCCTCCCTTGGTCAACTGGCCCGATCGCCGCCCCATCATGGCCTGGTTCATCGCCGATTATGGAAAGCGCAGTCCCACCAACACACGCGGTTATCTGCAGCAGCCGAATCTCGATGTCTCGAACATCGCCAATTTCAAAACTCAGGTCATGAATCAGGCGCAGCACATCCTCACCATGATAAAAGCGCGCCCCATACAGCCGCAGGGCCTGCTCATCTGGGATCTGGAAGGGCAGGAATTCATTCAGCCCACCACCTATATGGGCGACCCGCGCGTCTTCTCAAAAGGCTATGCGCCGGAAATGGATGCCGTTGCCGATCAGTTGTTCGCTCTCTTCAAATCGAACGGTTATAAAGTCGGCGTTACCCTTCGCCCCCAGCAGTTGCAGTTCGGCACTCAACTCCCGGCCACTTGCCACTTCAATGCTATGAACGATTACAAAGATTACTTCATCAAGACCGACAACCCATACAATCAGCGCTTCTACGCCTGCTACGACCCGGCCGGCTCCAAGTGGTCCGTCATCCCCCAGGGCAATGGCGGCCAGACATTCTTCACTCCCGCTCAGGAAAGCAGCGTAACGGACCTTCTCATGTCCAAAGTCACCTACGCGCACTCGCGTTGGGGCGCCACCCTCTTCTACGTCGATACCGCTGTCTGGACCGGTGGCGCTCCCCTCCCCCCCAGCATCTTCATCACTTTGCAGAAGGCTTTCCCCGATTGCCTCTTCATCCCTGAACAGTCCAGTATCACCACCATGTCGGCGGCAATGCCTTATTCAGACCCCAAGAACACCAACGCCCCTAAGTTCGCTCCCGCTTCCTGGCGCTATGTCTATCCCAATGGCGCGCTCGGAGTTTACCTCGCCAACTGCGTCGGAACCTGTTGGACCGACAACGTGAACTCTTTCAACTCTGGCCAGTTGGTCGGCGATATCGCCATGTACACACAGCCCACGCAGATGTCCACCGCTCAGTTGACCACCATCGAAGGCATGATCCAAAAGGCCCGCAGCGATGCCTCTTCCGTCACCGTGACCGATTCCACCAACAATGCCACCTACGCCTATCGAGGGTTCCCCGATACGGTTTACCACTACCCCGTCAAGATGCGCGTCTACTTTGCGGCATCTCCCGCTCAGGCCGCGGCCAGCACCACCTACTGCGAAGCCGGTGGCCTCCTCGGGGAAACCTCCTGCACGCTCAAACTGGCCGGTTTAACCACCGCGCAAATCCGCTACTACGATTTCGCCGGCAACCTGGTCATCACCAATAACCCCCAGCCCCGTTAGGAAGATAGGAACTATTCCGACCACATCGAGGTATATAGCAATGACATTCCAGGGTTACTCCTTTAGGGCAATTGTGGTTGTTAGAGACTTACATTACGCTTCGGATACAATGATGGCTCTTAAATTGCCTCTTACGGTAGGCGTATGCTAGGCATCGGGTTCGCGGTTCTCCTCGGAGCGAGTGGCGGGCTTTTCTGGTGGAAGGTGGCTTCTCCCTTCAACCGTTTATTGAAGTTTTCAGAGGATTGCGAGGGTCATCCAGCCCTCGCTGCTGAATTTGAGGAAAGCTGCAAGGGCCTGGAGAGTGTCCAGGTGCGAAAGGATTTGCTAATCGAGTCGCCGCCCGATTCCAGAATGACTGATGCCATCGTCAAGCTGTCTTCGGCCGTCAACACCCGGGCCTGCGATCACGCTGTCGTCGCTCGCTGATCCGGCAACGCTTAAGCTCTTAAGGCAGAATAGGACGAGTACTCGTCTATGCAGTTCAGCCGGTTTGCTTTCCTAGTTGCTTTGTTTTTTCCCGTTCTTGGCCTGTCCCAAGTGTCCCGAGTTCCAGGCAAGCCGTCCCAAAACATGCAGACATGTGAAAAGGGGCTCCTGTCCTGCAATTTATTTGAGTTAACCCAGGCGGAAAGAGCTGTTATTTCCGGAATCGCTCAACGTCACAATTTTGAGCAGTGTACCCGTTTAGCCCCCTTCTGCGATCCGGCGGTTCTCTCCCCCACCCAGGCAATCCAAATCTCTAAGCTACGGGCGAACCGGAATTTAGACGATTGTATGAGTGGCCTGCCAAAATGCGACCCCACTCTCTTAACGGAGCAGCAGGCAGCGCAAGTCAGCCGCGCTTCACAAAAGCAGAATTTCGACCGGTGCATGAATGGCTCGTCCCGATGCGACCCTATCATGCTGAATCCGGATGACCTCCAACGGGTACATGCGAATCAGACCGGTCGCAATCTGGAAAACTGCCGCCTGGGGCTGGCCTCCTGTGAAATCCTGAACTTGAACCCTCAACAGTTACAGGCAATCCGGCAAATTATGATGCGGAAAAATCTGGCAGCCTGCCTGGCGGGATTGAATAGCTGTGACCCCTTAAGCCTCTCGGCCACCGAATCGGCGAAGGTACAGGAAAGCGTGCGCGCCCGCAATTTCGAAAAGTGCAAACAAGGCGGTCTGGCATGCGATCCTTTTCTTTTGACCGCTCCCCAATGGGCCAAAGTGGCCGCCGCCTTTGCGCAAAGGGTCAAAATTCAGTAAGAGAATGCTGCTCCGCTGATGCTGTCATTCGCCCAGGAAGGTCTATGGTACCTGGATCAACTCACCCCCAATAGCTCCGCTTACAACATGGCGTACCGGTCGCGCCTTGCCGGGCCGCTCGATCTCACCAAGTTCGAAAACAGCATCCATTCCGTAATCGAACGGCATGCCCCGTTGCGTACCGTGTTCGTCCTCTCCGGCGGCAAGCCCGTAGCGTTTCCGCTCAAGAAATCACGCGCCGCTTTGCGCCTTGTCGATCTGCGTTCCACGCCCCGCGACGCGCAGCCCGAAGAAGTGCGCCGCCTCATCCAGGAAGAGGCCTCGCGGCCCTTCAACCTGGCTCGCGATTCCCTGTTCCGCCCCTCCCTCTTCCAACTGGAAGACCAGGACTTTTACTTCGTCCATGTAGCGCCGCATATCGTGTTCGAAGGCGGCTCGGTCTCCGTTCTCTATCGCGATCTGGCCGCTTTTTACAATGGCGCCGACCTCCCGAAGCTGCCCGTCGAATACAGCGAGTTCGCGCTCTGGCAGCGCAACCACCTGACCGGCGACCGCCTGGAAACGCTGACTCAATTCTGGAAGCGGCAGCTCGACGGCGCGCCCGTCATAGACCTGCCTACCGATTTCGAGCGGCCCCCGCTTTTCTCTACCGAAGGCGCGCGGCACTACTTCTCCATGCCGCCCGATCTGCTAAGCGCGGCCAACCACTTCTTCCGCGAGGCCAAAACCACCGCCTACCGAGGCCTGTTCAGCGCCTTCAACGTGTTCCTGTATTGCCAACTAGGCCTGACCGATCTCTGTGTCAGTTCACCCTTCGCCCCGCTCAATCCGCGCTGGCCGGGCTTGACGCAACTGATCGGCTATTTCGTCAACACCGTCGCCTTGCGCACCCGCTTCTCCGGCGGCTGCAGCTTCCGCGAACTGCTGAAGCTGGTGGACCTTGTACTCTGGGAAGCCGTGACGCATTCCGACCTGACTTTTGGCAAAGTAGTGGAAGCAGTACAGCCATCCCGCGACCCCAGCCGTCCCACCTTAACCCAGGTGAACTTCCGCGCACCCAAGCAGCCGCATCCGGCCCTGCGGCTTGATGGTGTGCAAGCAGGCCGGGCCGAATACGTCGATACCGGCTCCGCGAAGTTCGATCTGGCTCTTGAAATCGAATCGTCCACGGGCGAGGAATGCTACTTCGAATACGGCACCGCGCAATTTCGCGAAGAGACAATCCTGCGCATGAAGCGGGATTTCTTCCAGCTGCTGGGAGCCTTGATTGCTTCTCCCGATACGCCGCTGGTGGAGCTGGTCACGGCTCAGGGATTGAACCGCTGGTGAGCGAACTCGATCCGCTTCTGATAGGAATCGCCAAGGCCCGCGAAGTCGAACAGGCCGGTGAGCGGCGCGCGCTACTTGAAGATCTGCTGAACCGGCATGGGGCAACGTATTCCCTGCAAGTTCTCGAAGCGCTCTCGCGGCTGGCACGCGATTTGGTCTCAGCAGAGCCTGGTGAAGCGGCACTCCTCAAGGTCGCAACGCCTGCGGGAACATGGCTTACCGCCAGTATCTTGGAAAGCGGCAAGCAGTACGGTGAAGCGGCCGCACTGTTCGAAGCGCTGCCCGATGTGGATTGGGGCGAACGGCGCGCCATGCGCCTGCTGGCCTGTGCGCGAAACCGGCTCCGTTCGGGTGAACAAGCCTGGCGGCAGTTGCATGAGGGCATCGAGTGCGCCGAGACCCGGAAATCGCTCACGCTTGCCGATCAGCTTCTGAAGCGTGCCGGGATGCCTCCGGCGCGCATCCGCAAACGGCTTGCGCTGCTCGGCACCGGTTCGCTGCAGTTCTGGGCACCCGTCCTCAGGCCTGTAGCCTTTGCCGCGGGCATCGATCTTGAGATCCATGTCGGCCAGTACGATCAGTACCGGCAGGAGATCCTAGACCCGGAGTCCGACGTGTCGGCGTTTCGGCCGGAAATCGTGATCCTGGCGACAGACTGGCGGTCGCTCGCGCTTCCCGAAGAAGGAGCTTCGCCGGGAATCTCAGGCCTGCGCACCTTGTGGGAAAGCTGCTCATCGCGGTGGGGCGCCACCGTGATCCAGCATAATTTCGAGGTTCCGGAAGTCAGCGCGCTGGGCAACCTTTCGGCGATTCTGCCCGAAGGGCGCGCGCGTGTGCTGCGTCGCCTGAACGAGGAGCTGGCCGATTCCGGCGTCGCGATTCTGGATGTGGATCAGCTGGCCGGCCTCTACGGCAAGCAGCGGTGGAGCGACCCCGCGCAATGGATCGCGGCCAAGCAATACCCGCATCCGGAAGCGCTGCCCTTGCTGGCTCGCCATCAAACCGCGCTGCTGCGGGCGGTGTGCGGCCTGACGTCGAAGTGCGCGGTGCTCGATCTGGATGGCACGCTTTGGGGCGGCACTATCGGGGAAGACGGCGTCGAAGGCATCCGCCTGGGCGGCACCGCGGAAGGTGAAGCCTACCTCTCCTTCCAGCGCTATCTTCTGGGGCTTCGCGATCGCGGAATTCCTCTTGCGGTGTGCTCGAAGAACAATCCGGAAGACGCTTTGGAGCCCTTTCGCCAGCATCCGGAGATGCTGCTCAAGGTGGAAGACTTCGCGGTCTTTCTGGCCAACTGGAATTCGAAGCCGGACAACCTGCGCACCATCGCCAGCACCTTGCAATTGGGCATCGAGAGCTTGGTCTTCATCGACGATCATCCTGTGGAGCGCGCCCGCGTGCGCGCCGAATTGCCGGACGTGGCCGTGCCCGAAATGCCGGCCGACCCCGCGCTGTATGCCACCGCGCTGCACCGCACGCTGCTCTTCGAATCCGTGACGCTGACCGGCGAGGACCGGAAGCGAGCGGAGAGCTACCGCGAAAATGCACAGCGGCAGGCGCTGCAAACTTCGAGCGCCAACATGGAAGACTTCCTGGCCGGGCTTGCCATGCGGATCGAGCTGAAGCCGTTCGACCGCGCCAACCTGCCGCGCATCGTGCAACTGATCAATAAGACCAATCAGTTCAACCTCACCACGCGGCGCGTCTCGACGGCCGATGTGGAACAGCTCATCGGCGATCCGCAGGTGTACACGCAGTTCATGCGGCTCTATGACCGCTTCGGCGACAACGGCATCAGCGGCATTCTGGTGGCGATCCGCGAAGGCGGCAGCTACCGGATCGATCAGTGGCTGTTGAGCTGCCGAGTGCTGGGGCGGCGCGTGGAAGACGTGATGCTGACCGCGCTGCTGCGCCATGCCGCCGCAGACGGAGCGACGGAGGCGATCGGCGAATACCTCCCCACCGCGAAGAACAGCCAGGTGGCGGGCTTGTATCCGAAGTTCGGATTTGAGCCGCTCGGGAGCGGTCTGTTCCGCCTGCCGATTGAGTACGCGGCGCTTGAGTTTCCCGCTTGGGCGGAAGTAACGACATGCTAGGATCGCCGGTATGGCTTTAGGTGACGACCCGCTGGAAGCAGTCTTCCGCGAGGTTCTGCAGAGAGACGATTTGCAGTTGAGCAGCATCTCCACATTCGAAGACGTGCCGGAATGGGACAGCCTGGCCCATGTGAATCTGATCGCCGCCATTGAGGAGCGCTTCGACGTGAAGTTCACCGTCCCCGAGATTATGGAGATGAACAGCGTGGAAGAAATCCGCGAAGTGCTGGCGGCGAAGACAGCGGCTTAAACGCTGATGACGGTTCGCTACACTCCGGAAGACTTGCGCCTGTTTGCGCTGGCAAGCCATGACCGGAACCCGCTTCACCTGAACGCGGAATACGCGCGGGCGACCCCTTATGGCGAGCCGGTTGTGTTCGGCATTCTAGGGGCGCTGGCCTGTTTGGGCGCAATGCCGGAACGAGCCGGGCAACGCTTGGCAGAGCTTACGGCCGACTTTCAGGGCCCTATGTTTACCGGTGTCGATTACCAGCTTCGGGTAACCGATTCGGGCTCTGTACTGGGCTCTGTACTCTACGACGGCAGCCGCAAACTGGTGTCGATTCAAGCTGCGTTCGAAGCGGGGGAAGAAGCTTCGGTGACATGGCCTGAAGCTTCAGTAAAGTTGACCGAAGCGGCGATGCCTGAGTTAGTAAGTGGAGACAAAGTGTCCGGCACTTACTCTCCCGAGCGAGAAGCTCTGCTGCAAATTCTGGCTCGCTTCGGAGCCGGCCGCTTCGCGCTGCCCGGCGCCGCGATGGCCTGGAGCAGCTACTTCGTGGGCATGGAAGTACCCGGAGCGCGAGCACTCTTCTTCAGGCTCTCGCTTGCCTTCCCGCCTGCCGTGAAAAGCATCGGCGTGCCTTTGACCTATCGAACGGAGATCCGTTCGTTGAACTCGATGAACCTGCTGCGCACCTCCGTGCAGCTGCTGCTGGGTGCGGCCATCGTCGCGGAAGGCGAGACCCGCACGCTGCTGCGGCCGGCGCGCGAGACGGGGTCGAACCGGCTTACCGAAACGCTGCTGCCAGCTTCGACCAACCTGCAAGGCAAGGTGGCCGTGGTGGTGGGAGCAAGCCGCGGTTTGGGAGCGGCCATCTCACGAGCCCTCATACTGCAAGGCTGCCGCGTGCATGGCATTTTCCAGCGAAGCTCCAGCGACGCGATGGAACTGGCGCGGCAGCTTGCCCCCAATTTCATCCCCGTTCCCGGCGATGCGCTGGACCCGGATTTCTGGGCCAAGCTTCGGGAAGAGTTGGCGCAGGTGGATTACCTGATCTGCAACGCCTGCCCCGCTCCCCTGCCCTATGTAGTGGAAGAAGCTTCGGCCAGCCGCATTAACGCCTATGTGACGCAAGGCCTGACCATGACCACGCTGCCGATGGCCGCGTTTCTGGGAACACTGACGCGCGCCGAAGGATGCCTGGTGATGGTGTCTTCCATTTATGTGGAAACGAACCCAAAAGAGTTTCCCCACTATGTGGCGCTGAAGTGCGCCGTGGAAGGCCTGACGCGTGTGGCGGCGAAGCAGAATCCGAAAGTGCGGTTTCTGGTGGTTCGTCCGCCGAAGCTGGATACAGATATGACGGCGACACCATCGGTGCAAGTGAAGTGCGCGCCCGAAGAGATTGCCGCGAGCATTGTGCTGCGCCTGGACGGCAGCCTGCCTGCCGGGCAAGTGGTCCAGATTTAGGAACTTTTGTTTTCGGTTGCTAACAGGATCTGCGCCTCCTCTTCAGAGATGCCATCGAGTTCGAGGAGCAGGCGCGCCAGTGTGTCTTCTTCATTTTCTATAGCCGGGTAATTGGGAAGTTTGGCGGTTACTTCGGCGATGGTGGGAGTTTGCAGAAAGCTGTGAAGCGGCAGTTGTACTTGGAAGGCGTTGCGGACGCGCGCAATGATTTGGGTGGCGAGCAGCGAGTGGCCACCCAGCTCAAAGAAGTTGTCATGGATGCCGACGCGCGGAAGCTTCAGAATTTCAGCCCAGATGGCGGCCATCTTTTCTTCCTCGGGATTGCGGGGGCCGGTGAATTCGTGCGCGGGTTCGGGGTCGCTGGTGCTTAACGCAGCCAGAGCGCGTGTATCCACTTTGCCGTTCGGGGTGAGCGGCAGGCTTTCGATATGCACCAGGCGGGAGGGCAGCATGTATTCCGGAAGATGGTCGCTCAAGAAGGCGCGCCATTCGGCGGGTTGCAGCTTCTTGGTCCCGATGACGTAGGCGACTAGCACCTTCTCTTCATTGGGGATGACGGCGGCCTGGCGGATGGCGGGATGGCGGCAGAGGGCGGCTTCGATTTCGGCGGGCTCGACACGGAAGCCGCGGATCTTGATTTGCTGATCGATGCGGCCGAGGAATTCGACATCGCCGGTTGGTAGGAAGCGGGCCAAGTCGCCGGTGCGGTACATGTGTGTGCCGGGGCGGAACGGATTCGCGACAAAACGTTCGGCGGTCTGTTCGGGCTGATTGAAATAGCCGCGAGCGATGCCTGCGCCGCCGATGCATAACTCGCCACCGGTACCGACGGGCACGGGTTCGAGGTGCGTATCGAGGATGTAAACCTCATCGTGGTCGATGGGGCGGCCGATGGGGACGGTTGCGGGCTGATACTCGGTGACATCGGTTGCGGTGTCGAAGGTGCAGCAGCCGACGGTGGCTTCGGTGGGGCCGTAATGATTGATGACCTGGCAGGTGCCTGCTTCGCGAATCCGATTGAGGAGGGCAAAGCTGAGCGCTTCGCCGCCGGAGATGAGGAACTTGCGGGGGAGGACGGCGGCGCCTGCGGCATCGAGAAGAGTGGTGAGGTGAGAGGGCGTGATTTTGAGAACGTCCACCGGGTGCGTGGCCGCGTAGAGTTCGGCGTTCATGGATGTTTCAAAACCGATCACGTTGAGGCAGCCGCCGGAGAGGAGCGCGGGAAAGATGGAGGTGTTGCCGAGGTCGGCACTGAGGGTGGAGACGGTAGCGAAATTCCAACCTTGCACGGTGCCTAAACTCGCCGCGCCCAAGCGCTTCACGATGAAGCTGCTGTAATGGACCAGATTGGCGTGCGTGACGGCGACACCTTTGGGATTGCCGGTGGAGCCGGACGTATAGATGATGTAAACCAGATCTTCGGGCGTGGTGTTGAGCGGCGGATTTTCGGACGGCTGGTTTAGAGAAATTTCCGCGAGATTGGCTTGCGTGAGAACGACGGCCGCGCCGGTTTCGGCTATCTGCCGATCCACTCGCGCCTTCGGGTAATCGGGAAGCAGCGGCACATAGCAGCCACCCGCTTTCAGGATGCCGAGCAGCGCAACGATCATATCGGCGGAGCGTTCCATGAGCAGACCCACGGGCACATTTGCTTCGATGCCCCGGGCGCGCAAGCCGTGGGCGATGCGGTTCGCGCGGGCGTTGAGTTCGGCGTAAGTGAGTTCTGTCGTTTCGAATCGCAGCGCGGGGGCGTGGGGAGTCTTCGCGGCCTGAGTTTCGAAAAGCTGGTGGAAACATTCCTGGGGCGCGGGTTCGGCGTTGGTGCGGTTGAATTCGGTGAGGATGCGGGTGCGCTCTTCCTGATCCATGAGGGGGAGCGCGGAGGCGGGAGTTTGCGGGTCTGCTGTGAGGAGAAGAGCCAGGCGGCGACCAAGGCGGAGCATGTCCACTTGGGTGAACTGCGCGGGATCGTAGACCAGTTCGGCGGCGCCGGGGGAGCAGCGCAGTTCGATGGCGAAGGGCGTGTAAGCAGAGCGGCGCGTGATGCTGAAGGCGACGTCGCCGGCGAGTTGCAGAGCAGGCTTTTCTTCGAAGCGGAAACCGACGGTTAGCGCGTTCGCTTGAGGTGCGAGGGGAAGGTAATCTTCCCAGAGAGCGGTCTCGCCACGGGAGCGTTCGGTGAGCGCGATGACCTCGGCGAAGGAGGGGCTGCCGGCGAAATTGACGTATTCGGGAACGGTCTTGGCATAGAGGCCGATGCCGGTCGCAAACTCATCGTGATTGCGCCCTTCAATGACGCGGCCGATCACTACTTCGGTTTGGCCGGTGAGACGCCAGAGCAGGATTTGCCAGGCGGCGAGCAGGGTATCGGGCGGGGCGTCCGGGAGGGCGATGGCGATGGATTCGCGAGTGGCGCTGGCCTGTGTTTTCTGAAAAGGCAGCAGCAGCGGCGGGATGCCGGGGCGATCCCGCTCAGCCCAATAGTTCTTGCCGGCCAGGGCTTCGGCGTCAGTCTTTTGCAGGAGCTCGTTGTGCCATTCGGAGTAATCGGCGTATTGGAGAGTTTCGGCGAGCGGGCGGCCGGCGTAGAGGGAAACGAGGTCGTGAAATAAATGAGGGAACGAAGCCAAATCGGCGCTGAGAGCGGGGAGATGGACGGTGAGGGTGTGGCGATCGGGCCCCGCGGATTGGAGGGAGGTTTCCATTTCGGGGGCCGTGTTCACCACCTGAAACGGGGCCAGCATGCCGGTGCTGCGCGGGTAAGTGGTGCGGAGGATTTCGTGATGTTCCGCAAGCTGCTGGAGGGCGTTGTGCAGGCGCGCGGGATCGAGGGAACCTTCGAGGAGCAGGACGAGTTCAGCGCGTTCGAGCGAAGGGGTGTGCGAGAGGAGCTTTTGTTGCGGGGAGAGATGAAACCCCGCCGTGATTTGTTCCATGGTTTCAGCTATTTATTATCGGGGGGAATGGGGGATTGTGCAGTGGTGAAGTGAGAGGCGTGCGTACGTATGAAAATATGAATGTTTGGATGCGGTCATTTTTGGGGAGTTTGGGGGGAAAGTGTTGTTTTCCGAAACGAAGCCAATTTTGATTGAAATGCCGGTGTGCATGTGTGGGTGTCCTTTAGAGAAAGGTACACCGTGAGTTGAGGGTATAGTGGGTAAGTTGTTGAAGGGATTGGAGGAGGGGGCTGTGACTGGGGGCTGGCACGGGGTTGCTCAGCATCTTGTTTCAGGACCGGAACAAGGCCCGGAATCCTTCCTGCTCAAAATGCCGGTCGTTAGTAAGGATCTCGGTCAGCCCGATCCGGCGCATGGCCTGCATCGAGATGCTAAGGAGTCGGGAAAACCGCTGTCTGCAACCGGCGACGTGTTCATGGCTTTGCGGGAAGCGTGGGACTGCAAACAAATTGTTGAGAAATTCGTGACTGCCGCTGGGTGAGGACGGTGGAATGCGGCAAGTTTAACAGGGGTTGACGCGCTTTAAGTTTTGGCTGCAAAAGCCTTTGCGTAGCGGGCCAGGCACTTGGTGAGGGCGGCGGCTAGGACCTTGGCGTTTGGTTCCTGAACCATGGAGTTGTGATCGCCGGGGACGTCGATTAGTTCGACTCCCTTTTCTGTCCAGCCATCCCAGCCGAGGAGCGTTTCGCGGGCTTTGGGACGGTCCGGTTCCTGCGCGAAGAAGAGCGTGATGCCACCTGCGTACTTTTTGGGGATGTAGCTCAAGCCCGCCGCTTGGTAGACGCGCTTCATATTCAGCAGCGGCCCGGGCAGCTTGTTGGGCGCCTTATAAAATTTGTACATGAAGCGCCAGGCGCTGGAGTGCATGAGGCGGCCGACGGCGAGCAGGCGGCCGACGGCATAGCGCGGCCATTCGTGGAGTTTCCGGTCTTTAAATCGCCGCAGATGCATGAGCGTGCGACGGTTCAAGAAGCGCGCCTGATCGTTGATGCGCTCTTTGCGGGTCCATAGGTTTCTGCGGCCCATGTTGCCGCTATCGAGCATGCCCACCAGGCCGACTTCGTGGCCTTGCGCATGAAGCTGGCGGGCCATTTCAAAGACCACCATGCCGCCGAAGGAAGAGCCGATCAGGTGATACGGTCCCGCGGGCTGGAAGGCAAGAATATCGGCGACATAGAGCGCTGCGAGTTCTTCGAGGCACGTCCAGGCGCGATCGTTCCCGAAGGCTTCGAGAGCATAGAAGGGCTGATCGGGTTCCAGGTTGGCAACGATGCCGCGGAAGGTGAGTACCGTTCCTCCGATGCCGTGGGCCGCATAAATGGGCGGCTTCGTTCCCTGGGTGCGGACGGCGCGGATGGAAGTTTCAAGGGGCGTCGCCGGCTTGTCTTCAGCCAGAGCGGTGGCGATCTGCGCGATGGTGGGGGAACGGAACAGGATGTCGAGCGTGAGCTTCTTGCCGGTGATTTTTTCGATGCGGGCAAAGACCTGGACGGCGAGGAGCGAGTGGCCGCCGAGATCGAAGAAATTGTCGTGAATGCCGACGCGTTCCAGCTTGAGCATCTCAGACCAGATGGCGGCAATGGCCTTTTCGGTGGGCGTTGCGGGCTCGACATACTCGGCCACTGTTTCGGAGAAGCCGTAATCGGGATTCGGTAAAGCGCGGCGATCGATTTTGCCATTGGCGGTGAGGGGGACCGCATCCAGCAGCACGAAGGCGGAAGGCACCATGTAATCGGGCAGCTTGCCGGTGACCCAATCCCGCACCTGTGGGACGAGTGACGCGGTGAGCCGCTGGCGCAGGGGATTGTTGGCGTAATTTTCCCAGGGGCGGGCGGTATCGGATTCGCCGGGGAATTTCACGTTGACATCGTCCGGGAGGCTGCCATCCGGGGCGGTGCGGCGGAACAGCACGTCGAAGGTGCCTTCGCCGGTGGCCGAAGGCCTGATTTCCAGGCGATAGGGGAGAGTTTGTTCGAGAGCCCAGAGGTCTTCGGGTTCAATGCCCGCGGGGTGCGGCTGCTGGTTCAAGCGGGCGCGCAATTCGCTCATGGGCAAGGCGCCGTCTTCTTTTTCGAGCAGGCGCAGCATAGCCACTTCAGGCACCAGGCGGGCATCGGGCACGCGCGTGATGGCTAGGGTTTCGGGCCGCGTTTCGCTAAGCATTTCGCTGAGCGATTGCGGGGTGAAAGGCAGCTTGCTCCAATCGAGCGCGGCCGGAGAGATGGAAGAGGCGGCGGGCTTGCCGATATGAAGAGTCACATCATAGCGGAAGCCTGTCATTTCATTGCGCGCCAAGCCGCGTTTGAGTTGAATTTCAACGCGCGAGATACGGGGGATGGCTTTGCGCAAGGCGAAGAAGAAAGCGGGATCGATGACCAGTTCGCCTTCCTGCTGCATTTCCAACGCGACACGCTGTTTGAGTTGGGCGGCGGTGACGGAATCGGGCGATTGGAACCACTGGACCGAGGTGCGGAATTCTTTGAGGAGCCGCAGGTTACGGATGTCGCCTAGGAAGATGGCTCCTTCGGGGCCGATGGAATCGACAATGCCGGTGAGAACCTGGACCAGGTAATCGATATTCGGGAAGTATTGAACGACGGAATTGATGACGACGAGGCTGAAGCGCTCGCCGGGCAGGCCGGAGCCGGGTTCGTGCGCGGGGCGCTGTTCGAGCGAGACCTGGGGCAGGTGAAGAGCGGGCTTTTGCAGTTGCTGGCGAAGGAACGCGATGGCGGCGGGAGAGACATCGGTACCGTGATAGCGGGCCACATGTTTGGCTACGCGGAAGAGCAGCAGGCCGGTGCCGCAGCCGATTTCCCAAATGGAGTGGGGGTGAAGAGCAAGGATGCGTTCGACGGTGGAATCGATCCAGGAACGCATTTCGGCGACGGGGATGGGCTGGTGGGTGTAGCTGCTGTTCCAGCCGGAAAGATTGAGCGTGGAATCTTCGACGTTGCGGCCTTCGCTATAGGACGCGTCCCAGGTCATGGCCCATTGGGAGACCTGCTCGCGGGCGAGCGAAACGTCACCTTCGCCGGCACCCTTTTCTTCTATATGGGTCGAGGGAACGATATAGGCGACCAGGCGCTGGCGGCCGGGTTCATCTTCGCGCAGCGTGACTACGCTTTGACCGACAAGAGCGTGTTTATCGATGACCGATTCAATCTCTCCGAGCTCAATGCGGAAGCCGCGGAGCTTGACCTGGAAATCCGCGCGGCTGATGTATTGCAGGTTGCCATCGGGCAGGAAGCGGGCCAGATCTCCGGTGCGATACATGCGGCTGTCTTGATGGAAGGGCTGGCGGAAGGGATCGAGCAAAAACTTTTCAGCGGTTAATTCGGGCCGTTTCCAATAGCCCCGGCCGACGCCATCGCCACCGATATAGAGCTCTCCGGGCACGCCGGGGGGCTGAAGTTCGCCCCTGGCATCGAGCACATACATGGTGGTGTTGCCGATGGGGCGGCCAATGGAGACAACGCCCGAGGGCTTGCTGTCGACTTTGAAAATGGACGACCAGATGGTGGTTTCCGTGGGGCCGTACATGTTCCACAATTCGGCGCAGCGGTCGATGAGTTGGGCGGCTAGATCGCCGGGGAGGGCTTCACCGCCGCAGAGAGCTTTCAGGCGCGGGTTGCCTTTCCAGCCGGCTTCGAGCAGCATCCACCAGGTGATGGGAGTGGCTTGGAGGACGGTGACTTTCCAGCGGTCCATCAGGCCGATGAGCTCCTGGGGATCGCGCGCCTGGTCTCGCGAAGCCAGGACGATGGCAGCGCCGGTAATCAAGGGCAGATAGAGTTCGAGGCCCGCGATATCGAAGGAAAGCGTGGTGACAGCCAGCAGCGTATCGGCGGCGGTGAGCCCGGGCCGCTGGCGCATGCTGGTAAGGAAATTGACCAGGTTGCCCTGCGTGAGTTGTACGCCTTTCGGCTTGCCGGTGGAGCCGGAAGTATAGAGCACGTAGGCAGTACGTTCGCCGCCGGTGGAGAGGGAAAGATTCTCTTTCGGTTGGGCGGCGATGAGCTCGCGCTCGGCGTCGATCAGGAGCGTGGAGCCTGAAAATTCCGGCAGCAGTTCGCGCAGGCTGGTGCGGGTGAGGAGTACGGGGGCTTGCGCGTCTTCAAGGATATAAGCCAGGCGGTCTTGCGGGTATTCGGGATCGAGGGGCAGGTAAGCGGCGCCTGCTTTCATGATTCCGAGAAGCCCGATGAGCATTTCCGGCGTGCGGTCCATGCAGATGGCGACGAGCGTTTCCGCCTGCGCGCCGCGTTTTACGAGAACACGGGCCACTTGATTGGCCCGCTCATTGAGTTCGCGGTAAGTGAGCGTGCGGCCACCGCAAATGAGAGCGTTGCTTTTCGGGGTCCGCTCGACTTGTTGTTCGAACAGAGCAACAAGCGAAGATTCGCGCGGATATTGCATGGCGGTGTCATTCCAGGCCACCAGCAGTTTTTCGCGCTCTTCCGGCGAGACCATGGGGAACTGGCTGATACGCCGGGCGGGGTCTTGCGCAACGGCTTCGAGGAGGGCGCGGAAATGGCCTTCCATGGCGACAATGGTGCGCTCTTCGAACAGATCGGTGTTGTATTCGAAGGTGAGGTCGAGGCCCTCGGAGCGTTCGATGGCGAAGAGGAGCAGATCCATCTTGGAAGTTTCCGCGCCATCCGTAAATACAGACGTATGTAAATTTGAAAGCCGCTTTGTGGCGCCCGGGATGTTTTGCAGGATGAGCATGACCTGGAAGACCGGGTTGCGGCTAAGATCGCGCTCGGTGCCGAGATCTTCCACCAGGCGTTCGAAGGGCAGGTCCTGATTGGCGTAGGCGGAGAGAGTGGTTTCGCGAACCTGGGCGAGCAGATCGCGAAAGAGAGGGTCGCCCGAGAGGTTGGTGCGAAGGGCGAGCGAATTGATGAAGAGGCCGATGAGCTTTTCGATTTCAAGGCGATTGCGGCCGGCGACGGGCGTGCCGACGAGGATATGTTCCTGAGCCGTGTAGCGCGACAGCATGATGTTGAACGTGGCCAGAAGCGTCATGAAAAGCGTGACGCTTTCGGCGCGGCTCAGTTCGCGAAGCTGCTCGAGCAGGGACAGGGGGAGGAGGAAAGAGTGGCGCGCGCCTCGGTAGGTGGCAAGGGCGGGGCGCGGGTTATCGATGGGAAGCTCAAGAACAAGAGGCGCTCCTTCCAGGCGGCGCTTCCAGAAATTGAGCTGCTTGTCAGTTTGGGTACTGGTGAGGAATTTGCGCTGCCAGACGGCGAAATCGCCATATTGGAGCGCGAGATCGGGCAGGGGTGAGGGCTTACCGGTGGAGAAGGCGTCGTAGAGTTCGACCATTTCGCCGGAAAGGATGCGGCGGGACCAGCCATCGAACAGGATGTGATGGATGAGGATGAGCAGGACGTGATCTTCGGGCCCGATGCGGACGAGCTTGGCGCGCATGAGAGGACCTTGTTCGAGGTCCATCACGCGGCGGGTTTCTTCCACGGCGATACGTCTGGCTTCCGCTTCGGGTTCGGCGTGGCCGGTTAAATCGATGAGGGGAAGGGAGAAGTTGGTCCAGGGAGCGACGACTTGAACGGGTTCGCCATCCTGAACGGCAAAGGTGGTGCGAAGGATTTCATGGCGCCGCAGGATTTCCCCGAGGCTTCGTTCGAGCGCTTCCACGTGCAGCGGCCCGGCGAGACGCAACGACCACGGGCTGTTATAGAACGAACTGCCCGGCTGCAGGCGATTCAGGAACCACATCCGCTGTTGGGCGAACGTTACGGGGAAGACAAAAGAATCTTCGGGCGTGGCGGAAGAGCTGTCGAGATTTTGCGAGGCCAGATGACTAGACGAATCCATGTTCTTAATCGACTATCGTCCCCTGGGCCGATAAACTTCACGCGATACCGGCACAATTGCCAGATCGTCGGATTCGAGAGAAGCCGCATCGATTGCCTGGCTGACGCCGGCAATGGTGGGCTGGTTGAAAAGCACGGCCATATCGAGCTGGACATGGAAATGTTCGCGGACGCGCGAAATGACCTGGGTGGCAAGCAGCGAATGGCCGCCGATATCGAAGAAGTTGTCTTCGACGCCGATGCGATCGCGGCGGAATACTTCAGCCCAGATATTGGCGACGGCGCGTTCGGTTTCGGTGCGGGGAGCGGTGTAAACGCGGGCCTGGACCTGTTCGGGTTCGGGCAGATTGGCGCGATCGATCTTGCCGTTAGGCGTGAGCGGAATTTTGGGGAGCAGCAGCACGGCGCCGGGGACCATGTAAGGCGGGAGCTGCTCTTTCAGGTAAGCGCGCAGGGGTTCGGGGTCTTGTTGGGAAGGCGCGACGGCGTAGGCCAGCAAGCGGTGGCCGCCAGTCTCGTCGGGACGAGCGATCACGACAGCCTGTTTGACACCGGAGAAGCGCGAGAGCGTGGCTTCGATTTCACCCAGCTCAATGCGATAGCCGCGAATTTTCACCTGATCGTCGCCGCGGCCCAGGAATTCCACGTTGCCGTCGGCGCTGAAGCGAGCCAGATCGCCGGTGCGATAGAGGCCGCCGGTGAAGCGTTCCGCGGTCAATTCGGGTTGATTCAGGTAGCCCGCAGTGACGCCATCGCCACCGATATAGAGTTCACCGGTGACGCCGATGGGGACAGGTTGGCGGAGGGAATCGAAGATATAGACCTGGGTGTTAGAGAGGGGCCGGCCAATGGGAATGACGGGCCCGGAAAAATCTTTCAGGCGCAGCATGAGGGAGCCGACTGTGGTTTCCGTGGGGCCGTAATGGTTCCAGATTTCGCAGGTGGCGCCAAGTTGGCGGACGCGCTCGACCAGGCGCCAGGTGAGCGGTTCGCCGCCGGTGATGAGGTGCTTGCGGGGCAGCAGGCCGCGGCCATCTTCGGTCTCGAGAAGCGCGGCCAGATGGGAGGGCACAATTTTCAGTACATCGAGGGGATGCTGCTGTTGGTATTGGGCGAACAGGCGGCTATCGGCGGCCACGTCCTGCGGAACGATGTGCAGGCAGCCGCCGGAAATGAGCGACGGAAAGATGCAGGTGTTGCCCAGATCCGCGGCGAGGGTGGAGACGGTGGCGAAATTCAATTGTTCGCCGGGCAGGCGCTGCATCAGGCACCAGGCGTAGTTGACCAGGTTGCGATGGCGCACGCCGACGCCTTTCGGCAGGCCCGTGGAGCCGGATGTAAATATGACGTAGATCAGATTGTCGGGCTTGGCGACGGGTTCGGGATTGGAGGCCGGTTCGCTTTGCCGATCGGCATTGATCGTTACTTGCGGGGCGTTGATTTCGGGCAGGAAGGCGGCCAGTTTCTCTTCGGTGACGATGGCGGCGACACCGGTCAGCTGGTGAGCGAGCCGGGCTTTCGGATTATCGGCATTGACGGGAACGTAAGCGCCACCGGCTTTCAGGATTCCGAGCACGGCGACCATCATGGGAACGCCGCGTTCAAGACAGAGGCCGACCAGGGAATCGGGACCGACGCCCAAGCGGCGCAGGGAATGAGCCAGGCGATTGGCTTCTTCGTTCAACTGGGAATAAGAAAAGACAGATTCGCCGCAGCGCACAGCGGGGGAATGCGGCGTTCGCTCCACTTGCAGTTCGAAGAGCTGGTGAAGGCACAGATCGCGGGGGTATTCGGCAGCGGTGCGGTTCCAATCCTCTAAGATGAGCCGCTTTTCATCGCTCGAAAGCAGGGGCAGACGGGCGACCGGTGTTTCAGGGTGGGCCAGGGTTTCGAGCAGCAGCACCTGATAATGTGCAGCCCAGCGCGCAACCGTTTCAGGAGAGAAGCGGGCGGCATCATATTGAAAGGTAAGCCGGGGGCCCTGGACGATCAGTTTGATGGTGAACCGTTCGGTGCAAACTTCGTGGTGCGCAAGGGAAAAAGCGCCGGGCTGTTGGGGAGCGCGGTATTCGAAGGCGGCGGAAGATTCGCCGGTGCGGGTGAAATATTCCTGCCACTCGGCGGCCCTATCCTGCGCGGCTCTTGCCTGGGAGACGATTTCGGAGAAACGGAATTCTCCATCGAACCGGGCGGGGATGGGAAGGAATTTTCCGATGAGGCCGGGAGCGTTTTTCAGTTCATCGTATTCACGGCCGTTGAACCATACGCTGGTGTCGAACTGGGCTTGACCGGTGAGACGCCACAGGAGAGATTGCCAGGCGGCGAGGAACTGATCGGCACTGGCGTCCACATTGAGGTCGACCGCGAATGAGGCGGGCTGAAAGGTGCCTTCAGCGGGCCGGACACCGGGGAACACACCGGGGGACACATCGGGAAAGACCAGGGGGGCGGCGGGCTGTTTGCTCCAGAAAGCTTTGGCGGCCTGGGCGTTTTCGTCGGTCGATTCGAGCAGGTCGGTTTGCCATTGCGCGAATTGGGTGTAGGGAAGGCCGGGGGCCTCGAGTTCGCGCCCGTGATAGAGGCTTTCCAGCTCCTTGACCAGTACCAGGAGCGAATCGCCATCGCTTAAGAGGGCGGGCAGGGTGAGGAGGAGGGCGGAGCGGGTTTGATTTTCCGCGGCAGGGAAAGCGGCGGGGAAAAACGAGGCATGGACCAGCGGACCGTTTTCGAGATCGAACGGGCGCGTCAATTCCTGTTGAAACGCTGTGGGATCTCCGGACACAACCTCCCAAGCGGGCGGCGCGGAAGGGAGGATAACCTGAAACGGAATTTTCATGCCGGGGCTGGCGCGAAATACGGTTCGCAGGACCTCATAACGAGTTATCAGCTTTTCGAGAGATATACGCAAATGTTGTTCGCTAGTAACACCCTCAAAAAGTACTAGTGCAACCGCGTTCCAGGCCGCGCCATTTTGCGACCAGATCAGGTTTTGCTGGGGAGACGGCCAAAAGGCTGAAGTGTTCTCCGTCATATACTGTCATTCCGCTTTGTCGGCCTGACCATTTTCGCTTCAGTAGTCATCAAATTTTTAACGGTTTACCGGGTGTTTTGCAATGCAAACAAATTTTGGAGTATATAAATGGGCGGCAAAGACGAGGAGTTCGGGTGTTCGCCTAGGCGGTCGCCGCGAAGCGGTCTTCACCAAACACCGCATGGATGATACCGCCATATCTCCCCAAAAAGTTCAGTTGCGATTGAGGTTCATCATATCATCCGGCGGCGCGCGGAGAGAAAGCGATAGAATGCCCTACTCTTCTTCATGCGGGAAATGTGGCTAAAACAAAGACAAAGTGGCCCCGCAGTTTGTAAACTAGAGTGTCAAATCACATTGAAAGAAAAGAAGAAATGCGGGCAATCTCCTTCGTGACACATTTTCAATCCCCTATACAGGAAAGGCGCCACCTGCTTTGATTCCCCAATATGCAGCGGAACTGTTTGACGGCAAGCGATGGTTGCTGACACGTTACTTTGTCACCTCCATCGGACGAGCACTTTCACAGGTGCTGCTGGTGCTGATGATTCAGCAATTTTTGTCGGTAAGCCGGCACTCGGATGGTACGGTACCGAAGTTCGTGGCGGCGCATTTTGGACACTCGTCAGTGTTCCCGGTGATGGCCATTTCTCTCATCCTGGTGAACCTGCTGGGAGCCTTGCTGGGATACGACAACCGCATTACACAGCAGCGGGCGGCGGAGATTCTGGAATTGGGGGTAATGGAAAAGATTATCCGGCACCTGCTGGGACTTTCTCTCAATTTTTTCAATAAGCAGAGTAAAGGCGATCTGGTGCAGACCATCCGTACGGATGTGGTCAATTTACGCCAGACCGCGAACGCCTACGCCACCATCATCCGTGGCGCGCTACTGGCAGTATCGCTGGCGGCGACGGTCATCTGGCTGAGCCCGCTGTTGTCTTTCTTTGCATTGGTGCTGCTGCCTGTGATCGCCATTCCGCTACTTGCGTGGTCGGCAAAACGGCTGCGAATGAGTTCGCGTTTACTGCGAAGCACCGGCTTTGCGCTGTTCGATATTGTGCTGCAAATCATTTCTGGTATTCGCATCATAAAAGCTTATGGAGCGGAAGAGACCGAGGCGCGGCTCAGCGTTGAAAAGGGCACCTTTTTCTTTAAGTGCGTGATGGATGTGGCCAAGGTGCGCGCGCAGGTCCAGGTGATTTTGGAAGCAGTGGGCGGCCTCAGTCTGGTGGTGGTGATTGCGGCGGGCGGCTATCAGGTAAGTAAAGGGCAGATGGTTTGGGAAGTGATGGTGGCATTCGTGTTTGCCACCCGCCAGTTATTCGGGCCGTTGTACGAAATATACGGCGCCTTCTCGGACATTCACAGTTATCAGGCTTCACATGAGCGTATTCAAGAGTTGCTTGAGACGAAACCGGATCTGTTCGACCGGCCCGATGCGCGCCCTCTACCGAAAGCTCCGGATACGATCCGATTTGAAAATGTCAGTTTCGGCTATGACGATGCCGGTCCGACGGTGCTCAAGGATTTGAACTTTGAGATTCACGCGGGAGAGACGATTGGGATTGTGGGTCCTTCGGGGGCCGGTAAATCGACCCTCTTGAATTTGATTGTCCGTTTTTACGATCCCACCGCGGGGCGAGTCACCTTTGATGGCGTGGATATACGCGATTACCGTTTGGCCGACGTGTATCGCCATACCGCTATCGTGGCGCAGGAGCCGTTCCTGTTTGCCACAACCGTGCGCGAGAACATTCGCTGCTCACGGCCGGAGGCGACGGATGAAGAAGTGGAACACGCGGGGATTGCCGCTTCCATTCACGAAGAAATCATGCAGCTTCCAAAGGGCTATGAAACACCGGTGGGAACCGGCGGCCGGGAGTTGTCGCGTGGACAGGCGCAACGGGTGAATGTGGCGCGGGCCCTGCTGAGGAACTCACGGCTTCTCTTACTGGACGAAGCCACGGCAAGCCTGGATTCCATTGCGGAAGCTCAGGTACAGCGGTCGATCAATACGTTAATGGAAGGCAGAACGTGTTTCATTGTGGCCCACCGCCTTTCCACCTTAAGAAATGCCGACCGGCTGATTGTGATCGATCATGGCCGGTGTATTGCGTTTGGAAGCCACGATGAATTGATGCGCGATTGCCCTTTGTACAGGCAATTCTGGGCGCTCCAACAACTGGGGCAACCCGACATTCATTATCTTTCCAGTATGTTGGCGGTGGAACCTTTGCCGGAAGAGGAGAGCGTGCAGAGCGAAGTAGAGGCAGTAGTTTATCCGTATTCAGCCACTGCATAATGCGGTAGAGATATTTCAATTGAGTTGGACACCTTTAATACAGTTCCTATCTAAAGTAAATGGCTAGTTTTCCGTATCAAACAAAGGAAAACCATATGGTACTAGTAGTACCGGCCTTAGGTAAGAATGTTTGGCACGTATTCTAAAAAGGAATTCAACTCCGAGAATGAAATATAAAGCCGCACATCTTCTTCTATTTTGTGTAACCGCGACCTCCGCTCATGCAGCGCTTTCGATCAGTCCCACAGTGGTTTCAACAGCCAGCAATACCCCGGTTTTTAACGTAACGGGAGGGGGTGCGCAAGGCGTAACCTGGGCACTTTCGCCCAACGTGGGATCAATATCGACAACTTCGTCGCAAGCTGTTTATACACCTCCTCCGGGCCTGATGCAGAACCAATTAGTACATCTGACCGCGACTGACGCGCTTGATGCGACTCAGCAGGCGACGGCTTCCATCAACGTTTTCCCCAACATCACCGTTTCCGTGCAACCCGCGATTATGGACTTGAGCGGCGTGGGAACGCAAACCCTTACGGCAACAGTTTCCAGCACGACAAACAAAGCGGTGAAGTGGTCGGTCTCACCCGCAGTTGGCAGCATCTCGACAACGGGTGTTTACACGGCCCCGGCAGTTGCGGTGAATACGAACGTGACCGTCACGGCCACTTCCGTTGCTAATGCGCGGAGGTTGGGTACGGCCCTGGTCCGTTTGCATGCGCAGGGTTTGACATTTACCACGCAGGCCAACGGGTTGCAGAGCATGCTGTGGAACGGCGTGGACTATAACTATCTGTACGGTGAGGGTCTGGTCAGCTTCATTACCAGTGTTGCTCCAGGCGCCAGCGCTATTCGCACGGCTCCTCAGTGCGCGACTGTGTTCGATGCCGTCAGCGTTACCAAGACTTGCCCGAATGGGACAGCGCCGGTTACGGTTCATGTCGATTTCAACAGTCCCGACGCCAGCACGATGCACGCCGCCATTCAGATCACCAATAACAGCACAACGGACACCATCACGACTGCACTGCTCAGCATTATGGGCGTGAAAATGTCGCAGTACGACCTGACAACATCGCGCGTTCTTCCTCTCGATGGGTTGAACCCGATCGCCTATGTGAATTTTGGCGCCGGCCAATGGGCACTGTGGAACGATGCACCGGCTTCGGATGTGACGATGAACGTAACCTGCGGCTGGACCAACCTATGCAAGAACCAGCCCGCTTTTCTCAACATCGCTCCGGGCCAGACAAAGACCGCGTCCTTCTCATTACGGTTCACCGCTAATACGGCTCTTGCACCTATCGATCTGGCGCCGGAAGCTTATACGGCTTTCCGTAACTCCTATCCTTCACTGGTGAACTGGCCGGACCGCCGCCCGATTATGGCGTGGTTCATGGCCGATTACAGCAAGCGCAGTACGATCAACCCCAGAGGCTATTTGCAGCAGCCGAATCTGGATGTTTCCAATGTTCCCAACTTTACAACTCAGGTGCTGGCGCAGGCCCAGAACATCATTACGCAAATGAATGCCCGTCCCGTAAAGCCGCAGGGTCTGCTGGTTTGGGATCTGGAAGGCCAGGAGTTCATTCAGGCCACCACCTATGTGGGCGACCCGCGAATTCTTTCCCAGGGTTACGCGCCGGAAATGGATGCGACAGCCGACCAATTGTTCGCGCTGTTCAAATCCGCCGGATACAAAGTGGGTATTACTTTGCGACCGCAGCAATTGCAGTGGGGCACGCAACTGCCGTCCACCTGCCAATATGATCCCATTAACGATTTCAAAGATTACTACATCAAGGTCGACAATCTTTTCAATCAGCGCTTTTATGCCTGCTACGATCCGGCCGGCGTGAACTGGTCATTGATTCCGCAGGGCAATGGCGGTCAGACCTTTTATCAGTCGACGCAGCCGGATAAAGTTACGGCGCTGCTGATGTCCAAGGTTGCCTACGCTCATGCGCGTTGGGGAACCACCTTGTACTATGTCGATACGGCTGTGTGGCATGGAGGCGCGCCGCTGCAACCGGACGTGTTCCGCCAATTGCAGACGGCGTTCCCGGATTCCATCTTTATTCCCGAACAGTCTTCCCTCCCGACCATGGGAGCGACCTTGCCGTTCGCGGACCCGAAGAATTCACAGGTGGCCAAATTCTCTCCACCGAGTTGGCGCTATGTCTATCCGAATGGCGGCATGGGTGTCTATCTAGCGAATTGCCAGGGCACCTGCTGGACCACCAACTACAACAACTTCCTTATCGGCCAGCAGATTGGCGATATGCCGATCTATCCGCATCCTCTGCAGATATCGGCCGCTCAGCTTCAACAGATCGAAGGGATGATTCTGACCTCGCGCAGCCAGAACACCTCCATCACGGTAACGGACTCCACAACCGGAGCCAATTATTCGTATCAAGGTTCCCCCAGCACGATCTATCCGTCTTACCCGGTCAAGATGCGCGTTTATTTCGCTCCGTCTCCGGCGCAGGCGACGCTGAGCACCACTTATTGCGAATCGGGCCAATGGGCGGGTCAAAACACCTGTTCGTTGAACCTGAGCGGGCTGGTTACCGCGCAGATTCGTTACTACGATTTCGCCGGTAACATGGTGATCGCACAAACTCCGGGACCCCGCTAAAAAAGGGTTCGGGAAACAAGAGATCCGCGGCTCCTTACAAGGGGGCCGCGGTTTTTCTTGCGCCGCGCGCTAGTATCGATGCAAGAACTGGAGCGGCATACACAGGTACGCACTGCGGTAAAATCACAACTCCGAATCCGTGCGAATTCCCGAGTTAGATGGTATCCGGGGTGTGGCCATACTCCTGGTTCTGATGGTTCATTTCACCCTGGTGCCCGGTCTGCGGGACCCGCTTTTCTCCGCGGTGAGTTTTGGCTGGGCGGGAGTGGATTTGTTTTTCGTTCTCTCTGGCTACTTAATTACTTCCATCCTGTTGAAGTCACGGGCCGAGCCTCATTATTTCCAGACGTTCTACACCAACCGGGTGCTGCGAATTTTCCCGCTCTACTATACCTTCCTGTTCGGCTGTCTCTTTTTTGTTCCGGCTTCGTTCGCGCACCAGGCGTGGTACTGGCTTTACCTTGAAAACTTTCTGAACGCGTGGGGCAAGAGCATTCCGGTGATGAATCATTTCTGGTCTCTGGCCATTGAGG
>Ga0209724_1000979_pt1 | contig 26930 bp, 23 predicted proteins | sample grotaG_FD_184143 | JGI IMG/M metagenome (GOLD analysis project Ga0209724, IMG submission 184143) | Glacier valley bacterial and archeal communities from Borup Fiord, Nunavut, Canada, to study Microbial Dark Matter (Phase II) -... | ecosystem: Environmental > Aquatic > Freshwater > Ice > Glacier ...
CGCCAATTCAGGAACAGTTTATCCCCTTATTCCTGACAAAACCCACCGACATTGTAGGACTTGCGCAGACCGGAACCGGTAAAACTGCGGCTTTTGGTCTCCCAATACTACAGGTAATTGATCCAAAAAAGAGAGTTCCACAGGCACTGATAATTAGTCCGACGCGTGAACTTTGTGTTCAAATCGCCAGAGAAATTTCGGATTACGCAAAGTACATGCCCGATATTTCAATCGTTCCAATTTATGGAGGTGCAGACATCGGCGCACAGCTAACAGCTTTACGCAAAGGTGTGCACATCATTGCAGCGACTCCTGGTCGCTTGCACGACATGATCCGTAAAAACAAGGTCGATCTATCGCAGGTAACCATTTTGGTACTTGATGAAGCCGACGAAATGTTGAACATGGGTTTTCAGGAAGATGTTGATGCAATTCTTGAAAAAACACCAAAAGAGAAGAATACTCTTCTTTTCTCTGCGACAATGCCAAAAGAGATCGCAGCAATCGCAAAGAATTACATGACGAACCCTATAGAAATATCTGTAGGAAAAAAAGGTAGCGGTGCCGAAAATGTTGAGCACATCTATCACATGGTTCATGCAAAAGACCGATATTCTGCGCTTAAACGCGTTATGGACTTTGTACCAGATATTTACGGAATTGTATTTTGCCGTACCCGCGCAGAAACAAATGAGATTGCTTCTCAGTTGATTCAGGATGGATATAGCGCAGAAGCACTTCACGGCGATTTAAGTCAGGCGCAACGCGATTATGTGATGGATAAATTCCGCACAAAGGGGGTACAGATGCTGATCGCAACCGACGTGGCAGCACGCGGAATCGATGTAAACGACCTCACGCACATTATCAATTACAATCTGCCTGACGATATCGAGAACTATACCCACCGTAGCGGCCGTACCGGTCGTGCAGGAAAATCGGGAATCTCGATCTCTATCATTCACATGAAAGAACAGGGCAGAATCCGGATGATCGAAAAAGGAATTGGGAAAAAATTCCTCCGCCAGCCAGTTCCTACCGGTAAAGTGATTTGCGAAAAACAACTCATGTACCTGATTGACAAATTAGAGACGGTGAGCATCAATGAAGAGGAAATCGAACCATTTCTCCCATCGGTTTATACAAAATTGGAAGCACTATCGAAAGAAGATCTTATCAAACATTTTGTATCTCTCGAGTTTAACCGTTTTATTGAATATTACGGCAATACTCCCGATCTGAATGCACCTGATACGCATGAAAGAGGTGGAAGAGACAGTCGTGACGGACGTGATAGCCGTGACGGACGCGATGGCCGCGAAAGTCGGGACGGACGCAGAAGTTCTTCTGAAGGATTGACACAATTCAGGCTCAATGTTGGTTTATCACAAGGATTAATTCCAAAAGATATTATCACGTTTGTGATTGATGCAACTGGAAGCAGGAATGTTGAAATCGGCAAGATTGAGCTGTTCAAAACACATGCTTTGGTTGAAATCGATTCTCAGGCAGCCAATGCCTTCCTGAAAAACAGTCGCGGAATGAACTTCCGTGGATCGTTTTTTGATGCAGAAGTTAGCAGTCCTGGCCGTGAAGGCGGAGACCGTGGAGGTGACAGAGGCGGCGATCGAGGTGGTGACCGTGGAGGCGACATCCGCGGAAGATTTGACCGTGGCTTCCGGAAACCGGAAGGTGGTGGTGAATTTAAACGCCGCGACAGAAAAAAAAGGTTTTAAAAAACTCACCATATTTTAAGAAGCCGGAAAGCAAATTGCCTTCCGGCTTTTTTTGACGAAACCTTTTTGGTCCGATTACAGTTAATAACAAGAATGACAATGTTTTCTCAAACAGTAGACGATACAAACGAAAACCATCCTGATAAAAGACGCATCAGGATTGCAGTTTCGCTGTTCTATTTTAGCATGGGACTTTGCTTTGCCTCATGGGCAAGCCGTATTCCTGATATTAAAACCGCACTTTCACTCAGTGATGCCGCATTCGGCACCATTTTATTTGCTTTGCCTGTCGGTCAGTTTTTGATGATGCCATTCTCAGGCAAACTCGTAACTCATTTTGGGAGCAACAAAGTAATCTTATTCTCGATGCCGGTTTATGCACTGTGTCTTACAAATCTGGGTCTTGCAACCCATGGCTGGCACCTCGGAATAGGACTCTTCCTGTTTGGAGTGTTTGGGAATATGTGCAATATCGCGGTTAATACACAGGGTATTGCAGCCGAGAAGATCTACGAACGTCCAATTATGGCGGCATTCCATGGCGGATGGAGCATTGCAGGTTTTACAGGCGCCCTTGTCGGACTCGCAATGATTAACCTGAAAGTTCCGCCTTATTATCACTTCTGGATTGTCATCGGAATAGTTTCCGTAATTATCTTATTGAATTACCGGATGCTTGTCCAGGGAAAATCGGGTCCGGCGATGGCATCGTCGAAAAAACGATTCTTCTCAAAACCCGATAGCACATTGCTTCAACTGGGAGTGATCGGGTTTTGCAGCATGGCCAGCGAAGGAGCAATGTTCGACTGGAGCGGTATCTACTTTAAAGATGTGGTTAAAGCCCCCTCCTCGCTTGTAATTCTGGGTTATACTTCGTTTATGATTATGATGGCTTCCGGAAGATTTGTGGCCGACAGACTTGCCGCCCGGTTTGGCAGAAAGCATTTGCTTCAGGTCAGCGGTATATTAATCTCCTCCGGACTTTTTCTTTCTGTTTTCTTTCCCTATTTGATCACTTCAACCATCGCGTTTATGATGGTAGGACTGGGCGTTTCAAGTATTGTTCCATCCGTATACAGTGCTGCCGGAAAACATGCCACAATAGCTCCGGGAATTGCATTGGCAACTGTTTCGAGTGTGAGCTTCCTCGGGTTTCTGATAGGGCCGCCCTTAATTGGTTATATTTCCGCTGCTGCCGGGTTACGTTACTCATTTGGAGTTATTGGTATCTTTGGGATCTGCATCACGCTTTTGGTTTCGAAGATTAAGGCGATGCATTAATTCTGATGGTGTCAATGAGTGGGTGACTGTTCATGACCTGAAAAGTTTCCCGCTCATTTGAGTAGAGGCTTGCTGAACAATTTAATGTAGTAAGGTTTCATTCAAAACCTCATAAACATATTTATTTATTGTAATGCCTCTCATTTTTGCAGAATCGGCGATTCGTTTGTGAAGCTCAGGGGTTAATCTTACATTAAAACTCCCCTTATAACTCTTTTCGGGTGCAATGTTTTCGGCTTCACAATCTTTAATATGCTCATCAACCATATAATGAAATGCATCGGTAAGTTCTTTCACTGTCTCACCTTCAAACGTTACAAGATCTGTAACACCTTCAATTTTTCCATAAAAAATACTGTCGTCCGCAGAGAAATGTACAGAGCCAATAAATCCCCTATAATTTAATACGTCTTTCATCGTGTATTCTCCTTTAAATTAAACCCTCTTTTTTAAGTTCTGAATAAGTAAAATCCTTGGGTTGCAATAGTAACCTCACAATCACCTTTTCAGTTTTCGACATGACAATATTTTTTTCTAAGATACGACATTTTATTTTTTGTAACTATTTTTTAGTTGCATATTTTTTTTATTCCAATGGTGTAGTCCATTCATACAATCGCAAAAAATAAAACTAACATTAGAATATTCCGACAAAACATTTCACTATATTATTGACCTTAAAATATTTACACTACAAATTAATATTCCCCATGTGAACAATTCGCTGACATACTCCTTATCTTTGCAGCGATCCTTTCCATCCTTAATGAATTTTCTGTTGTAATTTTCCCAAAACCCGCTCTTTAAATTTGCAACGATAAAAAAGATAAATCATGGAAAATGATAATTTAAAGAATAATGCTTCTCCGTCGTGGATGGAGATTGTTTCAAAATACAACTTTTCAAATCCGGTTAAGAGTTGGTGGCAGGTAATTAACTCGGTCATCCCTTATTTATTTCTTTGGGCGGTTATGATTTGGAGCTTAAGTATTTCTTACTGGCTTACATTATTGCTATCCGTTGTGGCCGCAGGATTTTTGATACGGATTTTCATCATTTTCCACGACTGCGGACACGGATCTTTCTTTAAGTTACCCCTTCTCAACCGGATTGTGGGGATTATTACCGGATTAATGGCATTTACGCCGTACCATAAATGGCATCACGATCACAAAGAGCACCACGCAACCGTCGGTAATCTCGACAAACGTGGCACCGGCGATGTAAAAACGCTCACTGTGGAAGAATTCCTAAAACTATCGAAGTGGAAACGGTTTATGTACCATTTTTACCGGCATCCGATCTTCCTGTTTGGCATCGCACCATTTCTGGTTTTCGTTTTTCAAAACCGGTTACCGAAAGCATATATGAGCCGGAAGGAACATTTTTATCTTCACCTTACAAATCTGGCGTTAATAGTTGCAATTGCGCTGTGCATGTGGGCCATCGGATGGAAAGCCTATCTTTTGATACAATTGCCAATACTCTATATTGCCTCTGTGCATGGAGTATGGTTATTTTATGTCCAGCATCAATACGAAAATGTAGTGTGGATGAGGGGTAATGAATGGAATTACAAAAATATCGCTTTAGAAGGAAGTTCTTTTCTCAAACTTCCCCTCGTACTGCAATGGTTTACAGGGAACATTGGTTTTCACCATATCCATCACCTAAGTCCCAGAATTCCCAATTACAAACTTCCTGCCTGCTACAAAGAAAATCTTCTTTTCCAGGATATTCAACCCATCACTTTCTTTACAAGCCTCCGATCACTAAAACTTCGGTTATGGGATGAGAAAAGAAGAAAAATTGTTGGGTTTAAGGCATTGAGGGCTTTCATTCTTTTGTTGATCCAAATCACCGGATGATCCTGAAATGGTTTAAAACCGAACCGGAAGAACTATAAACTGCTTCTATATCATTGCAACGGTACTCCCAATTTAAATTTTAGGAGATCTTTATATTCTGTGTCACAATAAATCGAACAATGAACTCTCCAAGTTGGAAACAATGGCCGACAGGTCGTGAAAGGGATCGTTATACTCATGAATTATGAATCGATCTAAGGAATAGCCTTTCCGACATCATTTGCAAGGGCTTCTTTTACCACATTGAAACTTTATTTTTTCATTTGGTTCATGGCTGATATTTTGACTTATAAGTTTTTGTTTGATTTATTTATTTTAATAATATTTTATTGTGTTTTTGCATAACTCTTAATTTGTCAAACAATTGAGATTATATTTCCTTTGTGATCCTTCTCTTTTTCTGACAATTCGGCCACCACCTGTGTTAATTTTTCAAAATCATCAGCTTTAGAAAAGAAATAATTGGAGCCTGCCTGAATTGCTAACTGCCGGTAATAATCTGAAGAATAAAAAGTTAGGATGATGAAAATGACATTTTTATCGTCTTTCCTGATCTCATTTAAAACATACAGACCGTTTAATCCGGGCATTTTAATGTCAACTATTGCCAGATCGGGTTTCATCGTTCTTATTGCATTAAGCGTTTCTGTTCCATTTTTAAACACCCCAACAATCTCGATTTGTTTGTGATTGCTTACCATCTCTTGCAACCGCTCGAGAATTAGACTCGAATCATCTGCTAATAATACTCTCATGATAAATAATGCTAACTAATGCTTATATCCATTGGTATAATAGGATCTGCGTAAATCATAGTCGTATGTAAACGTCATCCAATATTTTTTAGTGGAGTAAAATTATTATCATAACGAGTAAAAGTTTGTAGGATAAAGAATAAATGTTTGTAAGGGATTAACTGATTCTTTTGTAGGGGAATCCTGACAAGGAATAGCGAAGGGGAGAAGGGGTGACGGGGAGATTGAAACAATGAATTATGTTTTAAATTAGGTCGTTTTCGATGCAATACCTTGTTAATTCCGTATTTTTATTTAGTTCCATTTTTTCCATAATCCGGCTTCTGTAGGTACTTACGGTCTTCTCTGATATGCAAAGTTCGTTTCCGATTTCATGAAGCGATTTTCCATTTGCAATTCTGATCATGATCTCGAATTCACGGAAGGAGAGTATTTCGTGTTTCAGTTTGCTGGTATCCTTATCAAAATAATTAGCAAGGTTTTCTGCAAATGATTGTGATATGTATTTTCCTCCGGAAGATATTCTTTTTACAGCCAGCAGCAATTCTTCCGAAGCCGTATCTTTCGTGAGATATCCGGATGCTCCAAGTTTTAAGGCACGAATCGCATATTGTTCTTGTGGATGCATACTCAACATCAGTACATTTGTTGACGGCCATTTAGCCTTAACTGTTTGAAGAACCTCCAACCCATTCTTGTCCGGAAGTGAAATGTCGAGTAATAGAATATCAAAAAAATATTTTTTTAAAAGAATAAGCACTTCATTGCCATCTCCGGCTTCTCCGATTAATGTTACTCCTTGCAGTTGATGAAGTATTTGCCTTAGTCCATCGCGAACGATCTTATGATCATCACAAATAAGAATTTTCATTAAAAGTTTTTTTATTTAACGGTAAGCTAAGTTTTATTACTGTTCCGTGGCTGCTTTCATTGTAAATCTCAAAATTGCCTCCCAACGAAATCGCTCTCTCTTTCATGCTTATAATACCAAATGATTTCTTTGATTTTATTTCGTTTTCGGCTATTCCGATCCCATTATCCGAAATACTTAAATTTATATGCTCACGGGTTTTACATAACCCGATATTAACGCTTGTAGCTTCGGAATGTCGGACAATATTTGTAAGCGATTCCTGCACGATCCTAAAAATGGTAAGCGAAGCATCGGGGGTGATGTCGATCTCCGGATCCATATCAAGAAAAACCTCAATTTTGTTTCTTTGTGAGTATTCTTTGGTATACCAATCTATTGCTGCTTCAAGGCCAAGATCATCAATGATTTCTGGCCTTAATTGAGATGTAAGTCTCTGAACTTTCTTGATTGTCTCGCTAACAAGGGAAGATACTTTATTGATTTTTAATTCCATTTCGCTGTCGGAGCTACTTTGTCTGATAATTCCAAGATCAATTTTAACAGCAGTAAGTGCCTGGCCTAAATCGTCATGAAGTTCACGTGAAATAGCCAATCGTTCATCCTCTCTTACTTTCTCGATATATTGTGTCAAATGGTGCAATTGCTCAAGTGAGCTTTTTAATTCTTCTTCAGACTTTTTCCTATCGGTGATGTCTTTGGTAAAACCAAGGAATCGTTTTTCAGTAAGTTTAACAGATTCAACAGTCCACCATCGTTTTGTTCCATTTTTATGTTTGAATAGCAAATCTGCTTTGGATGTGCCATTTATTACCATCTTTCTGAAATGATTTAAGCCAACTTCAAGCGATTCTTCAGGTGTCATATCCGATACTGACATTTTTAATAGCTCATCCTTCGAATAGCCTGTGATTCTGGTTGCTGCTTCGTTAACTTCTACATATTTTCCGTTTTCATCTGCAACAAAAATTCCATCTGGTGCATTTTCTATATAACTTCTGAATTTTTCTTCGCTTTTTTTAAGGGCTGAATGGGTTTTGGACAATTCATCACCAGATTTTTTCAGTAGTGCTGCTTCTTCGATAATTGTCTGTTTTTGTTCGAAAAGTTCAAGAAATACATTGATTTTACTTAGCAGAATTGGATACTTAGCTGGTTTAATTATGAAGTCGACCGCGCCTGAAGTGTATCCATTAAATACTTCTATTTCATTTATATTGCTGGCAGTTAGAAAAATAACAGGTACTTTGTCTCCGGATCTTTCTTCATTCATCTTTACGGCCAGTTCATAGCCATTCATTTCGGGCATGCGAACATCAATGATCGCCAATGCAAGTTCAATGCCATGGATCTTTTTCAGTGCCTCTTTACCCGAAATGGCCTGAATCAGATTTACTTTGACTGTCTTTATTAATGTTTCGAGGAATAATAAATTTTCCATCGAATCGTCTACAATAAGTAGGTTTGGAAGATATTTCATAACCATATTTTTGCAGATTTAGCTATCAAAAAAAATGATTTAGAACAAAGATATTAATAAGAATTCAGAATAAAAAAATGATTTTTATCTTATTTGTGCCCCAACTTCGCGTTCGTAAACACTAATCAGGCGGTTCATCGTTTTTTCGATTTGTTTTTCGTTCAGCGTTTTTTCTTCATCCTGAAGGATAAAGCTAACTGCATATGATTTCTTTCCTTCGGGAAGATTTGATCCTTCGTAAACATCGAAAATATTTACACTTCGCAGAATTTGTTTTTCTGCTTTGAATGCCAGTGCTTTAATTGTACTGAACAGCACTTCCTTATCAATCAACAGTGCCAGGTCGCGTTTTACTTCCGGATATTTCTGAAGTGGCGAGTAGCTGGCTTTATGGTTTTTAATCGCTTTCAAAATGGCGGTCCAGCTAAGGTCTCCATAGAAAACATCAGCACTTATATTCAGATTTTTAAGAATTTTATTGCTTAAGTAGCCGATTTGACCAATTATCACATTATTTAAACGGTATTCAAGACCTTCCGAAAAGATATCGTTCGATATTGTTTCGATCGTACAATTTTCAACTGAAATACCCAGTCTTGAGAGGATATTCTCGACGTTGGCTTTTAATGTGAAAAAAGTGGTTGGCGCTTCCTTTACTTTCCAGTTCTCGGTCTCTTTCTTGCCCGTGATCCAGATTCCGATGTGTTCTTCTTCGCTGTAATTCTTTACCGGATGGTTGTATGCTTTTGTTCCATCGAAATGGTATACATTTCCGAATTCGTAGAAACGAAGGTCAGCATTCCGGAAGTTCGTGTTACGGTTGATCGCTTCAAGACCGCCGAATAGAAGCGTCTGACGCATCCCGTTGAGGTCGGAACTCAACGGATTGAAAAGCAGAACTGTATTTTCAGATTTGAATGATTCGAGCTGATCGTAATAAGCCGCTTTTGTGAGTGAGTTGGACATGATTTCGTTAAAACCCCTTGCGGTGAACATTTCGGAAATCAGGTTTTGCAGTTTCATCTTATCGGGATGCGGCGCAAGCTGAATGGTTGATTTTGTTGATTTGCAAGGTTCAACGTTGTTGTATCCATACACACGCAAAATCTCTTCAATGATATCCGCTTCCCTTTTAACATCCACCCTAAACGGAGGAACGGCAAGATGTAGTCCTTCAGGTGTCTCTTCTTTGATAATAATTTCGAGTGAACGAAGAATGTTTTTAATGGTCTCCTTCGGAATCTCTTTTCCAATAAGGCGCGTAATATTTGTATACGAAACTTCAACAGGAAAGAATTCCTGTATGGAAGGATCGGTAATGATGTCAACAATGTCGGAAGAGATGGTGCCGCCGGCAATCTCTTTTATGAGTAAAGCGGCACGTTTCAATGCATACAAGGTTCCGTTTGGATCGACTCCACGCTCGAAGCGGAACGAGGCATCGGTATTTAATCCATGACGACGGGCTGTTTTGCGGATATACACGGGATTGAAATAAGCACTTTCGAGAAAAATACTGGTCGTGCTCTCTTTTACGCCTGATTGAAGTCCGCCAAAGACGCCACCAATACACATTGCTTCTTCAGCATTGCAAATCATCAGATCTTTATCCGACAATTCCCTTTCAACTCCGTCGAGTGTGACAAATTTTGTTCCGGCAGGAAGTGTTTTTACAATCACCTCGCCACCTTTTACTTCAGCGGCATCAAACGCATGAAGCGGCTGACCTGTTTCGTATAGAACGTAGTTGGTAATATCTACGATGTTATTGATCGAAGTTTGACCAATTGCTTTGAGTCTGTTTTTCAGCCATTCGGGTGATTCTTTAACTGTCACATCCGAAATGGTCAATCCACTATAACGGTGGCAAGCCTCAGGATTCTCAATTTCCACCGAAATGGCAAGATTCCGGTTGTCAATCTTAAAAGTATCAATACTTGGTCGCGTATAGTTGATTTGCTCTTTCTGACTAAGGAAGGCTGCAAGATCGCGTGCCACACCAATATGTGAAGCACTATCGATGCGATTAGGTGTTAAATCTACCTCAAGAACAAAATCACTTTGAATATTGAAAAAATCGCTGGCAAGTGTTCCCGGTTTTGCATCCTGGTTTAAAACCATGATGCCGTTATGGTCGTTGCCAATGCCGATTTCGTCTTCCGCACAGATCATCCCCATCGAAACTTCACCCCTGATTTTCGATTTCGTGATGGTGAATTGCTCATCGCCTTTGTAAAGCACCGTTCCAACAGTGGCAACAACAACCTTTTGGCCTGCCGCAACATTGGGTGCGCCACAGACAATTGGAAGGTTTTCGTCACCGCCAATATTGATGGTTGTAACACTTAAATGGTCGGAATTGGGATGCTTTTGGCAAGTAATTACCTCACCTACAATAATTCCTTTTAATCCGCCTTTAATGGATTCGACTTCGTCGATGCTTCCTGTTTCAAGTCCGAGTTGGGTAAGTGTAGCCGCAACATCGGCAGGAGAGAGTTCAAGATTGATGTAATCTTTCAGCCAGCTATATGAAATATTCATTTTTTAAATCTTCTGCATGATATTATAAGAGGTACAAAGGTAGGTAATTTAGGATCAATGCCCAAATTAGTAAGCAGACGACTCATATTACGAACCAAATTTATACGTTGTTTTGCATTATTTATGATATTATTTTAGAGATGTCAAATTCAGAAAGAAAACAAATTGACTTTTTTTTTCACAAAAATCAAAAAACTATTTTTTTGATTTATTGAATTATTATTTTGCACCTCGAAAACGAAAAGCAATTTAGGTGCTCTTAAAAGTGTTAATTTATTAATTTATAATTTATTAAGCAAAACCTTAATCTATATATACTATGGCAACAATCAACAAACCACGGGTCGTAAAGGACTACGACAAGCTTCCACTCGATGTTCAGGGGCAAATAAAGCTAACCTATCCCCAAGGTTTTGCGGGAAGTTTGATCACTTACATCAATGCAAAAGGGAAAGTAGTATCTGCTTTACCATACGAAACCGATGATCATTATTATCTGGTTCGCATGACACTTGAAGAGGCAAACAATATTGTCGAAAATGATGATGACTTTAATGATGATGGAATTCTGCGTGATGATTTTGCATTGCAAGAGTTCGAAGGTCATGATGATGTTGATGAAGATATCAACGATATTCCGGATGATCTTCCAGAGGAAGAGGAAGAGGATGACAACATCTAATTGATGATATCGTTTTCGTTATTAGATATTTAGCCGGTAATTTACCGGCTTTTGTTTTTACAGCAGGTTTTCTGCCTGTAGTTGCAGGTCAGCGTATGCAATGATTTCATCTTTCATATCTGGTGTAAACCATTTAATTTCGGGATCGCGTCTGAACCATGTTAATTGTTTGCGGGCATATTTTCTTGAGTTCGCTTTGATCTTCTCTTTGGCTTCTTCAATTGTGATCTTGCCATCGAAATAATCAAATAATTCGCGGTATCCTAAAGTATTCAGTGAGTTAAGATGGCGAAACGGATATAATTCAATCGCTTCTTTTTCAATTCCTTCGCTGAACATGATATCTACACGTTGATTAATCCGGTTGTACAAGACTTCGCGGTCGCGGTTGAGCCCGAGTTTAATAATTTGAAAAGAACGTTTCTTTGTCTGGTTGATTCTCAAAGAGGAGTAGGGTTTTCCTGTCATCAGACAGATTTCAAGCGCATGTAGAATTCGTTTCGGATTTCGCAGGTCAACCTCGTTGTAATAGATCGGGTCGTGGTACTTAAGCTCATTTCGCAAACTCTCGATTCCTTCAGCTTCCATTCGCGCCATAAGGGACTGGCGCAACTCGTCGTCAACTTCGGGAAGATCATCGATTCCTTTGCAGAGGGCGTCGATGTACATCATTGATCCGCCTGTCATTAATACGACATCTCTTTTTTGAAACAGCAAATCAAGCCTTTCAAGAACTTCCACCTCAAATTTACTGGCATTGTAATAATCGTATATGGAGTGAGACCGGATGAAATGGTGGGGAATCGTTTCGAGTGTCTGCTGATCCGGAACAGCCGTTCCAATCCTCATTTCCTTGTAAATCTGTCGCGAATCGCAGGAGATAATTTCAGTATTGTAGTATTTGGCAATATCAATGCTCAGGTCTGTTTTACCTACACCCGTTGGTCCAAGAAGAATAAGAAGCGTTTTTGGCATTATTTTCAATAGCTTTCCTTAAAGGACTTCGCCCATCTCACCATAAATCATGTTCAGGTCTTCGAGTTCGCCAAAGTCTGTAAAAGCGTTCAGAAGTTCAGAATCTTCGCTGGCAAGTAAATCAGTGTCATAGCGATTCGATGGGCTTTGTGACGGGGCCAATCCTCTGTTAAAGGTCACTACCGGGGTATTTAGTTTCTTTTCCATAACGATTTCATTTAATTCTATATACAACGATTTCTGATTGATGACATCAAAAATATAGATTAATTTGTCTTCTTTTTCTTTCAGATAATCACCAAGAGTAGCATTTTTCATATTGACAACAGAGGGAATCTTCTTTGATTTTCCTCCAAACATCGGAATTTCCATCCCTTTGTCCCACTCTTCATCTGCCAGGAAAAATGTGGCAAGTTCAGACGGATCATACTTACACTCGTCCTGAATTGCTTCATGAAGTTCAAAAAAAGTGTTTTTTGCATCTGCATCAATGTGCAATGCAAAGTTCTCAACCTTGTCGGATATGATTTTAAGTTTAAATACCATATTCTTTTAATCTTACCGGACGAAACCTTCAGAAATTGACGTTAAAGGTAAATCCGTACAGTGTGGATTGGTTAAAAATAGTATTAAAAATTGTTAACTCCTGAACATTGCAAGCTTTTGTTTCAAAACTTACGCGTTACAAATCTACGTAATGATTGATATCATTTCCAAATTTATGAAAAATGAGATGTTTGAGTCGAAAATTACAATAAAAGCCGGGTTTGAGCCCGGCTTTTATGTAAATTAAAACTGACATTTTATTGATTATCTTTAATAAAATTTAAACAGGATCCTGCTTTAAACCAGTCGATTTGTGCCTCGTTATAGGTGTGTTTTGCCAGGATGTCTTCAATTGATCCGTCTGAATGATGCAATATCAGCTGCAAAAGTGTATCAGGCATGAATGCTTCAAGTCCGATAACATCGATCGAATCGTCTTCTCTGATTCGATTATAATCATCCGGATTTGCAAATGTCAGCGCAAGCATCCCCTGCTTTTTAAGATTCGTTTCATGGATACGGGCAAACGATCGGGTCAGGACGACTCTTACACCCAGGTGACGTGGTTCCATGGCGGCATGTTCCCGCGATGAACCTTCACCGTAGTTTTCGTCACCAACAATTACGGAACCAAGTCCTGCTTTTTTATAATCCCTTGCAGTCTTTGGAACAGCATCATATTCACCAGTAAGCTGACTTTTCACCGAATTTGATTTTCCGTTGAAGTCATTAATTGCTCCGATCAGCAAATTATTAGAGATATTATCTAAGTGACCACGATAGGTAAGCCAAGGCCCTGCCATCGAAATATGGTCAGTAGTACATTTGCCGCGTGCCTTAATCAGGAGTTTCAGGTTGTGCAAATCGGTTCCCTCCCAAGGTGCAAATGGCTTCAACAGTTGTAATCTGTCAGATTCGGGATTCACCGTAATTTCAATTCCCTGATAATCCGTCGATGGCGGTATCAAACCTTGATCTTCGACTGCGAATCCGCGTTCGGGTAAATCGTTCCCTGTTGGTGGATCAAGTTTTACAAGTTCCCCGATTTCATTCGTCAGGAAATCTGTCTCTGGATTAAAATCGAGTGTCCCGGCAATTGCGAAAGCGGTAACTATTTCGGGTGATGCTACAAAACCATGGGTTTTGGGGTTTCCGTCGGTTCGCTTGGCGAAATTCCGGTTGAACGATGTCATGATCGAGTTCTCGGGAAGATTTGCGGCATTGTGTCGCGCCCATTGTCCAATGCAGGGCCCGCAGGCATTTGCAAGTACTACGCCGCCCATTTCTTCAAAAGCTGAAAGAAATCCGTCGCGTGCAACGGTGTACCGTACAAGTTCGGACCCAGGTGTTACAGTAAATTCAGCTTTTACTTTCAAATTTTTCTGTCGCGCCTGTAGTGCAATTGATGCTGCGCGACCGATATCTTCGTAAGATGAATTTGTACATGAACCAATCAATCCAACTTCCATTTTCATTGGCCATCCCTTCTCTTTGGCTACCGTTTTAAATTTTGAAAGCGGTGTCGCAAAATCGGGCGTAAATGGTCCGTTGATATAAGGCTCAAGTTCCGAAAGATTGATTTCGATGACCTGGTCAAAATATTTTTCTGGATTTGCATAGACCTCGTCATCAGCCCTCAGGTCTGATGCAATTTCTGAAGCCATTTCTGCCACATCCGCGCGATTTGTTGCTTTCAGGTAATCACTCATGCTCTCGTCGAAGGCAAATGTGGAGGTTGTTGCACCTACTTCGGCGCCCATGTTGCAAATTGTTCCTTTACCTGTGCACGAAATGCTTGAGGCTCCCGGACCGAAATATTCAACAATACAACCGGTTCCGCCTTTAACAGTCAGGATTCCCGCAACTTTAAGGATCACATCTTTCGGAGATGTCCATCCGTTCAGTTTTCCCGTCAGATGAACCCCAATCAATTGGGGAAATTTCAATTCCCAGGGGATTCCTGTCATTACATCAACAGCATCCGCACCACCAACTCCGATGGCGATCATTCCAAGTCCGCCAGCATTCACCGTATGCGAATCTGTTCCGATCATCATTCCACCCGGAAAAGCATAGTTTTCGAGTACAACCTGGTGGATAATTCCGGCGCCTGGTTTCCAGAAACCTATTCCATATTTCTTTGAAACAGAGGCCAGAAAATTATAAACTTCTTTATTTGTCTCTTCGGCTTCTTTTAAATCCTGTGTTGCACCGGTCCTTGCAAGAATCAGATGGTCGCAATGAACCGTAGAGGGGACAGAAACAACATTCTTACCTGCCTGCATAAATTGGAGCAAAGCCATTTGAGCCGTTGCATCCTGCATGGCAACACGATCGGGATCAAAATTTACGTAGGTAACTCCTTTTTCGAATGGATGCTCCGGGAAAGCACCTGAAAGATGCGAATAGAGGATTTTTTCAGTCAACGTAACGGGTCTGCCAAGAAGTTTTCGTAATTTTTTAACTCGTTCAGGCATTTGCGAATAGACCTTTCGAATCATTTCAATATCGTAAGCCATACAGATTTATTTTAAGATGATGAATTTCATACAATGTTAGCGATTTATGTTGAAAATCGGCATAAATATTTCTTGTAACTATTAACACATTAATTGAAAGTTAGTTTTAAATTAGCGGAATAATTGTTGCTGATCAATCTCTTAATTACCATGATTTGGATTAAACCTTTGGTATTGGAAAATATAAAGATCGCATTTCAGTCAATCCGTGGAAACCTGGTCCGGTCTGTTTTGACGATCTTAATCATAGCCGTTGGAATCGCGGCGCTTGTTGGAATTTTAACCGCCATCGATTCGATTAAAAACTCGATCACGGCTGAGTTTACACGTTTGGGTGCCAATACTTTTAGCATTCAAAGCCGGGGTATGCGTGTTCAGATCGGAAATAAACGTTACAGGTCAAGGAATTACAGCTATATCAGTTATTCGCAGGCACGCGAATTCCGCGAACGTTATACTTTCCCGGCCATTGCCTCTATTTCTGTTAATGCCACAGGAACAGCCACAGTTAAATATGAATCTAAGAAGAGCAATCCAAATGTGTCAGTTCGCGGAATAGACGAGAATTTTCTGCAAACAGCTGGTTACGAGGTGGAGTCGGGTAGGGGGCTTTCATTTCAGGAATCGTTTGACGGGAATAATGTTGCCCTTGTTGGTTCCGGATTGATTACGAAACTATTTCCAAAAGATGTCGATCCGCTTGGAAAAAGTATTGCTGTTGGAAGCGGCAAGTACCAGATTGTAGGTGTGCTCAAGGCGAAGGGAAGTGGTTTTGGCGATTCGGGCGATCAGGTCGTATTGCTTCCATTTACCAACGTAAGACAGTATTTTCCAAGGCCGCAGATGAATTTCAGAATTAGTGTGATGCCAAAATCCGCGCAGCTTCTCGATGGTGCGATCGGAGAGGCAGAGTCGACTTTTCGGAATATCAGAGGATTAAATATAACAGATGACTCCGATTTTGTGATCGAAAAGAGCGATAACCTTGTTAATGTATTGCTCGACAATATTAAATATGTCACCCTTGCCGCGACGATCATTGGCTTTATTACATTGATGGGTGCTGCGATTGGACTGATGAACATCCTGCTCGTCACAGTGGCTGAACGGACCCGTGAAATCGGTATTCATAAAGCAATGGGCGCCACTTCACATTCAATTAAACAACAATTTCTGATCGAATCAATCGTCATCGGGCAGTTGGGAGGATTCCTTGGTATCATATTAGGGATTCTTGCCGGTAATGGAGTGTCGGCTTTGATCGGCAGCTCATTTATTGTTCCGTGGGAATGGATGCTGGGTGGTGTTGTTTTATGCCTGATCGTAAGTCTTGCTTCCGGAGTTCTTCCTGCCATAAAAGCTTCGAAACTCGATCCTATAGAGGCGTTGAGGTACGAGTAAAAGGGAAATACCTTGGAAGAATATTTACCGTGCGTTGAAAAAATAAGGCGGGAAAATATATTACCGCCCGATTAGCTATCGTGCATTCAATTATTTCGCTTAAGCAGGTTTTACTTCAACCAGGTCAGCCAGTTTTCGTGCAGTTTGTTGCAACTCCAACACATTGGCTCCCAATTCCTGATTCAAAACTACCACTCCCATTCTACGGTGAACGCGGGCAACCTCTTTTCCGAACAAACGAAAATCGGCACGTGGATTTTGACAAACCAGGTCAAGACCGGTATAGATGGGATGTATGGCTTCAATCGTGGAAAGGATCACAGCGCTGGCACCGGCTTTTTCCTGCCTGATTTCGGGAATGGGAAGACCTAATACTGTCCGGCAATGCAGTTCAAATTCGTTCAGATTCTGTGTGCCGGCTAAAGTTACCATACCTGTATCATGTGGGCGGGGCGATAATTCGGAGAACACTACGCCATCTGCAACAATGAAAAATTCAACACCCCATATTCCGGCACCTCCAAGTGCTTTGGTAACTTTCGCAGCCATCGAACGCGCTTCTTCTTCATAACCTTCAGGAAGCTCAGCAGGCTGCCAGCTTTCCTGGTAATCACCACGTTCCTGTCGGTGACCAATCGGCGCGCAAAACAATGTCTCCCCATCCTTTTGGGTTACTGTTAGCAGGGTGATTTCGCTTAAAAATGGGACAAAAGCTTCCACTATCACCTCCGACACATCGCCACGTCCTTTGTCAGCAGCATCTTTCCATGCTTTTTGTAAATCAGCTTCCGATTTGATGGTTGATTGTCCTTTACCAGATGAAGACATAAGGGGTTTTACGACACAAGGGATACCTACTTCGCCAACTGCGGCTTTCATCTCTTCGAAAGTCTTGGCATAGCGGTAGTTGGTTGTTCTCAATCCCAGCTCTTTGGCTGCCAAATCACGAATTGCTTTGCGGTTCATCGTGAAATTGGCCGCTTTAGCAGAGGGTACCACCTGGATACCGGCCTTTTCGTAATCGTAAAAACGCTCGGTACGAATGGCTTCAATCTCAGGAACTAATAGGTCGGGCTGGTGTTTGGCCACAATGCGGTCAAGCTCCGATCCGTCAAGCATATTAATGATTTCAAACTGGTCGGCTACCTGCATGGCAGGAGCTCCGGCATAACTGTCAACGGCAATCACTGTTTGACCCAGGCGCTTGGCTGCAATCGCAAATTCTTTACCTAACTCTCCAGAACCCAGTAACATGATTTTTTTCTGCATCGCTTTTTTAAATTTAAAAAGTTGAAGGCGCAAAGCTATCATTTTCAAAAGCCATCTCCTCGATATCAATCTATTAATTTGAGATTCGTTGACTATTTATTTTGGCAATTTGAGTTATTCATGCGAATCAAGAGTAGAATAATAATTAAGATGATAATGCCGAAGGCATGTTAGGATTATAGCTAGGTCGGATGAAAAAGCATTAGAATGCCGAAGGCATGACAGATTTATGTCACCACTTCGTGGTTTAAAGCAGCTTTCCCCAATATTTTCTAAAATCATTCCAACCCTTCGGGTTTAAAAATCCAACCCTTGATTCGCATTATTCATCAATTCAGAAACTCCGTTTTTGACCATGACGGTGCGTTAATTCACCGTGGAGGTGAAACATTTCACCTTGGAGATGAAACATCCCACCATGGAGGTGAAATATCGTATTTATGAGAGCCAAACGATTGTCATGGAGAACCGAACGGTTGTAACGGAGATGATTTACATTATGAATGATATAACGGGAGAGTGATCTACAATTTAAAGAGAAACCCAAACTTATAGGCAAAATTCTTGTGTATTGAACTGAACTGGTAAGGGCCATAGCGGTAATAGATACCAACGCCCCACGAAAGGTAAGCCATTCGTAACAGGTTATTTACCTCGAAGCCTGATTCGTAAAATCCTTGGCGGTAATCTTTAAGATCGAATTGAGTCTTTTGCTGATCGTCCAGTTGTCCGAATCCGATGTTTTGTGCAAATATAAGTGCAGGTTTCTTTTGGAATGTTTTGGGGAACAACCAGGTACTGAAATCGTGTCGAAGATGCAGCGCGGTGTAATTTGCAGCTGCGAATTCGTTCAATTGCATCGTTGCAAATGAATAGGGTGCGGCCAGCGAAAAAGTTCCGGCAAAACTTCCGTAGCCATTAAATAATTCGATAATTGGTGCATCCCGGGTAGTTGCACCACCACGAATCATGATGGTTGTTTTACCGATTTTTGAGAAGGAAAGCTCAAATTTACTTTTTAACTCAATTTTCGTATACTGATATTTGCCATCTAAAATTGAAAGGCCTTGAATCATGGTTACAAAGAAGTCAGCCCTTGGAGCTTTCGTTTCATTCAAATGACCATCCTCCATCTGCAGTTTTATCCCAGGAGAATACCTTAATTGTAAACCTGTACGCGTAAGGCTGATCGGATTGAACGCGTGTTTTAACAGAAACTCCGTATTTTGTCGCGCGCTGTTTTCCGAAAGATCTCCGAACAGGTAGATCTTCAAATCATTGAAAGGGCGGAATTCTAATCCTGTTGAATACCGCTTTGTTGCAAACATATTTTTAATAAGCAGATTGCGGTAACTTTCAGGGTTGAGCAGTGATATCGTCTCAAGAAATTCCGGGCCACCAAATTCGAGATTCATATCTCTGTAGCCCAGGTAAATCCTCAGATCAGATTTGCCGGTAGGGTAGATGTTAATCCACTCGCCGTGACGGATTGATTTATCTTTTAGTCCGTAGCTGATGTATCCTCCAACCGTGAAGTGAGTTGATAACCTTCGGCTTGTCTCACCGCCTAATCCCAGTTTAATACCTTCAAACAGGTTATAGCCAAAAATCTTGTTGTAATCGAGGTTGAAATAGCCCAGTGAGATCTTACCTTCAGCCATCAACCTGATCATTTTTAGCTGTTGGTTTTGAATATCAGCGATCATTGCGCTATCAGCTTTTAGCTGTAACAGTGAATCATTCTGATTGATGGGTCTGTAGCCATAATTACCTGTTGTAAGGACAGATGTTGGATGATCGTTTTTCGGTGGCTGTATCGTGGCACTAAAATCATCGGGACTAAGCGGAGGATTGATCTCTTGCTGATATATATTGGTAATGCTCTCAGCGATAAGATGATTATCCTGATTCGGACCACTTTCTCTATTTAAATAGACTTTTATTTTTCTTTCGGAAGGCAACCAGAATCCGTTTAATTGTTCGAAATTTTGATGGATAACGAGCTGCGGTTCTTTAACGTCATATTGCGTAGACCTGGCACTTATTTTCTGAATCGCAAGGGCTTTTTTATCGACGACCATTGTGCCGATGAATCCGTCGAATCGTTTGTCATCCTTTGGTTGAAAGTTAATTATGTAAAGGATATCACCTGAATTTGTGATCGAATCACTTTTATGGTAATCGTAATTGCCAAATGCAGCATTCGCCAGAGGTGATAAATAGCCTTTATCTAAGATCCTGATAGCCGGTTCAAGTAACGAAATATTAGATAGATGCAAGGCAAGAATTGTGTAAAAACTGTCCTCTTTACCTTCTAATTTGGCAGAAAGATTTTCCAATTGAATAAAATTGGGCTTCAATCGCCTTTGAAAGGTCAGGGTCTCTTTCGAAAACAGGTAGTTCCGATTGTTTTGGTTGATCGTGTTTTCTGTGGTATCAATTATCAATCTTTCTGCGGCAGGAGACAGATTGGCCTTTATCCGAAAACGCTGAAAGGTGATTGCACGATAGCTGTTGAAAGACGAAGGGTTCTGTTCGGGTAAGCGCTGCAGAACCATTTTTAAGATTTTTTCGGCAGATGGACTTGCAATTGTATCGGATAGTCTGGTACTCGCAAGACCAGAACCATTCATCACTAAAATCGCTGTAATGACAATCAGGCTACTCTTCAGTTTCGTCCAGTTCATTCAGTGTCCCGATAAGTTGTTGGCGGTATTTCCCGAATAAAGCATTGAATCCTTTATGAAAAAGATAAAAAATCAATGAAATTAAAATCGTCATTACTAGCATAATAACGATAATCATCATTGTTATTTGCAGTGAATTCATTGTCTTACCACCAGGAACAGCATGAATTCCTTGCAAAACTCCTATTATAAATCCTGCACCTTCAGCACACGAAAAAACAATCAATGCGAGATAGAACTCTCTTTTGAAAGTATCGAGTAGCTGGATTACTTTTCCCAATGCAACCTTCATATTGTCGGCGGCCAGATTTTTGATTTTTAATTTATGATACCGGTAAACAAAGAGGATAAATGTGAGCATAATGATGCTGTTAACAATAACCCCAATTATTTTGATTGAGAACGGAGTTGGAATTTGATCATTCAGATAGGACGGGAATATGCGATCGTATGGAACGTACTGATCAGCAACTGTCAGCAATAAAAATATTCCCAACAGCCAGAATCCTGTTCTGACGTTGCGTTCGAGCTTCGAGAGTATCCCGGAGCCCCTTCGTTGAACCATTTGCCTGATCTCATCTGCTTTCACCAAATGGTTCTGATCCTTAGCTTCTGAGACTTTGCCCCAGGCTTTTTTAAGTTCGTTCAGTTCCATTTATACTTTTCCTTTAATGAGAGATTCCAGTTTCTTCTTTATTCTATTCATTTTAACCCGCACATAATTTTGTGTGATACCGGTAATTTCAGCGATCTCCTCGTACGATTTGTCTTCAAGGTAAAGAAGGATAATCGATTTTTCGATTCCGGTTAGCTGACCAATTGCTGTGTGAAGCAGGTTTAGATTTTCTTCGAGTTCGTAATCGTATTCATCAACGGCAATGGATGGAATCTCTCTGACAAATCGCGCATTTGCTGTTTGCCGGCTTCCCCTTTTGTAGGCCGTAATAGCCGTATTAATGGCTACACGGTACATCCATGTCGAAAATTTTGATTGCTCCTTGAAAGTGCCGTACGATTTCCAGAGTTGGATCAATATTTCCTGAAAAAGGTCTTTCCGGTCATCCACATCGTCACAATAAATTCTTGTAACCTTATGAATGATACCTTGATTGACCGTGATATCCCGAAGAAATTCCTCTTTCACACGTTTATTAGTAAGGGTTATTAATAAATCATTACAGGGAATATTCAGTTTTGCGCAATAAAGGAAGAAATTGAAAAGATTGAAGTGGTCGTAAATTAACCGCTCTTCTTCTCAATTTCTCTCTTTCAAGCCCATTCGTTCTTTCTATTTCGATGTCATCTTCAGAAGACTTACTTCTTCTTCTGTAAGATAACGCCACCTTCCGCGTGGAAGATCTTTCTTTGTTAAACCGCAAAAATAGACCCTGTCGAGCTTATCTACTTTATATCCAAGATGTTCAAAAATCCTGCGCACAATTTTATTTTTGCCCGAATGGATCTCTATTCCTACCTGTTTTTTATCATCTTCGCTCACATAACTTACTGAATCGGCTACCACAAAACCATCTTCAAGGTTAACCCCATCGACAATCTCCTGCAGATGATTCTTCGAAACAGCACGATCACAAAATACGTGATAGATTTTTTTCCGGTTGTATTTTGGATGCGTCAACCGTTTTGTCATATCGCCATCGTTCGTGAAAAGCAATAGTCCTGTAGTACTTTTGTCTAACCGACCAACAGGATAAATCCTTTCGGTACAAGCATTTGCAATAAGTTCCATCACCGTTTTATCTGCGTGAGGATCTTCAAGCGTTGTTACGTATCCTTTGGGTTTATTCAATAATACGTATATCTTTTTCTCTGCAGATATGACTCTGCCATTGAAACTTACAAGTTCGCCCGGCAAAACCTGGTGTCCCATTTCTGAAACGATTTTTCCATTAATGGTTACACAACCGGTAGCGATGTAGGTGTCTGCTTCGCGCCGTGAACAAAGTCCGGCATTGGCGATGTAACGATTCAAACGCATCGACCCCGGTTCTCTTTTTTCCTGGGACGACCTGGGAGTAGTCATCCTTTTTACCGAGTTAAATTCGTTACTAAGGTTTTGTTTGCCAAATTTACCTCGCAGAACTTTGCCGGTTTCATTTACATACTGATCCGAATCGGCTCCTTCGAATTTCCGCTCCGGGCGTTTTTCGATTACATTTCTGCGGAAGACATCTGATGTACGTTCTTTAAATGGCCGACTGCTTGATGAGGAATTTGGTTTGGATCCCGAGGTGGTCTTTAAAACTTTCTTTTTACCGTCTCGTTTTCCTCCTGTTACTTCCCTTGAATCGGGGCGACTTCCATAAGGCTTTCTGCCTTGATCGCTTGTAGATGATTCCCCTTTTTTGACGCGGGGTCTTGTTCCCGGCTCACGATTCCCGACGGTACGCTTGTCAGGGCGTTCCTGTCCTCTTTCTCTTCTAATGATCATTTCTTAATTCCTTGACTTATTATTAATTCGGGTGCAAATGTCGGAAAAATATCTTGAAATTGAACTAAAATTCTTTATAAGCAGAATAATCCTTTGAATAATTAACACGATTCAACAACTTTGCAGTTCAGAAATCTAAAAATAACACATGATATGGCGCTTATAAAATCAATTTCGGGAATTCGGGGTACTATTGGAGGCAAACCAGGCGAAGGTCTGAGTCCTTTGGATCTTGTGAAATTTACAGCGGCTTACCTCACCTGGGTAAGGGAGAGTAAGAAAAACGGACAAAAGCTGAAAATCGTTGTCGGACGCGATGCCCGTATATCAGGCGAAATGGTCAATGCAGTCGTGACCGGCACATTAATTGGGATGGGGGCCGATGTGATTAATATTGGACTGGCTTCGACACCTACTACTGAACTTGCAGTTGTTGCCGAAAATGCGGATGGGGGAATTATTCTCACTGCCAGTCATAATCCGAAACAATGGAATGCCCTGAAATTACTCAACGAAAATGGAGAGTTTCTGAATGACAAAGAGGGGAAGAAGGTGTTGGCAATTGCCGAAAGTGAAAGTTTTATTTTTGCGGAGGTTGACGACCTTGGTCATGAATCAGTAAAAGATTACACAGCATACCATATTCAGCATGTTCTTGACCTTGCACTTGTGAATGTTGAGGCAATCAAAAAGGCGCAGTTCAGGGTGGCAGTTGATGCGGTCAATTCAGTTGGCGGAATAATTGTGCCGGAACTTCTAAAAGCGCTAGGTGTTGCGGAAGTTGTTGAAATCAATTGTGTTTCCAACGGACATTTTGCACATACTCCTGAACCGATTCCCGAAAATCTTGTCGGAACAGCTGCTATTGTATGCGAAAATAATGTAGATGTGTGTTTTGTTGTCGATCCTGATGTTGATCGGTTAGCGATCATCAATGAGGATGGAACGATGTTTAATGAGGAATATACGCTTGTGGCAGTCGCAGATTATGTGCTTTCGCATACCAAAGGGAATACCGTATCGAACCTGTCATCGTCGAGAGCGCTGCGCGATATTACCGAGCTTCACGGCGGAACTTATACGCCGTCTGCAGTTGGCGAAGTGAATGTGACCACGATGATGAAAGCAACCAAGGCGGTGATTGGTGGCGAGGGGAATGGCGGCGTAATTTACCCGACAAGTCACTACGGACGCGATTCGATGGTGGGGATCGGACTTTTCCTATCGCACCTTGCCTTTTCGGGATTGAAATGTTCGGAGCTTCGTGCGACGTACCCGAACTATTTTATTTCGAAAAATAAAATAGAACTCACACCCGAGATTGATGTTGACGATATTCTCCTGAAGATAAAGGATGAATACAGTAATGAGCAGATTAATGATATAGACGGCGTTCGGATTGATTTTGACAAGGAGTGGGTTCATTTAAGAAAGTCGAATACTGAACCGATCATCCGAATTTACTCTGAAAGTAAATCGGCTGAACGGGCAAATGAGCTGGCAGAAGAGATTATTTCAGCCATTCGAAAAATTGCCGGAATTTAAGTACTCATTAAAAATGTTAAGTATTTGTTAAGTGTTGTGAATTTCTTTTTTTATCGTTCTAAACAATCTAAATTTGCGTAGATTTTTTTAAACATATTTAGTCAGAAAACATAAATCGATTTTTATGAAAGTTACAGTTGTAGGGGCAGGAAACGTTGGTGCAACATGTGCCGACGTATTGGCATATCGCGAAGTGGTGAATGAGGTAATCTTATTGGATATCAAAGAAGGTATTGCAGAAGGCAAAGCTCTTGATATCTTGCAGAAAGCCCCTATTAATGGTTATGATACCCGTACAGTGGGTGTTACCAATGATTACTCACGTACGGCAGGATCTGATGTTGTTGTGATTACATCCGGGCTACCGCGTAAACCAGGCATGAGCCGTGATGATTTGATCGGTATCAACGCAGGTATTGTTAAATCTGTAACTGAAAATGTAGTTAAGTATTCACCGGATGCTGTTATCATCATCGTTTCCAATCCATTGGATGTGATGACCTATCAGGCGCATATTGCTTCCAAATTACCACGTACCAAAGTAATAGGGATGGCCGGTATTCTGGATACAGCCCGTTACCGTGCTTTTCTTTCGGAAGCATTAAATATTTCACAGAAAGAGATCCAGGCAATGCTTTTAGGCGGTCATGGAGACTCTATGGTTCCATTGACACGTTATACTACTGTAGGTGGTATTCCGGTAGCCGAATTGCTTGAAGCTGATGTACTGAATGCAATTGTTGAACGTACCAAAGCCGGCGGTGGTGAGTTAGTCAAATTAATGGGAACTTCTGCATGGTATGCTCCGGGAGCTGCTGCTGCTCAGATGGTGGAAGCGATCGTTAAAGATCAGCGTCGTATCTTCCCTGTTTGTGTTCAATTGAAGGGCGAATATGGTATTGATAATTGCTACCTTGGTGTTCCGGTTGTATTGGGTAAGAACGGTATCGAAAGAATCGTTGAACTCAAACTGAACGAAGAGGAGATGGCAATGATGAAATCAAGTGAAGCTCAGGTACGTGAAGTGATGAATGTACTTGAAGAATTGAATAAGAAATAATTGTATTAAAATATTGCCGGGAAAAGGGGCCAAGTGTCCCTTTTTTTGGCTCATAACATTAAATAATGCAGGAAATCTGTTTTGAGATTGTTGAACTTGAAGCAAAGACTTATCATCCTTTATTGAAGGCTGAATTCGATGGCTTTGAAGAGCTTTGGTGGGTTATTGATTCAGGGGCATCTAAAAGTGTTTTCGATGTGTCGTTGACTGACCATTACGTTCCTGATGAGAATGAATCGGTGATGGCTACCGGTTTGGGTAAGGAGGTGGTAGAAACCAGTTCAGGGTCAATAGCCGAATTAAAATTAGGAGGCTTTAACTTCGGTACGCTTAAAGTTGCATTGGTCAATTTTCAACATATCAATGACGAATACGCGAAATTTTCAAATAAGAAGATTGTCGGATTAATTGGATGCGACTTTCTTTATTCACGGAAAGCCATCCTCGATTTTGAACAGGCAACGCTTAAACTGTTTTAGTGCAAGCCTGGTCCATACTACTGATTTTTTTTGGGTTTGTCATCGGTGATTTTTTCTCATTCAGGTAATCAGGAGAAACCTTTAGAAACATAAAAAGGGCTGTCTTTGCAGACAGCCCTTTCATATTATTGTTTATGAGTTCGTTATTGCAACTGGAATGCAATAGGGATTGTAAATTGTTGTTTTACTTTCGTTCCCCTTTGCTTTGCAGGTTCCCATTTAGGAGAGGACTGAATAACCCTTACCGCTTCTTTATCAAGAGAAGGATCGACGCCTCGTACTACTTTGACGTCAACAACTTCACCTTTAGAGTTTACAGCATACTGCACATAAACTTTACCTGATATGCCATTTTCAATAGCAATGGTTGGGTATTTCAAGTTTTTAGTAACCCAATCGCGAAACTGATCAACAGATCCACCTTGAAAAGAAGCTTGCTCCTCTACAACGATAAATACTTGTTCTTCTTCCACAATTGCAGCTTCCTCAACCTTTACAACCTCAATTTTATCAGGAACAGGCTCATTGGAAACTGTTTCCTGGGCCTCGCTGACTGTTGCAAATTCTACTTCCACTTTCACGCTATCAACAACTACAGGGGCAACATATTTTACCTGTGCTTCTGCGGCTGGTGGTGGTGGTGGTGGTGGTGGTGGTGGCGGCGGTATTTCGTCGTTTGCTTTGATATTTTCCATGCTTACCACGGTACTTTTTACCAAAACAACACTTTTACCTTTGTTGTTTAGCGCTTTGATGAAAGGCACCATTACAGCACCACCTACACTG